>JAABUO010005316.1_pt1 | contig 15002 bp, 12 predicted proteins | sample 5559291 | NCBI WGS metagenome assembly JAABUO01 (sample SAMN10711878, study PRJNA513372) | rock metagenome | isolation source: Antarctica rocks | place: Antarctica: Victoria Land, Finger Mt sud
CAGACATACTGACAAATGCGCATGTGATCTGCTGCAGAGCAAGTGTAGGCTGCACAAAAAGCTCATTAAGAAGCAGGTTGCAGCAGCTCTAGCCTCTCATCAAGATGTGCCAACAAGCAGCAGCAATGGCAGTGGTGGTGGCAAGCCCCGTGTCATGGTCATTGGTGAGGACCCTGCATCACCAACCACAATGTTCTGATGCACGCAGCGCACAATCACAGCTTTGAAGTAGAGCAAATTTTATGCACATCCAGTCACAGCAGGTGCAACCTGATGTTCTGCTAATGAGTGGTCAGCAGTGTTTCATCCCTTATGGCATGCATTGCAGCTTGCTGATGGTGTTGCTGGACAGGTGGAGATGGCTACTGTGGCTGGGCCACTGCCCTGCACCTCTCAGCTCGAGGCTACCCAGTGTGCATTGTGGACAACCTGGTCAGACGGCAGTATGACCTGCAGCTTGGACTGGACACCTTGACCCCCATAGCTTCTGCCCACCAGCGTGTCAAAGCGTACGTATGCAAACATTGATGGTCAAGGCAGCAGGGGCTGTTTGCCTGTTGTACTGCAACATGTCTGACATGCTTGATGGTGGACACAGTGACACTCTGCTTGCTCAGCGGTAGACATGAGGTAGACAAGGATAGCATGCATTCCATACAGGACTTGCATCCAGCATGCGCCTGTTTGCATGCTGTCATAGCACAGCGGCAGGTGTGATGATCACTGGCCAGTCTTTCCTCCTCGCAGGCTGCTGCCTCACCCCTGGCATGACCTGCAGGTGGGGCGAGATCTCAGGTAACCATATTGACCTCCAAATTGGGGACGTGTGTGACTGGGAATTCCTAGAGGATGTGTTCACTGGCTTCAAACCAGATGCGGTTGTGCACTTTGGGGAGCAGAGGAGCGCCCCCTACTCCATGATTGACAGGGCGCGCGCTGTCTACACTCAACACAACAACGTCATTGGAACCATCAATGTCATGTTTGCCATCAAGGTAGGTGCTGTGATCATGCATGCCATCCAACAATGTACGGTCAGTTTGTCAAAGCATACCTGCTGCACTGAGGCAGCTGTTGGCAGGACGCACACTGTGAACCTCATCTGTCAAGACATCATGCAGTCTGCAACGCATCTTGAGCAGACAGCATGTACAGACGTCTTTTTGGATGCAAGCACACCTGGGGGAAGGGCATACATGTCCATCTGCAGTGGCATACTGGACCCAGTCCAGCACAATTGATGCCTGTATGAGACGTGCATCCCTGAACAAGGTGCTGGCTTGCATGATGGTGCATAGTAAGCAAATGGCGCACTGCAGGAGCTAGCACCAGAGTGTCACCTGGTGAAGCTGGGAACCATGGGGGAGTACGGCACCCCCAACATTGACATTGAGGAGGGCTTCATCACCATCAATCACAAGGGCCGCACTGACACCCTACCCTTCCCCAAGCAGGTGCAATTCCGCTTTTACATTCAAGATGCTGACTCACCACATGTGTTTCTGTCACAGAGCTTCTCTGCTGTAAGACAGCCTCACAAGCTCAGCATTCACTGTCCGAGCAGCACAAACCTTGTTAGCATTGGCCTTCTGACTGTATGTCAGCAAATTGACTGGCGTAATTGGCACAGAATGCGGCTCTCAGCACAGCTTTGTACACCAGCGTTTGTACAACTTGTGATGCGCTCAAACACTGGTAGTGTGCTGTGGCAAAACCTTCGCTGTCTGAGCCTGGCTAGCCATCTTTGCTGTCACTGTTTTGCTGGTGAACTGATGTCATGCCCTCAAGCAATAACGCCACCAATAAACATGGCTTTTGTTGCAGGCCAGCAGTTTCTACCATTTGTCCAAGGTGCATGACAGCCACAACATTCACTTTGCCACCAAGACCTGGAAGCTAGCTGCCACTGACCTCAACCAGGTATGAGTACCTGGACTCTCACTGTCATGCACGCACTGTCAATGGCAACCACAGCTCATTACCTGCACTTTCGACGCTCTCAGCTCATGACTACCACTGTTGTGCCTACCTGTGAGGTCATGTCAAGTTACGCACACATAGATTTGCTGACAAGAAGCGCTGCTGTTTGCTGATTGCTTGCGTATACTAATGCCTTGTTGGCAATGCAGGGCATTGTGTATGGAGTAAAAACAGAGGAGACTGATGCCGATCGCAGACTGGTCAATCGTTTTGACTATGATGGTGTCTTCGGCACAGCCCTGAACAGGTTTGTAGTTCAAGCTGCAGTGGGGCACCCCTTGACAGTGTATGGCAAGGGGGGCCAGACCAGAGGCTTCTTGGATATCAGGGATACGGTGAGTGTAACTGCTTTGCCATGCTACCTATAAAGACGTCAAGCTGAGTCACCTTGGGCAAGTGTAGAAGGACTGTATCGCTTAGTCCTGCAGTGCATTGCTTTGTGATGCACTGTGCTGTGCTGTGCTGTGCTGTGCTGTGCTGTGCTGTGCTGTGCTGTGCTGTGCTGTGCTGTGCTGTACTGTGCTGTGCTGTCCAACCAAGATGCTGGCTTGTCATTCTGCCAGTAGGTATACAGCCTTGTGACTCCTTGAGCTTTCTGTACAGGTAAGATGCATTCAGCTTGCCGTGGACAACCCAGCAGATCGTGGGGAGATGCGCGTCTTCAACCAGTTCACAGAGCAGTTCAGTGTGAATGATATCGCCAGCATTGTCAAGAAAGCTGGCAGCAAGGTTGGCCTAGATGTTCAGGTCAGCCATCTGATTCAGTCTTGACAGACAGCTGATTTGCTGTCTCTAGTATCAGCCAAATGCTGTTGTGTGCACCTGTTGATGCTCTGGCGCAGCTGTTTAATTCTGTTTGCGTGTTCCTTGCTATGGGCACTACCAGTGTGCACCCAGAATGCATGCGTCTGTCCAGCTGTACTCAGGCCCCATGTTGCACGTGTATAGATCAGGCGCAATATCCACTTACACAGGGTGCGCAGTGCTGACGTGCTAGTATCTGATTTGCAGGTGCAATCAGTACCTAACCCTAGGGTAGAGGCAGAAGAGCACTACTACAACGCTCAGCACACCAAGCTAGTAGGGCTGGGGCTGGAGCCCCACCTGTTGGGAGACAATATCATTGACTCCCTGCTCAACTTTGCCATTGAGGTAAAGCTCTGCTTGTACCCCTCACTGCCAAGAGGCTGTCTCTGCGACCCACACAAAAGGCTGCTTGCAAGCATTCCGACTGTTGGGTTTGTTTCATATTTGGTCTTGCTTCTGACCAAATAAATAATGATGATCGGTAGCACCAGACCAAAAAAACCACTCAGGGTTTCAGTAACTGCGTAATGCGGCACATGCTCTTCACCCTGTTGCATGGGCACCTGCGTCTGTCTTCCAAGTAGATTTTGCTGTCTGAATGTTATCTCTGCTGCTGCAGTACAAAGACAGGATCGATAAGAATCTGATCAAGCCAGCAGTGAACTTCCGGGAGACAGGCAGCCGATCCGCTACCATGAAGGCTGCTGTCAGCTCATGACACGGCTTGCACCACTGTGGCAGTGCTGCTGTCAATTGCTGCCTGGGCATTGCAAGTGCACCTTTCCAAAGGTTTCTATACTCTGTTTTGCAAGACAGCTACGAACAGCTTTGCTGCTGTGATTGCTGACATGATTTGCTTCTCCGTGCGCGTTCACGAAGCATTATCACATTGACCTGACCAATCATTGCGGCCACATGGGTTATGCAACGATCCAGCAATGCCTGACAGACAAATCATCGCATTCCTGCCACTTTCTGTGACTAGTGTATAACTACACCGCGCTCATGGACTGATTCTTAAGTAGTACCTGCCAAGTACCTTAGCGGCTGCAATGACAAAATTACACACGGTCACACATTTGCCCCGGTCAATCCTGAGCAGTCATGACTTGTGGCATGTTGCCCTCAACCAGCTGGGGAGGGTGCATTTGTTGACTGCTGATTTTTGGAAGCTGCTGCATCATGTCAGCTCCAACCCCTTACACGATCACGTCAGGAAGGGAGGCGAGTTGACTACAGATTCACGTGGTCCATATACTGAGTCATATTACGCATCGGCCTTACCTATCTTAGCTTCGGCTTTACGTATGCCATCGCTCTGCAATGCGACCCTGCAACAATCGCGATATTTACTCGCTGAAGCACATGCGTTGCTCATGTTGATTGTCCACTTGGTCATATCATGGAACGCACCTGATCTGACAGAAGCTGCGGCTAAGCACGTGCAGACATACGTAAATACAAGCAACACTTGCTGATCACACGTGCGTGCCGGCGCTTCTATGCCTGCACATAGAACAGTTGCCTTGCTATGCATATGTGTCCTGCATTGCGTGTGTGCTCAGCCGAAACAGCAACAGGTTGCGACTGCTCCAATCAAGGTTGTCGCCATTCCAATGTCATGTTCCTCACACTGGTTCCAAGCCTTGCCATTGATCAGAGAGCTCTCTGTACGAGGGCACAGTTGTCAGGTAATCATGGTAGAACTCTCTGCAGTCAATCCAACAATATTTCTGAGATTTGGGGTCCAAAGCAACATAATTTTCACAGAGCCTTGAGCAAATGGTGTCCAGAGATTCAGCTACAAGCATATATGTATGCATATCATGTACGCAGCCAATTGCACCACGCGGAACACCAGCTGGCCAGTGCAGCCCATTTCAGCTCCTATTTTATGATTGCTGGTTTCTGTCAAAAAATGGGCCATCCTGCATATTTACCTTTGGGCACTTCGCATGCTGTTATGATGTAGGTAATTCTTACCCTGGAGGGCGCTGCCCGGTTTGGACCTTCACTGCAAAAGCTCTCCAACGTTGAGATCCTCACATACAACACATCCAATGTGGAAGAAATAGACCTCAGGCAAGCTGTTCGGCAGAATCTGCGGTCAGTTGGTATTGACAGCATCAGGAGCACCTTTGGCATTCCGCCACATTCTCATCCACTCCTGCAAGATGCAGAGTTGCACCGCAAGATCCAGGTCAGCAAGCATATCTCAGCGTTTTTGGCTGCTACAGATCATCTGCCAAAGCTGACCCTATGTGTCAGCCTGATTTTGCACAAGCATGAGCAAGGCTGTCATACCGAACGCTCCAACAGCTTGCATGCATGCATGCGCCTCCAAACTTACAGTATGTCTGGGTGCAACATTTGCAGTCTGCAAGGGCACTGCTTTGCTGCTGACATCATGACCTGGCCTTGCATGAATTGCATGTATCACAGATATGGCCTACATGGAAAGCTAGCACTGCCTGACTTGATGCCTGGTGGCATAAGCATAAGCTGAGCCGCAGGCTACAAATGCCATGATAGGCAGTTCGACATGCCCAATTACTCTGCCCTCCTTGCCGTCTACCTTCAAGACACATGAGCCTGACTCAACAAGACTGTTTTGACCCTAGTCAGGCCTGACTAGCCTGCCTGAAAGCTAACTGTCCTTGCAGCGCTAGTGGTGGAGTCAGATAAGTTACAATGAACTGGTGTTTGCCTGCAGGCGTTTGAGCCTGATTTAGCCCTGACTGACATCGCCCTGGTTGGTGGTGCTGCCCTGGCTGATAAACTGGGCATCCCCAAAGCTATTCTGTCTGTCCCAGGGTTGCTGCCACCTGTTTCTGGCCACAGCTATGGCTCTGGAGCTTCTCTGCGCTCCACTGTGCCTCAGTGGATGACATTGCTTCCCAAACACATGGCAAGTCGTACACCTGCTCATCCACAAGTCTAGACAGTCTATGCAGATGCATCAAACTACATCTTTAGGCATTATGGAGTAGCGACATGGCTTGCCAGTGATATGGCAAGCGAAGGGTTCAGTTCAAAGCCCCACACTGATACCATAAGGATGTGTTTGGCAGTGATACCTCTTCATCCATGCTTGCTAGGGTCTTGTTGCCCTGCAGGTGACCACCAAGGGCAAAGGCTAGACAAGAGTTGCATTACCGCCGTCTTTGTTGCTTTGCCCATGGAGTCACTATCACACTAGCAAGTCTTGCGTCTCAGGAAAACAATGAACTAAGCTAAACTAACGGCAGCGTCTTTTCTTTTCGTTTCTACAGAAACATTGCTTACACTCCCTTTGCAGCCGTGGTTCAACCCAAGCTTGCTATACTTGCACTGCAGACATTATGCTGACACTCTGCTCATATCCTGTGCTTACACACTTCTATGTTGCTGGTAACAGAACAGCTCGCTGACTTGGCTTGTGACTGCAGTCTTTCATACAGAGGCTTCAGAACATGGTAGGAGCTTTGCTGGACTTGTTTATCTGGCAGCATGTGCTGGAGGCTGAGATGGACAAGGTCATGTGGTGAGTGCTTGTGACCTTGTGTAGGGGTTGTAGGGACCCAGCCTTACTTAGGACAGCCTCCTATGAGCTAAAGTGTCAGTAGCATATTGCAGCAATGGTATCCTGATGATGCAAGCATGTGGACCTCCCAACGCACTGTTTCCAGCAGGAGTCATGTCTCTATATCTCTATCATTCTGATGTCTAGCACTTGGCTGGTGTGGCTAGTTGATGCAAAGGCAATATGTTCCGTGCTATGTTTGGAGACACTGTACAGTACAGGTCACATTGTACAGCCATGTGCTTGATCATCTTGCATCATGATTTGCAAGGCAGGTATCCACTCTCAGTGAGTCAGAATTGTTGCCTGGCAAATCATGTTAGCGTCAAGTACTTGTGCAGTATGCGTCAGTATCTCTATGCATCAGTATCTGTATGCACAGGTCACTTGATGCAGCTGCAGTGTAGAATGGAAACTTTTTCCGTCTGGAAGCAGATTGTCAGCACATTGCATATGTTGTTTATCAAAAGACTAGACTCTTCTGCAGGAGGCAATATAACATTCCTCCCTTTTCTTACCTTAAGTCCAACAAACAAGCTGCCTTGGTCCTCTTCCCGACTGACTGGGCCATCAATAATGCCGAGCCCCTTGCACCTCACATGGTAGCGGTTGGGGCTATCACAGCAGCCCCTGCAAAGGCCCTGCCCTCTGATTTGGAGGAGTTCTTGCAGTCAGCTGGGGACCACGGTGTTGTGTATGCCTCCCTTGGGACCACAGCCATCCCAGGTGACTCTTTCCAGTCCAGCAAAGGTGCATGACGCGCATGTGTGGAAGGACAGGGCTCGCATTGTTCAACAAGACATTGTGTGATGCACTGCACCTTCGGATTACAGATAGGGGTGCTGACTTGGGGTATGGGGGGGGGGGGGGAAGAGGGACTCAAAGGCCTCAAACAGTGGGTCAAATTGTGGGTGAGCGTAGAGCTTGCTTGCCTCATGCTTTTGGTGTCGGCAATTGTTCAGCAAGACCTTGCTGCACTTCAATAGAGACTCAGGCTTTGAAGTGTAATGAGGCAGATAAGCTGAGGGGCACTGCTAAGGGGGCTAAACAGAGGCGCCTTGATAACCGCCTTGCAATCTACTGCCTCAGGTGTAGTTGGGACTGACAAGTTTAAAAAACGAACTTAAACAAAGAGGGAGCAGAGCCCTCACCAACTGTATAAGCAGCTCATCATGAACCTGACAGATCAGCGCATGGCCGTTACAGAATCACGCGGAACACATGGTACTCTATCAGTGCGTGTCATGTGTGACATCAGGCATGTACCCATGAGCAGACTGTAATGACATGAATCACATGATGTGCAGAGGTAGCTGAGCTGAAGGCCATCGCCCAAGGACTGTCTGGAGTAGCCCCTGCCAAGGCGCTGTGGAAGTTGTCAGATTCTGACCAGGTGGCTTTAGGAAACGCGTCAATGTCTGTGGGAAGCAATGTCAAGATCGTGAAGTGGGTGAATCAGAATGATGTGTTGGGACACCCCAGCGTCAAAGCTTTCTTCACACAAGGAGGCACAAACAGCTTCAATGAGGTGAGGCAGAACAGTGGCTGGGCAGATGCGTCTGTGAGTTGCTTGTTTCCTTGCAGCTGCTGCTGTAAGCATGCTTGGTGTTCAATCAAGGGCTGCAGTCTGATGATGATGTTGCGGTGGCTTGCTGTAAATTGGTCACGTATGCAACTTGGCCGACCCTGACATCTAGCCCAACTCTTTCAAACTCCTGCCTAGCTGCTGAAGCATGTCAGCTAAACAGCTAGATGGCACATACACATATAAACGCAGGGGGCCTATCACGGGGTGCCCCTGGTGGGGATGCCCCTGTTTGCTGAGCAGCCAGACAACATAGCCAGGGCCATTGACCGCGGCTTTGCCCTGTCTGTGAGTGTGAAGAAGCTTGACACCTTGGCCAAAGATCTGGAGCAGGCCATCAGGAGGATTCTGGATGAGCCTAGCTTTGCTGTCAATGCTGCTAAGGTGTCTCACCTGATGAAGGCACACAGAGAAACCCCGGCTCAACTTGCTGCAAGTGAGTCAGCCATTTGCTTGATGCAACTGCATTTCTTGTGTTTGACCTCTTTGTTCCAACATGCATGTCATTGTACAGACAGATCTGCATGTACACTTATTTATGAGCTATTTTGCGCTTTCGGGCACCACACTTGACCATGCTGATCTGGTTGAGCTGTCCAGGTGCAATAGAGCATGCAGCATGGACAAGGGGGTCCAGGCACATGCAGCCCCTCAGAGACGACCTCAATTGGTTCCAAACCAAGTCATTAGATGTGATACTGTTCCTGGCGTTGGTTTGTGTGGCGCTGCTGGTTGTGGTGATTGTGATGCTGCTCTTTGTATGCAAATGGCTGATGCAGTTGCTACAACAGAACAGACAGATACCCCATGCAAAGACAGCTTGAGGTGCTCTGAGAGTATATGTACATATAGCATATAGTTAGCAGCCTGCAGTGTCACACAAAGGTACTGTACTGACCAGATTGAGCTTCAGCAATTTGCAAGTTCTCATTTGACTATAGCCTACAAGACTCTCCTGGACACACTCAGAGGCTGATCAGTGTCCACCGCCGTTGAGTGTTAGCCGGCAGTGTGCTAACATGCTTGCCCTCTAGAGACCTCAGTCTGCTCCCATACGGCTGCAGTTGGGGCAACCAGCTGCAGATGCCTGTGCTCATGCAGCAAACTAACTACTGCAGTGCATACGTCAGCCAGACACTAATATGAGCTGAGAGTACATTGACCTTGCTCACGTGATGCACCCGTCATGCATGCACATGGTGAAGGAGCTTTGCAGCAATAAAGCTGGTGCAATGCACACAGCAATCTTCACTAACCTTATATATAAGAGTTGTGCTGACCAAGGCCCAGGGCCAGGGCCTGTAGCATGAAACATGTGCCATTTAGCATTACTGGTCAATGGCATCAGGCTGAAAGATTTTTGATTGGGAAGGGCTTGTAACAATTGTTAGTCACATTACTTGACATTATGTTGAAGCATTGATGTTATGTAATTTTTCAAGACATCGCTTCACCTTACGTAGATGGTTTGCCACCGCCCGTTGTGCAAAGCGATTGCACTGCATCCTGCTTGTGCAAACCTATGAGTCGCCCATTGCCAACATTGCAATCGTGTTTGTTGTTTCATTGATATCGCGATCAATTTCGACCAGCTCGCTGTTTCATGTAAACAAGTAGCCTCAACGTCGCGCAGATAAAGCTGTCGACAGACAATTACAATTGTCCCTGTGACCCTTTCATTCACTGTCCGTTTAGAGCTATGCGAGCAGAAATTGCCGCAGTCCTGGCGGCCATTTGCTTGTTGCAGTGGACGTGCGTGTGTGCGCAGTCGGTGCGCGCTCAGCCAAAGTTTGCGAAGAGTCCTGTCAAAATCGTTGTCATGCCTGCATCGCCGTCGTCACACTGGTTCCAATTCCTTCCGATCATCAGAGAGCTATCAACACGAGGACATAGCGTTCAGGTGATCGTCGCGACGTCGATCGACGTCGTGCAGTTGCGCAAAGTTGACTGCAAGCCAACATTCTCTCTGCCTTCGCTCGCATGACTGCAACTGAACGCAACTTTGCAGAGCTTGCAATTCAGCGTCTTTATGCAGTAGAGACACCTTGTCTCGCGTCTTGGGCTGTGCCATCGTTGTGCACGTGCTTGTCTTCAAGCTTGTAAATGCACATGGACTAATTAGTCATAAAAAGGTCAGAGCTGTCTGTGTGTGCAGTAGGGTTCGAGTCAACATTCTGACCAGCTTGCTGCATTGCAGGTAGTGTTTACTCCTGGGTCTGCCACCAGATTTGGTCCTGCCTTGACAGAGCTCCCGAACGTAGAGATTGTCACTTACAACACATCCAACATGGAGGAGTTGAACCTCAGGCAAGCAATTCGGGAGGGCCAGCATTCCGTTGGGTTTGAAAGCATACGGAGCACCTTTGGGATGCCCCTACACTCACACCCTCTCCTGCAAGATGTGGAGCTGCATCGCAAAATTCAGGTACACATGTAAATGAGCAGTTTGGATGTGAGCATCCTTGACGAAACTCTTTGCTTGTGGCTCAAAAAATGCCATCCTGGCTCAGTGCCTGCCTTGTGACCTTGCTCGACACTCAGGACGGTGCCTGCAGCTGCCTTGTTGACTTTGTCTAACGTCCCACAATGTTGACTCAATGACATAAAGTGGCTGGTATGTTTTTGCTGGCCATGGCTCCAGCTAGCTGCACAATGCGTGTCACGCCATGCTGGCCAGCTACAAGTTTGTGCACCTAACACTTCAGTGCACCAAACAGCACTTCAGAACTTCAGTTCATCATGCAGAGGTGCGCAATAAAGACACAGCAGCGCACATATGTACAACCTGGCACAACACTGCAGCAGAGGCCCTCACATGTTGGTTTGTGCTGCCCTCAAGGGACTTTCAATATAAAGTGCTGCCCTTTAAGGAGCCTTTTCTACTGACAAATTCAACTGACAGCGTTTGGCCTGCGCAGGCGTTTGGGCCTGACTTAGCCCTGATCGACTTTGTACTGGCTGGGGGAGGTGCTCTTGCAGACAAGTTGGGCATCCCTAAAGCAATCAACTGCATCACAGGGTTACTGCCACCTGTTGTTGAACATGCTTATGGCTCTGGAGCCTCACTGCTTTCCTCAGTGCCTCAGTGGATGTCACTAGCTCCAAGAAAGATGGTGAGCAGCAAACGCACCGGTCTTGCTCATAGGCAGTGATTCTAGTAATCCTTGTGCCGACAACAATGTGCTTAGACTGTGTGCACATGCAGTGATGACAAACAGCATAGTGTACTCACCAATGCGTGCCTGCAGACATTCCTGCAAAGAGTGAACAACATGGTTGGATTTGTGATGAACATGTACTGCTGGCAGTGTGTCATTGAGCCTCAGATGGACAAAGTCTTTTGGTATGTGCCCATGCGCTGATGTGTTACATGCCATTGTGCTGTATTACTTACACAGTGATTTGTGGCCACCAGGTCCCTTTGCAGATGACACAGTGTCTCTCTGTTGCACATTTACACTGTGGTACTATGTAGTCTTGGCGTAGTTCAACTCAGCATTGGTGTACTGGATTGCAGCACGTTATTCAGCTCATCTGCGGCTGTTCGTGCATACAATCACTTCAGACCCAAGAACAGCATGACTGTTCATCATTCTGGTGTGGTGCATGAGTCAAGCTGCTCACTGCCTTGTACGAGGTAGTCCAAGTGCATCTTCTGCCTTGCAAGGTATGGTGCTGCTGTCATTGTACACTGTGAACAGGAAGTATCACTGCGCAGGAGACAGTATGACATTCCTCCTTACTCATATTTTAAGTCTAACAGACAAGCCGCCTTGGTTCTACTGCCAAGTGACTGGGCTATCACCAATGCTGAGCCCCTAGCACCTCACATGGTAGCCATTGGGGCTATTACTGCAGCCCTAGCAAAGGCCCTGCCCTCTGAGCTGGAGGAGTTCATGCAGTCAGCCGGGGATCATGGTGTTGTGTATGCGTCCCTGGGGACCACAGCCATCCCAGGTCGGTTGCTGCCTGTGATGTGGCAGTGTACTGTGATATGATATCATTGTATTATGTCATGTCTATCTTGGCATGTGTGACCTGTGATATCAAGCAGCTGCCAACATGCACACAATATCTGTACAAGTGGCATGCAGAGGTGGCTGAGCTGAAGGAGATAGCCACAGGGCTGTCAGCATTAGCCCCCACCAAAGCCCTATGGAAGCTGTCAGACTCTGACTTACTGGCTGTGGGGAATGCATCAATATCAGCAGGAAGCAATGTGAAAATTGTCAAGTGGGTGAATCAGAATGACGTCTTAGGTCACCCCAGCGTCAAAGCTTTCCTCACCCAAGGCGGCACAAACAGCTTTAACGAGGTGAGTGCATGCTACATAGGACCTGCATGCCTGCCTGCCTGCCTGCCTGCCTGCCTGCCTGCCTGCCAGCCCACCTGCCCACCTGCCCATTTTAAGCCCATTTGCCAGCCTGCCTGCCTGCCTGCCTGCCTGCCAGCCTGCCTGCCTGCCTGCCTGCCTGCCTTTTTTCAGGAGGTTCAGCAGTTAGCATGAGAGCATGCAGAGCCAAACAGAGTGCCTGCAATGATCGCAAACAATAGATACTTAGTAAGTCAGACATGGTTATCAGGAACGCCTTGATACAGGTCAGGTCCAGCCCAGATCCTTTGTATGCCTGGCATGCAGGGGGCCTATCATGGGGTGCCCCTGGTGGGGATGCCCCTGTTTGCTGAGCAGCCAGACAACATAGCCAGGGCCATTGACCGCGGCTTTGCCCTGTCTGTGAGTGTGAAGAAGCTTGACACCTTGGCCAAAGATCTGGAGCAGGCCATCAGCAGGATTCTGAAGGAGCCTAGCTTTTCAATTAACGCTGCTAAGGTGTCTCACCTGATCAAGGCACACAGAGAAACCCCGGCTCAACTTGCTGCAAGTGAGCATTCCCCTCTGCACATCTTCCTGTTTGTGTTGTTGAAACAGCTCTTTTTTGACAATGTCATATTGTGCGCTGTGTGACACTCTTTGCATTTTTCCCAAGGACTTGTAACTCTGTTGACATGAGCAATGCATGCCTGATTCTGTGATGAAGTATTGAGATAATAGGCTGGAGCATTGTAGCATGAGCCCTTGCACATGATGCTGGCGAGCTGTGTGCTGCACCTCTCCCGAATTGATGTGCACATATGAGCTTCTGTCATGGTGCCCAGCTGATCTCAGACTTCAGCTGTGCATCATCAATTCAGTCATGACACACTGACAAGATCAGCATAGGCCAGAAATTGCTGTCTTTGCATGCTGAGGCCAGGCTGGGCAAGCTACGTCCTTCTTAACGCAGGTGCTATAGAGCATGCAGCGTGGACCAAAGGTGAGAGGCATATGCAGCCCCTCAGAGATGACCTGAACTGGTTTCAGACCAACTCTCTGGATGTGAAATTGCTGTTGACAGTCCTTGTTTTGACACTTCTGGCCGTGGCAGCTGCAGCATTGGTATCAGTGCCAAAGTGGCTGATGCAACTGCTGAGAAGAAACAGCATCTGGTTGCATGCAAAGACAGCATAGATGCATTGTGGGGTGCTGCTCTGCCAAGCGCTGCAAGGATGACCCCCAGGGCACCACTGTCAACACCTTCCCAGGCTCACACAGCAGCCAGGCATGAGAACTGCACAGAGTTTGACGTGACACAGCTATTTGCTTTCCGTGCTGCATGTTGGTGCCACCTACAGGAGAGATTCAGTCCTGAGTTGATGCAGCCGCTTTGGCTATTTTTCTGTGTATTCCTGAATCTACACAAAAGCCATTCAGAGCCATTTGGAGCAGATGCTGTTGCTCACATGCTAGCTGGGTAGCACACTCTACCTCCAAACCACACATGCATGCATGGCTGCTGTCTTGTGTGCTGAAGCATAAGGCATTCACATGTTTAGAATTCAACTGTCAGGTCACAGCTCATGGCACATGTGAGCTGTACAACTAATGAGCTGACCAAGCTATATCTGTGGCTGCCAAAGGCAGCAATGGCACTTGTAGTCTGACTGCACTGTCAACGTGACTTTGTCAAAGGTATCAGCAACGTTGTCACAGCTGTTGCTGCAATCCAGGTTTATAGGTACCAATGGTGACCTGCATGGGCAGACTGCTGCCTCAGGACACTTTGCAGCTGCTGATCATGATGGCGTGTGGTCACAAGCTTGAAAGTCAACATTGCAGCTAGCGCCTAACATCAACCATGACAATTTGGCATGGCAGCATGTAGAGTTAGGAATATATGTCTTCGAGACGATCTTCACCATTGTGTGGATGTCAGGCTGCACGTAAAGCTGACGGTATGCGGCAAAGGTTGCATGCTTTATGTTCGAGCAGCAACGAATGAAGCATCTCTTGGGCAAGTGTATAGCAAGAATACATCATCAACATGAATTCAGATGCTTCATTCGTTGCTGCTACAAGGCTTAAGCTTGCTTAGCACAAAAAGCGGTCATGGTGACATTGTCATGACCAAAATGTTCTGCACCCGGTTTTAACCCTACCGGCTGTTTGACTGAAGGCCACACCAGCTGAGGCACAGTTCTGCAATTCTGACGACATATGCATGAGCTCAGTTAACGCAACGTTGCGCGTTCGTAACTTCAACCTTTGCCTTAGCTGTGAGTTCATAGCAGATTCGGCTACAAGCCTAAATGTTTCGCGCATTCGCTGGTGCTGTACTCACCATTGTCATGAAGAGGAGAGTCATGAGTTGAGACATGCAAAGTTCAATCATTTGTTCACGGGTGTCAGGCATCATCATCTCGTAATCCATGTTAACCACGATGTGTAAAGGCTTGGCCGACCGATACGGCACAGTGACAACTCTCCCATTAGGCGTGTGACGTTCATTGTGTCTTTTGCGTTTGACCCGATTGCCCGCCGCTGAAGTGCCATTCCTTGCTTTCTCGCGTGCAGACTTGCCAGCCTAAGACATCATGGCTCCGATCATCACCGTATCTGCTGCAAGTGAGAAGCAAATAGCCACCTACCCTCGTGAGTACGCCCTCTTCAGGCAGCTTGATCACACTCACAAGGGAAAGATCCCCTTGCAGGTATCAACAGAATCCATGCTTCAGTCGCAATCCGCTGCA
>JAABUO010005318.1_pt1 | contig 15001 bp, 16 predicted proteins | sample 5559291 | NCBI WGS metagenome assembly JAABUO01 (sample SAMN10711878, study PRJNA513372) | rock metagenome | isolation source: Antarctica rocks | place: Antarctica: Victoria Land, Finger Mt sud
ACCCTTTACCTTGTACATCACCTCACTTTTATCCCTCCATTGAATACACCAACTCATATACCTCATTTTTAATTAATCGAGCGATTTTTCGTCGTTTAACTTGACTTACCGTCGATTTCCACCGATTTGTAATCAATCTTGTGCCCTTGCTATTGCCTTCTTTCGCTCCGTTCCTCTTCACGATAACGAGACTTTGCGACCGCGCTCTTTTGATTCACCACTGTCTCTGACGCAACCACTTCAGGGATTTATCGTCAGGACGGTATTTTGAAGTATTCTACACACAACACGGATGCGCATTTGATTTTCTTTATCATAAATTTTGGCTGAACCTTTCCTTTGCGCCAAGGCAACCCTATCCGAGCCGTTGACGTGTTCATGGTGAAGAGCTCTTTCCTTTCGCGACTCCTGTGACACGTACCCCCATAACGATCCACCGGAAGCCCCTCCAACCACAGTCTCGACTTTTGTCGCATGGCATGTTTCTGCTCCCATGGAACACTGGAACTCGGAACGAGAAGGTGGTGACGCAGAAGGCAAATTCCACAGCAGCGTCACGTCCAAAGTCGCCCGTGACGCAGATATCACTGTTGAACAAAATGAAACGGAAACGAGGAGATAGTGCTGGACCGGAACGAAGTCCCGGGAAGAGAAGGATCGAGCTATTAAGTCACGTCGAGCTGCCACATCTCTACGCCAACATGAACACGTTAAATCACGTCAAGCAACAAAGTGAACGTAAATCCACTGCATATCCTGAAACGCCGTCCGAAACAGCAAAAGCAAACATGGACCGGGAAATATTGCAAGAAAGTATTGCAAGCCACAGCAGTCTCGCTTTTGAAGGAAACTTCTGTCGGAAACAGCAGGAAGCATGGAAGTCGCCAGAAAGCCACGGCAACCAAGAAGACCCTCCTAGCAACGGCATGCTAGAGCAGAGGAAACAACACGAGGAGAAAATCGATCCTAAGAACGACGAAACTAATGTTACAGACATGACGTCGCTTCAGCAGGTTATCGAATCACAATTTAGTTTCGAAATACTTCTCAAACATAGGGAATTGCGATTAGTGGATCAAGAAATTGCAAAATGTCAAGTAGCTTTGGAGCAGCTCCGTCGGTGTCAGGTCATTCCTTACCCAGCTATGTCGTCCACGCTTGAAGACATGCAAGCGGTCAGTAGTGGTTTAGGGCCCACGTTTGATGATCCAGCACAGTATGCGCCACCGTGGGGTGTCACTGACGGTCCATACACGCGACACTACCGGAAATGGCTCATTCCAGACTCTGCCTTTGACGCCAGCATCGCCGAAAGTCCACAGGCGCCACGTACAGGTGGTAAGACTGTACCAGAGCGGACAACCAGGGGATCCGTCGCCGAGAAAAGCAATATCGGACAGAAATCTCGCTCTCAAAGAGGTTCTGGTGCACGTCTTCAAGCACTTCCACATGGCTACCCAGAGCCCAAAGAAGAAAAGGGACCGATGATTCTCAGGCGGTCAACTGATGGTCACTGGGTGAAGCTGGTATGCATCGACTGCCGACGGGATAATTTCAACAGTGCCCAAGGATTCATCAATCACTGTCGTATTGCACATAACCATGGTTTTGCCAGCCATGATGCAGCTGCTCAGGCTTGTGGCGAAGAGATTGATTACAATCCAATAGTTGGTGTTGGTGTATCTGGAGAACCGACCGGAGGTACAAGCACGAGCGGCGCTAGCGTGGGACTAGTGCATCCACTCATTCGATCTGCCCAGATGACCAGGCAAATGCCTACAACAACTACGTCTAAGCGGAGGAAGTCACAGGCTGCTGCTGCTCAGACGCAAATTAACCCTTCCAGTTTCAAGCCATCTACTTCAACTAATCCCCCGCTTCAAGGCCCTAGGCATGTGCCGAGCAGTGAAAAGCCTGCTTCAGCTCCCTTCACACCCTCGTCTCAAACTCCTCACCTCTCGTCCCTGTTCGCCAAAACAGGCCGCGGCGGCGATCTGGATGAAATGGTCATAGAAGCCAAGACAAAGCTTGACGTCGATCTTGAAGCTCACCTTACCGAAGAGGACGACCAAGACCAAGAAATGGAAGACGCGCCCGAGCCAACAGACAACCCACAAACGCTCACTGCCCGCAACGTCATCCGCGGTAGCCGTCTTCCAGCTCGTGCCGGCATGTCTCCAGCTCCATTAGAACGCACACCCAGTAGCAAAGGCATCAACACGTCGCGAAAACCAGAGTTCCTAACTAATATCATCCCCCTTGCATCCTACTCCTCCCCTTACACGGCAGAAAGACCAACCCAAAATCAAGCTTCCCCAACCGACGAAGCAGCAACCGATCTCAACATCTCCCCGCACACGGTCGAGTCGCACCCAGCGCCCAGCCTCGTCTCCGACGACGGAGATTACGAGAACACGCACTCCGAGTCCGAAAGCCCCTGTTCGGCCGAAGGCGACGACGAAGAGGACCGCTACCTTGACGTCGAAGTCGAAGAGCACGACGAGGAAATCGAACTCGGAGGCAGTAGTTCCGCGGCCGCGGACCTGGGTTTGGGGAAAGCGCACGCGCCTACCGCGAGGATCGCGAGGAGGGCGGAGGTGGTGAGGGCGCCGGCGGCGTTGAGGGATGAGCGGCATGAAGGGTTCGCGGGACAGGGGAGGAGGCAGCGGAGGAAGGGGGTGAAGTGAGGGGTGTTGCTGGATGTTGCAGTTGTTTTTGTGATACTTCGGATTATTGTCGTTATAGATTGGACTGCCCCTTCTCCTCCACCCAATTTTTTATTCGTGGTTATTTCCATCGAGCGAGCGTAGGTGTTTGGAGGCTGGGTTTTGGAGGCACCTCTTCTTTTTTATTTCGGTTTTCAATTTGTTGCCGGCAACGAGGGGGTTTGTTTGGTTGTAGGAATCATGGAGGCGATAAGGTTGAGGGATGGGCGAGGAAGTGCGGTGGGGATAGGAGTAGCTAGCTGTGGCAAAAAAACGCTTGCCTCACCAAAGCAGTTTCTTTTTGCTCTACAAAAGGCGTTTTCCCAGCTCTTGTTTGGGACTTGTCTTCTGGAGCTCCAGTTCTCATTCATCGTTCCATTGCCGTGTCTGCTCTTGCTGCCCTTGCCAACTGTCCACATACACTTCATTCCCTTCAAGTCTCCAATACCAACCAATCAATCAACTGCCCAGCTCAGGTCATCTGAATGAAAAAGATATCAACAAAACGCACATCACTACCTACAAGCGCAACTATCCTCATCCCTTCCACCTCAATCCTCAACTTTCGCATCCCGCATCCCTGCCAACCCTTCAGCCCACGGATAAAAGCTGTCTGGAATCTTGCGTCCGGGTTGTAGACTAAGACAATTCTGAAATAGTTATCTGTTTTTGGGAGCGGGACGGGGGCGGCTGAAGTATGGAATGTAGGAAGGCAGAAACACACATACCTCTGCACCCCCGTTCAATTATACTCGCAACCGCAGAAACTGCCTTTCCAACATCACTGTCCACTCTCACATCGTCCTGGTTTACTTTCTTCCCATCTTCACCTCCTAACTCTTCCAATCTTTTTTTTTCTTTTTTTCTTTTCGCAAAACTAACGCAGAGGACGTCTTCTTTGCCTTCTTTCAACGAGACACATTTTCTTGGATAAGTCTTTTGTTTGGGTCGCCAGGTAGCGGTTGATGGGTTTCGTGTGTGTGTGTGTGTGTGTGTATGAAGGGGATACTAGAGGCGACGACGGGACTCAGGGCGTGTGTGGTTAAGAGGTTGTAAATAGGAGATACGTATGGGGGATCTTGCCCTCTTAGCCCACCAGCGTGTAGGTAAATGGTGTAACCTTCCCAGGAGGAATGTACCTTATTGTGTGTTGTTTCTAGACGTTAGTCTGGGTACGTATGAAAACACAAAATAAAACTCCTAAATGTAAATACCGCCAGCAGCTATCATAAGCATTAGCCTGTCTTATTTCCCTTTCTCTGTTTCGTGATTTCCGGTACGAGAAGGGAGGATTTAGTTTGAGCGTGGCATTTTCGATTTTGGAAGTGTAAGAGAATATGGAATGAGACTCAGAGGTGCGGTACCAATATGTTGAACGTATCGAGGAAGAAATACCGGATATGACGGAGAGAATGAGGGTCTTCGATCACGGCGATTGTAAGTCGGAAAATACAGGAAGCCAATGTTCTCCCCAAAAACAATGCCCTCCAAAAAACAAAATATAACGCAAATGCATTACCGCTTCTCGAAGTATTGTATTCACCTCCCTAACCGCCTACATCCTATCATAAACGACAGTGTCTCCCGCCCCACTCCAACCCAACTATGAACTGTCGCTTCTCTAAACACCCAACACAAAATGTACAAAAGCCAAAACTCCAAACCCGCCCCCAAACGCACAGCACTACTTTATCATCATCGACCTACTCCTGCCCGAACCCAACGGTCTCTTCTACCGCGGTTGTGAGCTTGCTGGATAGAACGTCGTAGGTTTTGTAGTCTGGGAGGTCTAGGCGGTTAAAGCTGAAGGTTGAGGTTAGTATGTGTCTTCTTTGCTTGGGATGATGGGAGAATATACCAGGTATGTGATTTTGGCAATGCCTTGTCGGATCCAGACTTCTCGATGGTAAACCTTCGTGGTCCGTCACTTCCTTGAAGGTCTTTAAAGCCGTTGACGGGGATTCGAGATGTGCCGGTTGCAAACTGGAGTAATCGTGACTTTTGCTCTGCGTCCCAGCTTCGTATACACTGCAGTATCGCGTTAGTAAATATGATCACGGATCTGGGCGTAGAGTATACTGACGGTCCAGAAGCTTCTAATGACCTCATCTTGCTCTGTGTAGCCTCTGTAATCGGTGTGCTTCTTCCAGTCCTCGACGTCGATATCTGCAATGCCACCAATGAGAAGCTCCAACTCCCTCTCGTCAAATACATTGACAAGGTCCGGTGGTATAAGCTCGTTAAAGCCAGCCACAAACGCGTTGAATTGCGCCTCAACTCTCTTTTGGATCCTCCACTCGGTGACAAGACTAATGCAATCAGCAGAGTCGATCGGAATTTGATTCAAGATGCAACACATACTCAATGTATTCTTTCTTGGTTTCGTTCGTCACTTCGATGTTGTGACCGTCAGGTTTCAAATCAACATCGAAAGTCTCGCCAAACCTTTCGTCAGGCACTGAGAAAGTGAGATCTAGGATTCCCGTAATGTCATGATCCCTGGGTCTCTGTTAGAGGAGCTATATCCTGATTACATAAGGGCGACTTACATGGTCCAGGTCAAGCTTTTGTGAAATTCGGCGTCCACACCCTCCAAGTCTGCCAAATTCACCTTCTTTCGTAGAATCATCTTATAGAAAGCACCAATGAAGAACGCGTCCAAGAATCGTCGATGGAAGATAGCTAATCCCACAACTCTACCAATAAATTTGAAATAGTTCAAGTGCTCCGGGTTAATACCGGAATGGGGATTTATTTGTAATGTGTAATTGTCGTGAGCGGAGTATTCAAAAAGACAGTAAAACGGATTAAACATTTCATGTGATAATAGGAAGAAGAATTCTCTACCGTACAATTAGCATCTTGTTGATGACTGAAAGAAATAAGGTCAGAAGCTTACCGTGAGAGACCGCCGTAATCGAGGCCATCTTCACCGTCAAACTTGATCATTAAACGCTTTTTCAGGTCATTAGGGTTTTGTCGCATTATTTCGGCATACGAGTCTTCGAAGATGTGATCTCTTCGTACTTTGACGTGACATTGGCCAGACAGTATACGCAGAGCTGGCTGAGACCTGAAGTAGATAAGTTTGCGCCGGAAGTCACGCTTGTACTGCGGCACGTTCTGATCCAACGATGAGGGCAATCTCGGATCATCCCAGGTTGTGGTCTTTGTATTATGGTCCACGAAATACACCCTTGCGGTGTTTGTAAGACGCATTTCCCATCCGCTCGGTAGTGCACCGAGTTGGGAAACAGGCTGAGTCTGTATCGTTGTGTTATTGCCATTGGGATTCTGGCCGTACATTCTGATATACTGTTGGCGGCGTGGATCAACCCAAGTCGTAGTCCTCGTATTGTGATCAACAAAGTACGATCTCCCTTCCGGAGTATGCCGCTGCTCCCAGCCGGCAGGAAGCTCTCCAGTTCCTGCAGTTGTCGCGCCAGTAGCCATCATAGATACCGCATTTGCATTGCTGGCAGCACTCGCACTATTCCCACTATTTGTCGTTGATTCTGCTATGCTCGGCGAATTAGCCCCCGTGCGGTCTTCGGGTAGCATTCGATTTTGATGGGCTCGCCGCTCAAGCTGAGTATTTGCCTCCATTGCAGTTCGCTGATCTCTCTCATTGTACGTAGTTGACGGCCTTGTCCATGTTGTAGTTCTGGTATTGTGGTCGACATAATATGTCCTGCCAAGATTGTCCTCACGCCTTTCCCAGCCTGCAGGAAGTCTCCCCTGATTGTCCGCAAAGGAGCTGAGATTTCTGCCGCCGCCAGGACCCAGTGGGGGCTGGCTGCCGTTGGCCGAGGTGGACGCGGCGGTGGCTCCGTCCGGAGGTGTGGAGCTCGGACCTTGTGAAGGGCTGGGAGTATGGGGCGGCGGTAGATCCTGATGCGGTTCGTTGCTGGGTCCCGAAGATGATATCGGGGATCTAGGAGGACCGCTGCTGGTTGTCGATGGGCCACTACCGTTAGCTATATTCAAAGACGAACCGGCGTGGCCAGAAGGATGTGGCTGATTATTGATGGCTGGCGTGAGGGTGGTGGATAAATTAACAATGAGCTTCCCATGAACAATCAGATTGTCGTTCGACTTCTTGAGATCTCTGGTAAGCATTTCTGTGCAAAGAATAATTAGCGACTGTAGGTTCTGTATCCCGATCAAGAGGAAATACCGTCACCGCCAATTTCCAAGTCGATGACGGAGCCGATGCGGACATTGATGACTCCCAGAAATCCTTGATCCTTTTTCTTGAACTTCTTCTGATCGAATATCTGGATAGCTAGTAGGCTGTCCTCTGATGCTCGCCTATCGATGATTTAGCTTAAGGACATTGACATACGACAGGGCTCCCTAACATATCAAAGCTCTCATTCCAGTATGGGTTCAGCGTCTTCTTGATCACCGTGGTGGTTCGTGTCTGCTCTCCTCCAATCGTAGCCACGGCAAAAGGATCCGGGAACTCTGTAGATAGACGTGTCAGCCAGCGTACAAATTGCCCAGGGACAGATTCTTGACTTACTGAAAACATCACGCTTATATAGGCCATCGGCAGCAATAACTGAAAGATGTAAGCTGCGTCCGAAGGAAAAGATTTCGGTTAGCAGGGCATCTTACTCGTCACCCTCAAGTTTGGAGCCCTGCCAGAAGATCATCAGTATCTGTTTACCATTAGAGTCTTTGACAGCAACATACTGCGGCAGATCTGAATCCATCCTCCTCCAAGACAAGGCCCAGGAACCTTCTTTGCGCTTTTGCTCTTGACCGCAAGTTGTTATTCACCATGAACATGTAGTTACGCCTCTAAGACCCGTGGTTTCGACTGTGGGGTTTGAAGCGCTGCTGCTGGGTCGTAATTGGGGCTGTGCAGAATTTCACGGTCCCGGGCTTAAGTTTAGTTCTAAAGGAATAGACTATTTCGACGAATACTTTCACGCAAAATATAAAGAGCTCTTGGTCGCTGGAGCGAGATGAGAGCAGATATCTTGGTTGGTGAAATTAACACTTCTATGGTTGAGAGTGGCACCCCGCTAGTCGGAGGTTGCTTCTCCCAAGAGTACCAATATAGAAAATCGCGTACACGCTTAGTCAGGTGTTTACGAAGTGGTAGTGTGTAGGAAGAAATTGAAACTGGATCTTTTGGAACAATATCAAGCCGTGGGGTGTAGTCTCAAAGTGGAGATTGTTTGTCGTGGATTTTTCAAGATTCGAGTTCACTCAACTCCATGAAAATCCTTAGATGCCCCGTTCCGTCGCCAGGCCGGCCTCATTACTTGCACCTAAGTCGGCCATTACCCTCAATGCTTTTCAACCGAGAAAACCCTTCTATCAGCGTACAAATAGCCCGGTAAACAAATATCCGGGCGCTCGACCATACCCTATAACGTCCCCTTGATAGTTCCTTAGATGTCGCGGTACCAGTACACGGCTACACGACGCCGCTGCGGCCTTTAGTATGGCGCATAGCCCCTGGCCCTGCCCCTGTATCCTCCACGATACCCACCTCGAGGAGGATATCCACCCCGATCATACCCTCCTCGATCGTAACCACCTCGCCCAAACCCTCCTCTGCCGCCACGAGACCCTCCACGACCGCCACGGCCACCACGAGTCAAGCCTGGTAAATTGGTGCGCTTAGGTACGACCTAGATAAAGGTATGTTAGTAACGAATAAAGAATATCCTGCAGTGTCGGAGAATGTCCATGACCAACCTTTAAATTTCTGCCCCTAAACATACTCTCATTGAGGACCAAGGCTTGAGCGACAAGATTAGGTTCTGTAAATTCCACGTACGCATACCTGCATCATACCATTAGCGGTCCATCTCTTGCCAGGCAGCGAGATACACTAGAAGGTGAAACTTGGAAATCGAGATAAGAGCATGCTATAAGGCAATGTTCGTTACGGAGAGACCAACCCCTTCGGATGTCCTGTGAACTTGTCCAAGAGAATAGTGACTCGATTAATCGAACCGCAACTCTGGAAATGTGCCTGGATTTCCTCTGGTGACGCGCCATAGTCTACGTTCCCAACAAATATGCTTCGCGCATCAATGTCCTCCTTATCTTCTCGGAGGTCATGAGTTTCTTGGTCGAGCGACGCTTGCATTTCTCGCAGCTTTGCCGCCTCGGCCTCCATCTCAGCCACCCGTCTCTTCATTGCTGATATCTCTTCCTGCGCAACATGTCATCAGCCAGTTTTTTCTTGACATGTGCATAGATAAGTCTTAATCCCCAGACTTCTCGCGCCGAAACCATCGCAACGCGTACGAGATGCGGCGGTATATGCTAACGAAGGAACCAAGCTCTTACTTCATCATCTCCGCCCTCTTCACGTTTGACTCGCTCTTCATCTGCGGGAGCACCATTGTCAGACATCCTGATTCTTTCAGAGGAACTCTCTTTTTTGTGAATGAATCCAAGAGCTCAATCGCCTCTAGACAGTCGTATGTGTAGGAATGGACAAAAGGTAATGAAGGTTGAGATCCGATTCAAGGTTTTCCGTAGATTTCTCGTAAATTGAATATGTATGTGAATGGTATGGTTTGATAAGATGAATGGTAGTTAGTCTACCTAGGGACTTGAACGGGTTACGCTTCTTTGAAACTTCAATTCCATTAAGCTCTCCCTGCGAAGCTGCAAAAAAATACCGCACTAGAGCCAGAGCTACTATATGTTACCATATTCATTGTAGATCATCCATCCACCAATCACGTTTGGTATCCATTTTGGTATTTTACTCCTTCAGTTCGTAAGCTTTACATATTCTCACCACAATGCAATGTCCAGTTCTATCAGCAACTCAGTCGTGGTACCTGCAAGCCTATCCTTCTTAGCGATTTACAATCCTCCCCTCAGCCGGAGTGAGGAAACCCTTCATGACCAGATTGTCTATCACTATTCAAAGTCGGATAGGACAAGAACGAAGCGCAAGGCGAGAGGTAATGCCAGGAACGAGGATCCACATCAAACACATGAAGAGAAGAATGAAAGGTTGCGACAAATTGGCTTGGCCCAAGGCATGGTCGAGTTCGCAAAGTAGTCATTCCATCCTGGCGCACAACAGCAACGTTAGAAACTGAGCATAAGGAGCAGGAGCTTTTCCGATGGCGAAGCGGTAGACTCCATTGAGACTGAAAAGTCAAGGATCATTCTGCATGAGCTTGAGCCGGATTGGTGGATTTTAGCAGTGAGTACATCCTGCCTACAATACTTGCATCTCTGATCCCCGGACTAGTCTATCGATCTAACTCGTATCACAAGTTCCCCTGATAAAATTGGTGCTACCCAGTCTTCGGGCAAGACTGAATCAACGGTTGAGCACTCGGCTCGAGAAGTTTGCCCGCCCTCTTTGCTTTTGCAGCAAATCCTAAGAGCCCACCGTGTCTTTCTTCTACATCACTCACCATCGATTACCGAGCTTCATGCACGCCTAGACCGATATAAATTTTGCGGCGTCCTCAAAGCTTTCTGGGACAATTTTCTGTGGAACTGGGACGTATTACTGCATGGCAATCCTGCGGTGGATGTATTCAACGGTCTAAAACTTGCTGCGGGCGGAGAACTAGGTATAGGCGTGGGGGAGGAAGAATGGGGCAGTGGGGAGCGGGAGGTACTCGAAGGCTTCATTGAAAGGACTGATGGCCTTGTAGACCTGGTTGTTTCGAGATTTGGGGATGCACCTCTGATAGACAATAGCGCAGATCAAAAGTCTATACCGACAGAAACAATCACTAAAGCACAAAAGACTACGAAGGAGTGGCAGGGCACTACCCAGGATCCAAAACCTTCAGATGGGGTCATATTCTCGGGCATTGGTGCCATTAATAGGTCTTCGGTCAGAAATATCTCCAGCTGGGTGGAAATGCTTTTCAAGTATGGTTCAGATGCTTATGCCATTCGAGACAATCCTTCTTCAACTTTGCGTCGTAAGAGGAGAAAGGTTTCTTCTGTTGAGAAGGGCGGTTCCATCACGACGGGAAAGCAACCGCTGCAACGGAGCTCGCAACCTCGACAGTACTCGGGAGAAGACGCGCCTAATGAACCCCGGACACAATCAAATGTACCCGTTGGCATACCTCCTCCTATCGTTAGACCAGCACGGCCACAGGCCATCAAGACTACTACAGCTGCAAATTTACGAGACAACGATCGATCGCGGGAGGAGCAGGAAAAATATGTTAGTGAAGTGGAGGACCAGTCTGCTTCAGGTACAGAGACTCTAATGAAGTATCTTACACTAGGGGTCTATGGATCCCAATGGGGTATCCCACTCATTAGATCTCCTGTTCAGCGTCAACCATCAAAGCAAGAGAGCCATGAAGCACATACTAAAGATCGTTCAGCAGCCACCAGCGCAAATATCTCGATAAAGGATCAAGAGACATCTCATGGTTACTTCATGATTGGACTACAGGGTGACCTAGAGGAAGATACTCTTACCGAAGAGGAGGGGCCAGACGCAGACGTTGGTACAGACCCTGACAGTCTTTGTGAAACTCAGAGCTTGAACAACCGAACCATGCGAAGGACGGTACACATTGAGCGAACTCTTGCAAAGGCAGACAGATCAAGTAGACCATCCACCAGCAGCCGTGAGCATAGCAGTCTTCAGCAACAACGGGTTCTAGCAATGAACACAGACAAAGAAGCACCGACTGAAGCTTACCACGACCGGCTTCGAGTGGTCGTATACGTAGTATGTTTCCTGACCATAATTGATGGGAATAAAGTTATTAATATTTGTCTAGCAACAACCGTTCATCTTCACTTTCCTTTTCGAGCAACAAGTCGATTCGCTTGCGCTTCCTTCATTCTATCGATCTCTTCACTATCAATTAGGACCTTTGCAGCGACCGTTGTTGACATCCACTTCTCCGAGTAAGGTGTCTGAGCGCCTCTGGGAGGCAGCGGCACCCAAAAGTACAGCTTCCGCTAAGAGTTCGCAAGCAATCTGCGACCTCGTGTATGATCCGTTCAATCTAACGGTGCACACCACAATCCCCAACATCCCCGAGCCAGGTCTCACTGTCTATGAAGTGGCAGCAGCTCCTTGGACAAGAGTGGAGGCACTCAGTGTACATTCACAAATCCTCAATACATGCACATCGACTCGACGGCACACAGCCGAGCTTGAGCGAACGTGCAAGACCAACCGTGGCTGGTGGGTTGTATGGATGCGGTTGCCTCACCCTTCGATCAAGCAACCGACGCACAGCAGCATGTTCCGCGAGGCATTTCTCATCCGCAAAGCTAGCGACTACGTCCCACCGACAGCGACGAAGGCAACGTCAAGGTTTGGTCGCAATGTTAGCGCTTCGAGTACAAGCAGTGGTTGGGGACCGGGCAAGTTGGCGGAAGGAATTGGCATTGATGCTCGGCAGTATATCGAAGGGCTTCTCAGTCTCAACCGATAGTTTCCGAGATCCACCCTGAACTCGGTTGCTCACCGCTCATGCGAAGGTTGTCAATGGCTACGTAGATATACCATGAATGAAAATGATCTATTCATTCCGATGCAACTACCGAGCAGGCATTCAAGTCATGATGAAAAACCTTCAATTATGAAAGATTCCTACGTTTTGCGTCCTTCAGACACTTGATTGGTAGTCAACAAAAGCATTAGATACCCTTGACGTGAAAAAGTCTTTGTGCCCAGTAGCCACTTACTTTATGCGCTTTCGCGATTTCTATTACCACACGTCCCATGATTCACAGTTGGAATTAAAAACTTGGTTTTGGAACAACGGGAGAAAGCAACGTAAAATTACTCAATTAAAATCAAGCCTTGCAAACAAAAAAAAACCAAAGATTGAGGTATCAAAAGTAACGGCAATAATGGAGTCGAATTGGAAACGTGGAATGAGAGGGGCTCAGTTCAGGGCAGGCATAAGGATTAAGGAAGAGGGAACGAAGAAATTCCCCCTGGGTAAGGGGCAGGGTGCGGCGGTGATGTGAAATGGAGCTAGGAGGAGGAGTGGAGCCGGGGGATGGCAAGCAAGATTCCATGGTCTTTGAATGATAGTGTGCTGGATGGCTTCAATTCGACGCGAGAGATCAGGTAGTGCACAGGCTGCTGCTGTCAGCCGTGCAGTGTAGAAACAGTAATCGTGGTAAAACGGCTGACGTGTCGAGGAGCCGTGGTGGATTTCCTCCCACAGGTATCGTAGTACTCACATACTATAGTAGGTAGGAAGCTGAACCGATGGATAATACTGTGGGGACGAATCGACGGAGCCCACCAGTCAGGAACATCAAACATCAACCTGCGCTAGCTGCAGCCCCAATACCATCAAAACCGGACGAAACAAAGAATGGTTGGCTGCCGAGGCTGCTTAGCCATGTTAGTGCATCTTAGTAGGCTTTACCCCTGAAAGATTACCCATTCACTCATTCACTCATTCACTCTAACCCGGAGTGCACTAGCGGTTGTTTCTTTGTGCCGATCCCCAATCCAATATGAAGCATTTCCTTCCCCCTTCTTCCTTTCGTCTGTCTTCCACTGTTCACCCAACTCTTCTTCCATCTTTCACATCGCCTACTCTTCAGGCATCACAGTCCTTTTGCATTGCTGCTCCCAGTGACCAGCTTCCATTCATTCAGATCCTTTGAACATTTTAGATATTAGATCCCACATTCATTCCACCAGAGAATTCGAGATTCCAGCCTTCTGCTTGCACTTAAGAGCCGACAATTACGAGAAACCTCAGCGGAAAATTCTGTCGCAAGTCGCAAGTCGATTTGAACCCGTTATCCAGCCAACTCTAACCCACGTCCATTGATTGGATACATATCTCGATCCCATACACTCTTTATCAACGAATCTCAGCAGAAATGAAATCCATCAGCATTGGCGTGTTCGCCTCTGTCCTAGCTCTCGTCTCGGCCTTTCCCTTGGAGAAGAAGGATGTACCGGTAGTTATGGAGACTGTTGTTAAAAATGTTGTCGAAACAGTCGACGCTACAACTACCGTCTGGGTCACGCCTGGACAACTTCCTCCTACCCAGGCTGCTGTCGCACAGCAAGCTCCGCCAGTGCAAAAGGTAGCTGAAAACCAGGGCCCAAAACAAGTCGCTGTTCCCTCACCCACCAGCACTTCGTCTACTCCTCCCCCTCCCCCTCCCCAACCCACGACAACCTCCACGGCGGCACCGGTCGCTCTATACGTGGCCCCGACCACCACTCCCACATCCACCACACCACCACCTCCCCCTCCCTCTCCCTACGTACCCTCGTCTAGCTCTGTCGTACAAAGTGCACCGGTTGTACAAAGCGCCCCAGCCCCCGCCTCCTCTGCCCCATCTTCCAGCGCTCCCAGCGGTGGTGCTTGTGGACAAGTCGGAGGCAAATGCTCCGGTGACGCGACTGTCTACGACACCACTGCTGGCCTTACTCCCGAAGTATTTAAGAAAAGTGGCTTCGGAGCTTGTGGCTGGCTCAACAACGGGACCACTGAGGATGTCTTTGCTCTCGCCCATGGTGAGTCTTTCCAATCCTCAATTTCCTAACCATCTTTAAGCAAACATCTCCTAATTAACGTTTTCTTTTTCCAGACATGATGGGCACCCAATCCAACGGCAACTCCTACTGCGGTCGCATGGCCAAGATCACCCTGAACGGCAACAGCGTCACCGGCAAACTGGTCGACAAGTGTGGCGCCTGCGTGGGTCAATCCATTGATCTCTCCGACCACCTCTTCGCTGCTTTGGGCGCTTCCACAACCACCGGCCGTTACTCCAACGTCGAGTGGAGCTTCACTTCTTAAGTGCGCTCTCTTTGGTAACAGGGACACGGTGATTTGCGACTTTCCATCTGGGAATGGCGTTCTCATCCAACGGATCAGAGATGTCTGCTAGCCAGAGTCTCTTGACATCATGGTCGCGTGGTAGGATTTCGGGATTAGCGACAAAAGCGGGACTTGGTTCCACGTGTGTGCCTGAAGCAAAATAGAAGCGGATATGATGAGCATACCTTTCGGCATGACTGGTTTTTATTTTATTATATATACTAGGGCCTCTCAAACAGAGAGCTCAGTCAATATACAAACTACGAAACCCAAATATCTCTTACTTTCATTGATATTGTGTGATAACATGCTGATACCAGTGCTCGTCATGGGCATCGACATATTCGCCAGGAATCATCATAAGCAACCTGCCAATATCTCCAAACGTAACAACTCCCCCCCCCCACCATCGCCGCCGTCTAACACAAGAGAACCAATTCCGTCACATTCCGAGCGTGATCCCCTTTCGCTTCCATGAATCGTTAAAAGGGGCATAAATCCGGCAAC
>JAABUO010005319.1_pt1 | contig 15000 bp, 18 predicted proteins | sample 5559291 | NCBI WGS metagenome assembly JAABUO01 (sample SAMN10711878, study PRJNA513372) | rock metagenome | isolation source: Antarctica rocks | place: Antarctica: Victoria Land, Finger Mt sud
AAAACGTTCACTGGAACATCAGCCTCCCAACATGGGCACCTACACTTGGACTCACAGGTGGACTCAGCTGGCCTCATATTTATACAACGCGATTGTCGCTCGGGACAAGCTTCTCGCACACAGTGACACAGAACAGGGGCAGCTGCCTTGACTGAATATGCAATGCACACAGGGGAAGGCCGTTTGCTGATAACTATCACATCTGTGCCAAGGCACACTGTGTAACGACGCGACACGCTGAAATGATGCAAGGCACCGAGCGTGCAGCGGCGCCCGCAACGGCGGTTCAGCGCACCACCAGTCGAGTCACTCACACACTCACCACGGGTGCTCCTACACCGGCGGCGGGCGCGGGCGCGCGCGTGCGCGCGGGCGGCAGCGGCGGCTGCGCGGCTCGCAGCGAGTCAGCCGCCGCGTCCACAATGGACGGCTGGCGCACGGCGGCCATGTCGAGCACGGCGGCAAACCAGTCGGCGTCGTGCACGGCGAGCACGCACTCGTCCGCCGCGCGCCAGTAGTTGCCGCGGATCAGCATGCAGTCCGCGTCGCCCACGCGCGTCAGATTATGGTCGTAGCCCTGGGTCCTGCGCGGCGCGCACGGCCATCAGGCAGCGCCCACATGCAGCGCTGCCGTGCATCATCAAGCTGTACGCAGCATTAAGCTGTCAGTGCTGCCGTGAGAGGCGCAGATCAGAGCACAATTGGCAGCACTGACAGCCCGAGCGCCATGCAGGGCGGGCCTAGCGTCTCAACAGCATCCGGCGCCATCAGCATCCACTGCCCAGCGCGCCGCCGCGCAGCAAGGGGCTTGCCTCGAGCATGCATGCAGGCTCAACAGCTTATGCCATGTGCTTGTCACAGTGCGCCTGGACCTCAGGTGCATGCTGAGGCAACAGAGTCATGCTGCCCCGGCGTCTGCCCTTGCCGCCCTGCAGCGGTCGCATGCGCTGCCGGCTGGCGGCGCGCGTGCAGCCGCAGCAGTAGCCGGGGCGGCCCGCGCACCAGGCGAGCCTGCCGGAGCGGTACATCGACACGGCCGCCTCCATCCACACGCCGCGCGCCAGGCACAGCAGCAGGTCGAAGGTGGTGTTGCGCGACGGCGCCGCGCGCCAGAGCGCCTTGCCCGAGCTGGCAGCCACCTGCTCGCCGCGAGCAGCCAGGCGTCGGCAGGGGGCTATGCAGAGGGCCTGCGGCCGGCCTAATCGTGCACAGGGTACGAGCGCGGGCGTGGGCTGCGCCTGACGGCGGGGGCGCGCCGGAGCGAGCGCGTGGTAGGGCAGCGCGGGCACTGCGACCGGGGGCGTCGCAAACACGTAATTAAAGCTCTGCTCCTGTGCGACTGCCGTCCAAAAGATGCCTTTCACGCTCACCACCTGCGGTTGCGGGCACACACGCGCACCGTCGCGCAGGCCGGCATCCGGACATCTTACCACGCCGCATCTGAAGGCGCTCCAAGAAGCGGCCCGGCGTGTCGGCCGCGCTTGCTCAAGGCGCTGACATGCACGGCCAGTTACACAGCTGCTCATGCCCATGCGACCTCTGACTGCGGGTGACCACGAGCAGCAGAGAGGGAGAACCGGTTGTCCTTGCAGACAGGCTGAGGCGTGGGCGGGCCGCGCACGGTTACGAAGCTGCGGTCCTCGCTGCTCGTGAGCTGCAGGACAACTAGGACACGCAGCAGGCCGTTGGGCGCGGGGGCGCCGTCTGCGCCCGTCCGCACGCGTTAGCCGCTACACTGTGTGTTGGGCCTCTGCGGGTCAGCGCGGCACGCATCTGGCAGCTGCGCCTCTGCGCTTGCTGGCAACCATGTTACGGACTGGCAGTTTCTCCGTTGCCAGACGCTTCCTGAGCGACTGACTGTGGTGGGACGCCTTCGTGCTAGGGCAGCGCGGGGCGCCAGCGGTGCGGGCAGCATAAGAGCAGCACCAGTGCCCAGCAGGGGCGGGCCTGCACGAATGCAGCGGGTCGTGCGCGCGAGACGCGCACCCGTGGGCCGCACAGTGAGCACCGCGCCAGCCGCGGCGGAGTAGTTGCCGGCGGAGAACAGCAGCTCTGCGGGGGTCACGGCGGCGGCAGCCGAGACGCGCGTGCCGTTGCCCGACTCGCGGAGCACGGCCGCGCGCAGGCGCATGACCTCGCCCGGCGCCGGCGCGTCGCTCAGCCTGGGCGCGCGGCCAACAAGCGCAGGGTGCCCCACAGCTCTGGAATATCACCCGACCAAGCCAGCATGTGCAGAGCCTGTAACTCGTGTTGCCAGCTGACGCCATAATAACTGCACATGACACCGCCCTTCTTTTAAAAAAAAGGGAAGAGAATGCTGGTGCAGATGCCGCAGCACCAAGGTCACACGGTGCAGAAAGCAGCCAATCACACTGCCTGCCCAAACACAGCTAAAACGCGCCGTGAAAGCCATGCGCAGCTGGGCATGCTGGAGCATGCAACGCAGAAGCTGTGCGGGCAGCCCGCCCATGGCATCCCCGGTCAGCGAGGCACCAAGAGGCTACGCCAGGGCCAGGGGCGCACCCGACGGCAAAGCCTAGCTCTTGCGGCTGCCCCGCAAAGGCGACGGCCACAGACGGCCACACCTCCAGCCCGGGGCGCTTGTACTCATACTCGCGCCCTGGCGCGGTATACCTGCAAGGGGCACACCGCCCGTACCGTTACTATTCTGCCCAGGCAGGGCCAGCAGCGGCTTTTTATGAAGGGCTCCGTGGACTGGATGCACTAGATAGACTAGATGCAGCGCATTTGGCAGCCTGATGCTAATAGGCGCAAAGCTTTAACTGTGGCGCGCGTGCGGTGGCACTCCGCCAGGACCCCGGGCACCACGCACGGCAGCGAGCCAGGAGACGCCCGCCGCATGCAGACCCCAGCCTCAAACAGGCGTGTCCAGAACGCAGAACGAGGCCCGGACAAGCTCATGCGCTCAGTGCATGGCACGATGTGCGCTCCTGGTCAACGAACGGGCGCAGCACGCCCACACAGGCCGGCCCCGCGCAAGCGCCGCGCAGGGCACCAGGCCAGGTCGCCTGCAGGCAGGCGGCGATGGGGAAAAGGATGCGCACGCGGACGCATTGAAGCGCGCGCCCGAGCGCAGCGCGGTCTGCAGCTCGACCGCAGAGCTGCCCGGCGCCGCGCCCGGCGCCGCGTCCAGGGCCGCCTGCCAGCTGCCCGGCCCGGCATCGGCGAACAGCGGGTCGCCCGTCAGGTTGGCCGCGTCGTCCTGCGTCGGCGCTAGCGCCAGGAAGGCGGACAGCCCGTTGGCCCACGCCTGCGTGCGCCGCCGCCGCGTCACCAGGCGCCGCTGTGCAAACACGCGCGGCCGGCTCGCCAAGCCCGCTGCATGCGCCCGCCGCAGCGCAGCAAGCTCGAGTTGCCACCTGCCTGGGCCTCCAGGTGCATGCCCCGCGCCGTGCTTGCAGCGGGACATGCGTGGCGGCGGCGCGCACCATCATGAAAGTGAAGCCCGCCGGGGGCAGGGGCCAGGGCAGGGCGGGGGCGCCGGCGCGCCGTGGACAGCCGGCCGAAGTAGTCCGGCTGCGCGCGCGCGGCGCAGCTGGAGCCGCCGCCGGTGAGCACGCCGACCACGGCGCGCGAGGCCACGTCGACCAGCGCCGCGCCGCTGCTGCCGCCCTGCGTGGCGCCGTCCGTCCACACCACCTGCCGCCGCCGGCGCGCGCCGCCCCGCTCAAACCGCATTTGGCAGCACCGTGACCTGCAGCCGGGCGCGGCTGCCGCACGGCGCAGGCCGGGTCAGGCAAGGAGGCCTGGCCGCCACGTCACGTGCCCACACATGCGCACTTGTTCCGGAGCGAGCGCGGCGAAGCTGCCCGCCGGCCGCAGCAAGGCGGCGCGGGCGCACCCGGATGTGCGTGGCGTCCGTCGGCTTGAGCGCGCTGTCGGTGAAGGCCACGTCGTCGGGGAAGCTGCCGCTCACGCTGCGCGCGCCCGGAGCGCCTGCCCGCTGAGCAGGCGTGCCTCTAGGTGTTGAGGGTTGGGGTTCAGGGTTCGAGGTTGAGACCGTGAAGGTGCTGGCGCAGCCAGCTGGGAGCGTCCGCACCTTCCGTTCGCAAAGGACACGAGCTTGGCGGAGCCGCCGGGGTGGTGGAGCGCCAGTGCGTTGGCGGGCGTAAAGGCCGGGTCGGCGTTGTAGCCTGGCGGTGCGAGCCAGGCGCGCTCAGGCGCGGCATGGTGGCCCATGCAGGAGCGAGCCAGTGCATGAGTAATCGCATTGCGGGATAAGTCGCTGCAGGCGATCCAGACGGCGCCAGGCCGCATGGACGGCGCTCGCCTCCGGAAAGCACGGGCGAGCGCATGGCCGCAGCGGGCAGGGCGGGCACGGGCGCAGGTGCGAGGCGGGCGCACCCATAAAGTACGGCCGGAAGGCGCGGGGGATGTCCGACAGCTGCTGCAGCAGCAGCAGGTCGGAGTCGTCGTCGAAGAACACCAGCCGCACGCCCTGCCCGGCGCAGCGGTGCCATGGGTTTACTCGACCGCCCTCCTGCAGGGCTGCATGCTGGCCAGCCGCCCTGCCCACTCCACGTCCCATTCTTTACTGCATTAGGAGTACAGGGGTGAGATAGGGTGACGCTTGCTGCCGCAAGCTCCTTGCAACAGGAGCGTGCGTTCCACGATCTACAATTGCAGCGCAGCCTACCGACCCACCCGCATGCCCGCGCTCGCCATGCGCAGATGTCGGCGCCATCAGGCGAGGCGGGGCGCGGCAGCGAGCAGCAGCAGCCCCGACTGCGCCTGGCGCGCAGGCGCGCCTGCACGGTGTGCGACATGCTGGGCGCGGCCTGGCGGCGGCTGCAGGGCGCGTCATAGCCGAAGACCAGCACCCAGTACTGCAGGTTGTCCGGGAGCCCGCTGGTGAAGCTGCGCGCCCACCGCGCGTCAGTAAGAAATAAACACGGGCCAGGGGGCCGTCCGGGCAGGCGGCGCGCAGGCTGCCGCGTGGCTGCGGCCGGCCTGGGCCGAGTCAACGGGCTGCATCACGCATGTTTTGAGTGCGGGGCCGGGGCCGGGCGCACCAGTGGTTGGCGGTGATCACGTAGCGCGCCTCGCCCAGCACTCCCGACGTGGTCACGAACGTGCCTGCGCCGCGCGCGCCGGCACCTCGCTACCCGCTCATGGCAGCCTTTGCAGCAGCGCATCGATGGCCCGCCGAGCGCGCGGCGAGCTTGACACAGGCCGGCGGGCGGCGCCCGACGTGCCCGGCGCGCAGGCGGTCGGGCAGGCGGCGCAACGCTGGGCCGCGGCGCGCGGGGCCGCACCGGTGCAGCGCCCCACGGAGCCCAGGCGCAGGTCCACGGCCACGATGGCCACCACGGCGGACGCCTCCTGCGCCAAGCCCGGGAAGCAGCCGGCGGCGCGCGTGCAGCGCGCGGTCACGTCCGGCGGCCGCGCAAAGCCGGCCACGTCGAACTGCGAGCTCTTCTCCGTGGCCGCGGCGGCCGGCGCCTGCGCCAAGCGCCGCCGCGCGGCCGGCGCGCCGGCCTGCAGGTCCGCCAGGTAGCCGCCAAACCCCTGCGCGGCGCGCCGCGGCGTAATGTGGTCGGCGCGCCCGCACCCGCCGACCGGCGGCCAGATGCAGGCCTGGCGGCGCCTGTGCAACGAAAGCGCGCCAAGCCTTGGCTGCGGTGCACCCGATGGTGCGCTGAGACCATTTGGGCGCTGTGGCTGGGCGGGGAGGCGTCAGAGCGCGCCTGCATGACGTGCAGGATGCGCAGCACTGGCGCGCCCTGGGCCCCTTCCGACTGCCGCGCGTCGCGGTACTCCAGCACGACCTCCGGGCCTGCACGCGATGCAGCGCGCTCGCGCCATGCTTGCCAGACCCTGACCCTATGTAAGGTTTGCACGTCACAAGATTGGGAGAAGACAGGTCGGGCAGGCAAGCCTGCATGCAGGCTTGCCTGCTGAACAAGGGGCAGTGATGGGCTGCATATGGCCGGGGGCAATGGCCGGGCGCCCGCACCGTCAAACTCGGGGCTGGTGTACACGCCGCTGCGGGGCGCGCTCGCGGCCGTCAGCTGCGCGCAGCCGCGGCCGGCGCACGCGCCCGCGCGCAACACGCCCGGCGCGTACAGCCACAGGTGCCCGCCGGCCGGGATGCGCAGCTCGCTGCCGCGCGCGCGCGCCGCCCGCTCAGCACAACCGCTGCACACACAATGCCATCCTGGGCCGGGACAGAGTCCATACGAGCAAAGGTCTGGTTCTGGCATAGCAGGGTTAGGGCAGGGTCAGGGCTTCCAGCGAAGCGCCCGCGCCTGAAGACCAGCGTCTGGGACGCGGCGCCCGCGGACCGCACCCGCAGCGCCAGGCGGCGCCCCAACGCGCTCGCGGTCCAGCGCCCGGCGCTTGACGCGTCCGTCGGCCTGAAGCCCTGCGCTGGCCGACGCGCTCAGGGCCCAGGATCCCGGACAAAAGACACGCTCGGTGAGCCCTGCCGGCTCTGGGGCGAGGAGGCTCGCGGGGCGGCCGGCAGCGCCCCCGCTTGCAGCCTACAAATGGAACACTGCAGCACAGCGCTACCTGTGTCGCTGTGCCCGAGCGCACCGGGGCGGCGACCGCAAACACGTTGCGCGCGTGCGGCCCCAGCTGCTGCCTGTTGTCGCGCAGGAAGGCGCGCGGGTCGCCCGGCGCCACATCCAGCACCGGTATGGCGTCGCTCTCCGCGGCGCCCTCCTGGGCCGGCGCGCTCCGAGCCAGCGGCGCGGCGCCTGCACCATAAAGACGGCCGTGGTGGGCGAGCGAGCCCCACAGCTGTGAGGCTCTGCAGCGGAGACGGGCGGGCCCAGCGGCACACCTGCGGCGTAGCAGGCGAGGCAGACATGCACGGCGAGGGCCGCTGCGGCGGCTGCCGTGTTCAGGCGCGCCATCCTGCAGCTGGGTTGCGGCACCAGCCGCGCAGCGGTGCGCCGCCCACCTAGCCACGGTGATCTTGAACCATACACAGGCACCTCGGCCGCTCACTTTGTGCTTAGCTGCAGCGTTGCACCCCGGCACCCCACTGCGCTTGCTGCTAAACCAAGAGCTAGCCGCTGGCGCGCATGCCCGGTCCCGCACCTTGTGAGGGTCGGCTGTTCAGTACATACTGAGCTTGCCACTGTCACAGCAACCACTGCAGGCTGCTGCGATGCTTACAGCAGCAGCAGTCCGGCAAATAGATGCAAGACCCAACGCAGCCAGCGCTCAACCTCACGACGCCGACTTTGTGCGCCGAACAAGTGCTTCGTTTTCGCAGGATTATCGGGCAGCCAGGAGGTCGTTTTCAGCGAGAAACGTACCGAGCTTCTCGGAGAGTTTTGAAGCGGCCCTACCCCTTTGTCCCGCCCCAATTTTTCAAGGTGGTGTCATCCATGAACCGCAGACCAAGTTGCATCTAAGGCTTGTTTACACTCGCTTCGGCCAACCACACTCTGCCACGTCCCTGCCGTCTCTCAGACTGCGGCCAGCGCTCCGCCAGCCCCGCCGTGCCGCTCACGCCGCCCCGGGCTTGGGGAACACGTCGCCGACCAGCTTGGCCTTGTCCTCGTCGCCGTCCGCGAGCGCCTTGATGCCGTACGCCACCTTGAGCGGCACCTGCTTGATGCTGACCGCCACCCGTGTGGGCACCTGCGCGCCGCCGCCGCCCGCGCTCGGCGCCAGCCCGCCGCCACGCGCCTGCCTGGCAGAATGCCGCACAGTGCGCGCATGCGCGCGAGCGCCGGACTCCATCGCCACGCACTGCGGCTATGGTAGGGACAGCCTTGCAGGCTGGCAAACTAATGTTAGCCATATAACAAAGTACAAGGATGAATGCGAAAAGTGACATTTCTCGAGCCTACCCTCCATCTAAACAGACCGCGTCCGCGCGGTCCACCGAGAGCGAGCCGGGCCGCGCGCCTTCTTGATCATGTACGCGATCGTGGCCATCAGCTCCTTCTTGGACGGCAGGTTCTCAATGCGGCGCACGCTGGGGTCGTCCAGGAACTTGCCCTCCATGACGCCCGCTGCGGGGGCGTACGAAAGACAGGCGTCAGCCTCTTTGTGGCGGCGCCTCGCGCGGCCTGCCTGACTCTCAACACCTCCGCCTGATGGTACGGTAGCATGGCATGGCACATGGCATATGACATGGTGCCAGCGAGTCCCGCACTGGGTCCGTTGTGAGCCACAACCCAGTGAAACGCCTCCTGACCTGCCACAGCACCGTGCGCGCCCCAGGGGCGCCGTGTTACGCCCTTCGCTTTCGGCAAGCCCGATGGGATGCAAGAGAGTCAGTGCTTCACCGCTGCATGCATGCGCGTCCCCGGGCGCGCGCCCGTGATCTCGGTGAGCTTGGTGTTGGCGCGGTCGGCCTTGGGGATGGGCTCCAGCAGCTTCTTCTCGAACGCGAGGAAGGCCTTGACGCTGCCCTTCATTACGTCCTCGTTGGCAAACACCCACGCATTCTCCAGCTTGATGTCCTTCTGCAGGTCCGACCAGCCCGGCACGCGATCGGCCGCCAGGCCCAGCAGCGTGTTCTTGCTGACGATCAGGCGCGCGCCCTCCGGCAGGCTGCGCCGGAAGGCCTCAAAGTTCTTCACCTGCGCGCCACGCGCGGCGCTGGGCCTGGGGCGGGGCTCTTCGATTGCGCGCTGCCGCGCAGCGCTCTGCTTGGTAGTCGACGCGCGCGCCACAGCGCGCGACGCCGCTTGCCCTACTGGCAGGGTAGGGCTGGCGACCCCAGCAGCTTGCAGGCGACACCAGAGTGCAGCTGTGCGGACGCGGTGTTGTCGCAATGCTCGACACTCAGCGTGCGGCACGCGGGAGCACAGGCCGAGCTCTTGCGCCGCGCACGCGCGCTGCACGATGCAGCAAGGGCCAGTCGAGCGCCGGGCCTGGAAGGAAGAGGGGGCGCGCACCGAGATCTTGTTATACCGCAGCCCGAACACCACCGTGCTCTGCTCCAGCGCCTCGGTCAGCTGCGCGAGCCGCTTCTCCTTCGTGGCGCGGTTGATGGCGTTCTCCACCTGCGCGGCGCGGTCGCTGAGCATGCCACGGCCCTGCGCCGGGTCGCCCCGGTGTGCCGCAGGTTCTCCCCCAAACTCGCCTGCGGACCCGCTTTGCAACGCAGTTGCACTGTGGCAGGCTGCGCGCGCTGCAGCCGCCCAGTGGCACGCCACCGCGTGAAGTGTCCTGCACGTCTAGTCCTCGCCCAGGGGGCGCGCCGTCAGGGCTGCCGTGCGGCGAGGCGCGCCGCGGCAGGGCAGCCGGTGGCAGAATGCGGTCGCGCTGCCGACGTGCGAGCGAAAGCTGAGCGCATTTGCAGCGCTGGCATGCCTGCGCGGCGGCACGGCGTTGCACGCACAGATATACACCGCTGTAGCACGTTGTCGAGGGAGGAGGCATGCTCCAAGCCACGCGGAAACCAGCCACAGGGCGGACAAGCGCGCCTGTTCATGCAGCCCCAGTGGCCAGGCATGCTGCCCATGGGCAACGCCACGGAGCACGGGCCACTGGCTGTGCACGCCAAGCGCGGTACACGCCTTGCGCCCCCACTCGCTTTGCTGGCGCGGCTGCTGGGCCCTGCACTACTATGACCCACACAAGCGAGGACACAGGTGGTGGGTTGCCAACACTTCCGCTGCGGCCACCGCAGCCGAGCCTGCTTATCGAGGGTCTAGGGTTGGCACCTGCAGGGTAAGTCTGTGAGAACGCCTGACGGGCGGTGAGGTTGGGAAGGAGCGAGCCAGCCGACAAAGAGGAGTGTGTCGTAGTACGCAGTTGAGGTGCAACAGGAATGCGCGCTTTCAGACGGCGGATGGGTGCTGATTATCCGCCTGTCCGCCTTGCGTCTTTGTGAGGGTGAGTGGGCCTCGACTGTAGCAACCTCGGCAGAATTTGCTGTGCACACGCGCGCCATCAACATGCAGGCCAGTGGATCAATTTGGGCTGTGTGTGTACAGTTTGGACGTCTTGCTTTGTGGTAGTAGACTTTGTTTTCAAAAACTGGCACGTTCCGGCAGTGTTGCGTCTGTGTATGCTCGCAGATCTGTCTAGACGGGGTAATGATCCGCACTGCAATTTCGAGCGCCCGGCAGGCCAACCCTTGTACCCCCCTGCAGCGCTGCTGTGTCTCAGGCTACAAGCAAGCGGCACGCCAGGGCTGTCCTTGCCCTGTGGGCTGGGCTCATCCCTGGCAGCGCACGCCGCGCCAAAAAACAGGCGCCTGTGGCACTGCAGGCGTGGAGCTGCCAACAATGCCGGAGCATCGGCGGCGCGCGTGACGCCTGCGCAGTCCTCGGGATGCACGGCACCGCGCTGCACTCGGGCGCGGCGCTGGCCGGCGGCCGCTGCGGAGCGGGCGCCGCGCTCGCCGGGGCCGCCGCCTGCCACGCGCCGCCGCAGGCGCCCGCGATGGCCAACGGCGGCGGCGGCGCGGCCGGCGCGGCCGCGCGCGCCGCAGGCGGCGCGGCGGAGCAGGACGCGCGCCAGGCGCCCGCGCCGCGTCGGACGGCGATGGACACACTCGTGCAGCGGGTGGAGGCGCGCGACGCGGCGGTCGCGGCCGCCCAGGACGCCGAGCGCGGCGTCGCCGCAGCCCAGGCCCGCCCCTCCGCCTTCCCCTGTCGGCACGCCGCCCCCCAGAGCGCTGCCCTGCGTGCGTCACCCCAGCGCTAGCGCGCGGCCGCGGCGAGCTGAGGCACGGCCCGGCGGCCCTGCGACGCGCGCGATGCACAAGACGCGGGGCCTCGGCCGACCGGGCGCGCCGGCGGCAGGCGGAGCTGCGCGCGGCGACCCGCGCCTTTCGGGTGGAGGCCGCGGCGGATGCGGGCGCCTGGTTCTACGCCGACGCGGCCGCGCCGGGCGGCTGGAGCGGGCCGCACGCGGCGGCGGCGCTGGCGGTCGCGCTGCTGCGCTCGTGCTCCAGCAGCCACGCGCACTGCGCCGCCGGTGCGCCGCCCGCCCGTGCGCTCCCGCCTGCGCGTGCTTGGCCGCGCCTGCGCCGCCTTGAAGCGCGTCGCACGGTCGCGCGGCCGGTGGTGCGCGCTTCTGTTCGCGAGGCCCCGCGGCGGGGAAGCTGGCAGCAGGCAGCATGAGTGTGGGCTTGCTCCCAGCTAGCTGGCCCACAAGCGGGGTGCATGCGTGGTTAGCCGGGGCAGCCCCCGCGCTGCAGCGGCGAGCTGGGCCCCCATGTATGCCGGCGCCCCGCCTGTGCAGCGCGTCGGGCCGGCCGCCGCGCGGCGGCGAGCGTGCCGCAGGCGCCCCTGCAGCGGCCCGTGGTTTGCAGCCGCTGCCGCGCCGCGCGCAGGCCCGGCGCGTGTGAGCGAGGACACGCTGCTGCACACCGCGCGCGGCGGGCCGGGCGTGCCGTCGCGCGTCGCGCTGGCGGGACACCGCGCGGTCGCGCGCGCCGTCTGGACCAGCTTCCGCGCGGACCTGGCCGTGCAGGGCGCGCTCGCGGCGCGCCGGCGCTGCCACGCCGAGGCGCGCGCCCGCCCCGCCCACCGCCGCGCGCTTCCCTGTTGAAGTCTGAATGTAAGCATTAGTGCATCTGCTCTGCCTCATGCTGGGCGGCAGGGGCGCGCGAGCGCCCGATCTGGCAGCGCCGCGGCCGGGCGGTGCTCGCCCACCGCTGGCCGCGCGAGGCTCCGCACCCACTCCTTGAGCGCCGGCCATGCGCACAGCCCCGCCTCTTGAAGGGCTGGGCGGGCGCGGCGACGGCAGAGGCCGTCTTGAGCTGCACGTAGAGCCGGAAGCGGTGCTCTAGGCACCCGGGCATGCTGCAAACGCCGCGGGCGCGCAGGTGGACCGGCTCAGCCCGGAGTGGCACTCCAGGCACCCAGGCATCCTTAACCTACCCTACCCTATACCCATGCGACGAGCGCTGCGGGCGCGCAGGTGGACCGGCTCAGCCAGGAGGTGGCGGCCGCCAAGGCGGCTGCCAAGGCGGCCGCTCAGGCGGCGCCGAAGGTCGCGGCGGCACCGCGCGCGCCGCCGCGCGCCGCCGCAGGGCCCGCCCCGCCCGGCGCCCGCAGCGCGACCGCCGCGCAGCGGCCGCCTGCCGCGCCTGCCGGCCAGGCGCATGCCGTGGGAGGAGCGGGACGGAGCGTGCGGCCGCCCGGGGAGGCGCGGCCGCAGGCGGCGGGCGCGGCTCGGGGCCCCGCAAGCGGCGCGGAGCCCTGCGCCGCAGGGGCCGGCGATCTGCAGCGCTCCCCCCTCGGCTCGCCGGTGCGGAAGCGCTCGCGCTCGGAGTCGACCGCATGTTCGCCGCCGCGCTCGCCGAAGCGGTCGCGTGCGGGGGGGCCGCCGGGCGGCGAGGCGCGCAGCCGCGACGAGCAGGGCGCCGCGCCTGGGGCGTGCGCGGCTGTGGTGGCCGCCGCGCTGCCGCTCGGGCCGGCGCGATCGCCCTCGGCGGCTGGGCGGCAGGCGGGTGCGGGCGCGCGCCCGCTGCCCTGCGGCGGCGGCGGCCACGACAACGCAGGCGGCTCCACTCCGCGCGGTTGGCAGGCCGGGCAGCTGCCCTGCGCAATTAGCCCGGCGGGCGGCGTGAAGGTGTCGGTGACTGCTGCTGCGGCGGGCCCGCCCGATCCGCGCAGGGGAGCCCGCGGCGGGCCTGAGGCCGCGCCTGCGGCAGCGGTCTCGAGCGCCGCCGCCGTGGCTGACGACGAGCACCCTGGCGGCGATGCGGGGCAGGGCGCCGCCGCAGCGGCGCCCGCGGCGGCGGCCGGCGCGGCCGCGGCAGCAGCGCCGCCGGGCGCGCGCGGCGGCGGCGGCGGGGGCCGCGGGGCGGATCGGGGGGACCGCGTGCCCACGGAGCTGCTGCGGCTGCTGGACGCGGGGGGTCAGGGGGGCCCCGAGGGCGGCCGCCGCCGGACCGTGCGCCCGGCGGTGCTGGACCCGTCGCAGCCCGCCCCGAGCGCCCGGGGCAGCAGCCGCGGCCGCGCGCCCGGCGCCGGCCGCGGCCGCGGCCGCGGCCGCCCGCCCAAGCCCAAGCTGGGCTCGCTGGCGGAGCTCGCGAAGGGGCCCCGCGTCGCGGCCGCGCCGGGCGCGGCGGGCAAGAGCAAGCGGGGGCCGGCGCGCGCGGCCGGGGACGCCGCGCGGGGACCCGGGGACGTCGCCGCGGACGACGCGCGGCCGGCCAAACGCCGGCGCGCCGCGGCGGCGGGCGCGGCCGGCTGCAGCGTGGAGCGCGCTGCCGGCGCGGCGGCGCCTTTGGTGCGCCTGCAACCGCCGCGTGTTTGAAGCGGCAGGGGTGGGGAGCGCTGGTCTGTGTCTGGCACACGCCTGTCTGCCACGCACGCGCTCCAGCAGGCCGGCCGTGTGTGGGGAGCAGCATGCGCTGGTGTGATGCGCCGCCGCGGCGCCGCATGATAACATATGCATACGTGCCGGGCGCGCAGGAAGAGCATGGCTGCGCGCGTGCCCTGCCGATCGCGCTCGCGGCGGCCGCCGCGCGCCAGGCGCAGGGCCCGCGCCCGGCGCTGCCGCTGCCGGTGCCGATGCTGGTGCCGCCCGCCGCATCAGCGCGCCGACACACCCGCGGACTCCAGCTCGCTTGCCTGTTTACTTTCGAGCGCGAGTGGGGAGGCCCGGCGGGGGCTGTTCATGGTCTGTGTGGCGCGCGCTGTCAGCCAACAGAGTGTCCCACCCCAACCTGCGCCCGCTGGTGATAGACGTCTGGCGCTGATGACGAGCGCAGCTCTGCCTTTCTCGCCCGGCAGGACGGGCCTCCATGGGCCCTGCTCAAGCCGTAATGTGTTGAGGCTGAGGCTGAGGCTGGGCGCGCTGCGCAGGGCGCCGGCGCGGGCGGCACCCGCGCGCCGCGCGGCGGCAAGCTGGCGCGCGTGGCCGACCGCATGGACGGCGGCGCCTGGGCGGCGCTGCGCGCCCGGCCGTCGCCTCTGCGCTTTGGAAAGAGCCGCGTGCACGCGTGGGGCATGTTTGCGGCGCGCCCGATCGCGGCGGAGGAGTTCCTGGTGGAGTACGTGGGCCAGACCATCCGCTCTGAGCTGACCGACGCGCGCGAGGCGGGCTACGAGGCGCGCGGCATGGACTCGTCGTACCTGTTCCGCATCGACCGGACGCTCGTGATCGACGCCACCGTCATGGCGCGCCCCCGCGTCCATGCCGCATGCCCTCCGTGCATGCTGCACCCATGTCCTGGGGCGTGCACGTGTTCTTGCTGCCGGTGCGGGGTTGAAGCTAGCGCAGTACCGTGAAGCGGCCGCCTTTGTCCAGTTTGGATGAGGAGCAGCGGAGCCGCCGAATGACCGCCCGCGCGCCAGAGCCTGCCGGGCTGGAGAACACGCAGCGCGCGCGGCCGTCTCGTGCGCTGGCGGTCCCGACGCTGCAGGCTCAGCGCGTATGGAACGGGGCCGCTTGCAAAGCAGCGCTGCAGGGCGCGCCCTGCGCGTGCGCCGCCCTGGCCGGTCACGGGGGGTGTGCGCGGCGCACAGGGCAACGACGCGCGGTACATTAACCACAGCTGCGACCCCAACGCATACACCAAAATCGTCACCGTGGACGGGGTCAAGCACGTTGCCATAGTCGCGGCGCGCGCGATCGCGGCCGGCGCGGAGGTGTTTTACGACTACAAGGTGCGCGGGCCGGGCCCCGGCCTGCGAAGAAACCTCCCGCACCCGCGTCAAATGACACGCCTGGCCCTGCCTGCTGTGCCGAGCTTGCATCAATTCTCCAAGGGCCGTGAGCAGGCCGCTGCGCAGTCCGGCCCGAGCTCACAGCCGGGCCTGCTCGCGCACAGTCTGCATGCGGGCACGCGGCTGCGGGTCCAGGGAGCGCCCCAGCAGCAGCAGCCAGGGCGGGTGTGGCGCACGACCTGCTCGGCAGGGCAAGCCAGGTGCTACCCTAACCCTGTCCGGGTGCGCGCGCAGTTCCCGCTGGAGCCAGACGAGCCGCCCGTGCCCTGCGCCTGCGGCGCGCGCTGCTGCCGCGGCCGCCTGAACTGACGCGCGGGCGCGGCCGGCAGCTGGTCAGGGCGCAGCATGACGACGCCGAGCACGCGGGCGCCGGCCT
>JAABUO010005320.1_pt1 | contig 14998 bp, 23 predicted proteins | sample 5559291 | NCBI WGS metagenome assembly JAABUO01 (sample SAMN10711878, study PRJNA513372) | rock metagenome | isolation source: Antarctica rocks | place: Antarctica: Victoria Land, Finger Mt sud
GATGCAAGGGACCCCGTCTTCAGGCAGGAAGGCGGCCAGGATGACCAGCCCTGGCAGTCCCATGAACAGTGGTCTTGCTGGACTGGTACCTTCTGCAGCTGTCAGGGAAGCCGCAGACAAACAGCCACGCAGAGAAACACCTGACCTGGAGGCTCACGCAATGCAACTAGCCCTGAAGGTAACATGCACTGAAAGCATGTTAGGCTTTCTCCATGCAGCATATGTCTTGATTTGGGTGACCTTGCCTCCATGTATCACAGCCTTCCATGTTGCTTAGACACTGAACTACAGCAGAATTGGAAAAATATCATGACTGCATCATGACGCACATGCCCACAGCAACATGTGTTATGCAGCGACTGGTGGCCCGCGAGGCACAGCAAAAGCTGGCAGATGATGCCTTGCTGCATAGTTGCCCTCCAAGCAGCTTGCTGCAAATCCCTCTTTGGGGTGACAACCTGGCCCCTGGTGTGCCTCATCAGCTGCAGGGAACCCTGTGTGTCCCTGCTCAATGTTCTGTGCGCCTTCTCAGGAGGGTGTTCGCCAGAGCTGTTCAGGTCTGAGCCTTGATGCACACAAGCAGCTCTCACTACATCATCTGATTGCATGTGACGACAAAAGGAGTTGCAGTGCAGTGATAAGCTGGCTGATCAGTAGACAGGGCATACACTCACAGCAACATCAGGCTGCCTCTTTTGACACCACAAGTTAGCTTACCAGTATCTGCTGCCTCTGTATGCAGTCCTGTATTGCATTCATCTCCTACTGCCCAGGCTTCAGTAGCTGTGCAGGCCGCACACATCGCTGTGTCTATTGCTGTGTATGACTGTGACGCTGACCAGGAGCCTGGCGGAATGCACTGCAGATCCAGCCACACTGCATCCAGCTGTCTCACCCTGGAGGAGGGGCAGTTCTAGAAGACTTTATAGCAGGGCAGGAGGCCAGCATTGAGCAGTATGGGCTGCAGGCCCAGGCTGCCGGCAAGGGGCTGGAGGTGCAGCTCAGGTTGGAGCAGGGCAGCGCCCGTGTGCAGGCCCTCATCCACCAGGAAACAGATCTAGTCAGGCAGGAGCTGCTCTCCACCAGGCTCACCACCCCTGCTGCGGCCAATGCTGCAGGTTAGTTGAAATCTTCTGCTCTTTTAGATCCTGTTGTCCTCTTTCTGGATGGATCAGCTGACTGTGGTGCGATCATTGACTCTGATTTGGATGGTGCCAGTCATTAACAAAAAGTCCTTCTTTGCTCATAAGCTGCTTGGAGACCATTGTGCTTCCCCTCACACTCAGCATCAGGCTAGTGTGCACAGCTGCATCCTGCCAAGCTTGTTGATGCGTGTGCAGAGTCTTCTGGTGGTGGCGACAGAAGCCCAGCAGGGAGGGCTGTGAAGGCAGTGCTGCAATCAGCTGGTTGGGGAACCACAAGCCCAGCCAAGCGTGTTCCCAAGGCACTGCCATCTGAAGCAGTGGGCCGCCAGCTGGCAGACTACGAAGCCCTGTTGCCAGCAGAGCAAGATGAGCAGGCTAGCGCGCCCGTCATCAGCCCAGAGTGAGCTCACCATCAGTGCTTCTCGCTACTGATGTTTATTGTTGGTTTGATGATCACCATATGCCACTGATGCATGAGAGCAGTAGGAGGCTGCCACAAGTAAATTTGGTATATCTGCATCGATGGCCATGGTCTCTGCTGTCTCATCTTTTGTTCAGCAGCATTTAATCTGCACACTCAACACACTTGTTTACCTGGTGTTGATAGCTTGATGTTACACTGCAAGACATCCTCACAAGCGCTAATGTTTGCACATTTGCATGTGACAGGCGTCGCAGGCTGGGGAAGTGGACTCAGCAGGAGGTTGAAAATCTGATCAGGAAAATGGAAGCAGCCCACCACTGGTGTCAAATCAGAGATGAGTGGCCACGTCTAGGCTTCCCTAGAAGAAGTGCTGTCGACCTGAAGGATAAATGGCGGAACTTGGAGGGTGTTGTGCTTCATGGCAAAGCAACACGTACAGTCCAGTTGACAGAAGAGCAGAAAGAACGCATTCACCGCTGCTACAGGAAGTACAGGATGATGCAGCCTGCCAGCTCTCCTGTAGCTTCACACAGCTCAGCACAGAAACAGACCCAAGTCATTGAGGAGAGCAGCCCAGCCAAGAGGCACAAGTCTGCTAGCGATTCATATGCCCCATCAGATGAGCAAAAGTCATCCAGTACTTCTGGCAGCCCAATGAAGAAGGACGTTGCAGCTGTGGTAACTCCCATGACTACACGCAGCAGGGCCCGGGCTAGTGGGCAAAGGCAGAGCAGCAAATCACCTGCTCAGATTAAGAACATGCTCCGGGCTGCTGCCTTAGGAGGCTCCCATGATGATCGCTGAAAAGCGTAAACGTGTTTTTCCTTTCAGATTCAGCACAACACGAAACACAGTCTGCCGAATGATGTTTGAAAAACAGAGGAGGGTTGAAGGAGATTGTGTTAGCTGAAGAGAGATGGATGACAGTCTTCAGTACTGTAGCAATCCATGCTGAATTTTTTCTACGCCATGCACTGTGGGGTTTTGTGCTATTCGCTTGACTTTCTGCATTGTCCGACCCTGAAGCAGCTATAAAGCGCAAATGTTTCGGACTTCATCATGACATGCTTTATCAAGTAGTCTGGGGTTATTGTTTACGTAAAGTAAGGGCATGCTGTGCAAAGGCTTGCAAGCAAAGACTGACATTGACTTTTTAGAGTGACCACGTTGTTAATCAATCAATCACACCTGGAATGTGCAATGCCATTGTGACTGCCGCCCTACATCAGCTTTAAAGTCTCGTCTGCTCACGTGAGAGCCAATTGTATCAATCAATACAAGGCAGTGGTGAAGCATAGCCAACGGCATGATGCATGCCCTGTGTACTTCAACAGAAAAACGTCATGGATCACACATCTTTCCAAAAGGCCACATCACACTCAGGGCGTTGTTTATCTTCAGTGCTCATTATTTGTGCTCATTGTTTATCTTCAGTGCTCATCAGCTGCTGCAGATAGACAAGAGCCGTGGTCTATTGGTCAAATTTCGCAGCAACAAAGGAGGGCATCCCCTGCGGGGCTGCTCCAGTGGGCCTGGAGTCAGTACTCAGGGAGGCACTGCCAGCTGCGGAGATGTTGGCATGGCCTGTTGCCTGTGCCAACTGTGGGGCTACCGGGATACCTCCAGCAGTCCCGAGGGTCTGTGGTGTTGAGTCACGCACAAACTGTGGGCCGGGGCGATGCTGCGAAGTGACAGCTGCTGTGGTGGGGTAAGAAGCGGTAGCAGTGGGGGGGCCACTGCCTGACTGGAATGATGTGGCAGGACCACTGAGGCGTGTGAGGCCTGCTGACATGGGGCTGTTGCCCACATAGTCCTCGCTGTGCAGGCTGTCACGAGCCAGTGACCCATTATCTGCAGCCAACATACAAGGGCATTACCACATCTGGCTATATGCAAATGCGTTGAAATCTACAGCAGAAGAATGTACAGTGTGCGCCAACATACAAGGGCATTACCACATCTGGCTATATGCAAATGCGTTGAAATCTACAGCAGAAGAATGTACAGTGTGCGCACATGAGCCAAACTTTGGTGCCTTTGCAACAGATAGCATAGTGCAGTGGACCAGGATGATCATCAGAACAGATGCGTATGCAAGATAAGGTCACAGATTGCTTGAGCCACAAGATGACCACAAGGGATGGCTTACCCTCGCCAGCGCTGCTGATCGCCTTATGCAGCTCAGATGCCACAGACTGGCCCCACTTGCTGCATTCATTGCTCAGCCCTGAACGCACATCACTCAGGTTCATGTATGGCCTCTCCTCTGGCCCACTGGACCTGCCAGGCATGGCTCCCCCAAGGCTATGAGATGACCCCCCATGCAGGTTTGTCAAGTCTGACTGGCCCAGACCAGTGCTGCTGACACCCTCTGCTCCAAAGCCTTTTGTGGGTGAAAGCTGCCCAGCAGTGTTCATGTTCCTCTGACTGGTGAAGCTAGTGTTGGCTGCAGGCGCCCCGTCATGGCCAGCAAACATGCCGCTGGGGCGGCTGAAGATGGGCCCTGTGCCACTGCTGGAAGTTGTGGACACCTTGCTCAGTTGTGGCCTGCTGTCTGCGTTCAAGCTTGATGCAGAGTGTCCAAAGATGGGACTGCTGGAAGCAGAGGCGCCTTGCCCTGCCTGGGACTCTGCAGGCTTCTTCACCCGGCTGCGGATCCAGCGCCGCCTTCGCACAAAGTCTCGTACCTGTGAACATTGGTTCAGGTCAGTGTTTGCATGCAGCCCTGTTGCAGCATCACTTGCCAGAAGGTGGAAAATCAGCCGCTGCTAAAACCGTATTACATGCAGATGTACTTCAAGCACTCTAGACAAGCAGCACACTATGTTATGCCTGCAGGAATCAAAGGAACCTGTGCATGAAGGTACAGGTTCCTTGGTGGCCATTGGATTTCAGAAGACTTGCAGGCTTCAACATTGAAAGGTTCCCTGAGCCATAAAGGAAAGTGAAGCACATTCAGCATACCTTGCTGCGATGGCCAGAGTTGGGTGCAGGCGGCATGCGCAGCCAGCTGAAGTCAGTTGCATAGCTCCAGCCATCCGCATCCACAGCATCATCAGCAATGCCTTGATGGTCCACCACCCACCCCTCCTCAAGCCATGACCACCCCTGCAATCATGTGACAATAGTAAGGAACAAGACACAAGTCCACCTGGACATGCAAACATGTGTGTGCACACGGCAGGGGCTTTCAGGTAACAAAGTCGGTTGCAGTGTTGAGCTTTATTTGAGGTCTGCATTCCTCCAAGATGAAGCTTAAACTTGGCAACCTGGCTCGCTAAACAATTATTGTGCTCATTGGCTGTCAACAGGCATTGTTCAGGGCAGGTGAAGCACAAGTGAGTAGCAAAGACAGCATGGGGTGAGACTGGATTGTGCAGAGGTACACGACCTGCATAAGACAGGAGCCAAACTGACTGACCTTGGGGAGCTTAGGAGCTACAGTGGAGAAGGCCATGGAGGCTGCCTTGCCTGGAGTGCCATTGCGGTGGCTCCAGTGGCCCACCTTATCAGTGGGCAGGAAGTTGCCCGGCCAACCATGACCCCACCCCTTGAAAGGCTGAAACCTCTCGTTCTCAAACACCTCCTCCTCCACTGGTCCTGCAGCTATGTGCAGCAAACAGTGCGTTCATTACAAGCACGAATGCCACTACCCTCTTGAGACATCAAGATTCCATATGTGCATGTTTCTTGGAAAAGTCTGGTCAGTCTTTTATGTTGGCTGCTCCTGAGTATTGCCTGCTCAAGCAATGCAGTACAGCTGCAGGTAACAGATTGGTTCAGCTGCAGGACCATGCTGCTGCAGCCCTATCAACCCTGAGGTGCTGTTGTTGTTTTCACTTCTCTGCTAACTACTGTTACCACATGCACAGCAGACCCTGGCAGTGCAGATGACAAACACATTGAATAGACAAATACTCATTATCATGCACTACCAATCCAGCTTTGAGTCTATGTGCTCATAGTGCAGCCTAATATCGCCAGCTGAGTACACGCAGGCACATCACAGCAGTCATGCGATGAGCCTGAAACAACAAGATGCAAAGGCGCATAAGCTCACCTGTCTCCATCTCTGCCAGATCTGTGTCACTGTAGGTCTTGTGCCTATCAGCAGTAATCACAATGTTCTGCTCCTCTGCTCCATTCTGCCGTGTGACTGCAGCGGCCTGGGGAGCACTGAGGGAGCTGACCTGAACCACAGTGGGTGGGCTGGCCTGGACTGCACTCGGTGAGCTACCCTGTAGTGCAGCAAGGTAGCTTGTCACCCATCTCACACCCAAACAAGTTGGTGACATGTACAAGGAGCAGCATCCACAAAGGCTGCTGCAGCCCCTTGCAGCTACATTCTGTGCAGACAGATACTTTGAAGCCCGATCAAGGGTCTTCTCCCACATGGTGGCATTAAGTCGCCACAATATATGGTTGTGATGCCTGTCAAGGCTCTTCCACAAAAAGTGCTGATCATGCAAAGGAACACAGAGCAGAAGGTTTGACACACAGAGCTGACTTGAGGGATACATTTCACATACACAGTAGCACAGCTGACCTGAACTGCAGCCCCGTCCTCTGACTTTGGATTGCTAGCGCTAGTGGTCAGGCCCCAGGTTGCCAGATAGTTGTCAGTCTTCTCCAGCAGGGGAGTGACCGCGCTTGTCACACTGTTGCTGGCATCCACATCAGGGTCTCCGGTCCTGCTGGAGGCTTCAGCCTGTGATGTGCTGGCTCCCTCTGCTTGTTTGGACTGCATGGTGTTGCCTCTGGAGAAGCCCCAGCTGGCCAGCACATGGTCAGTCTTCTCCAGCAAGGGAGTCATCACGCTGGTGACTGTTCCTGATGAAGGTGAATGCTGGCCCCTGTACGCATACCCGACATCTGACGCAGGCTCCACAAATGCTATGCTTTGGCGGCAGAAAATTGTTGGCTAGTGTTGTGTGCGCACACTGCAAAACCCTTGAGACAACAAGGACTGGCTTTGACAGTGCTCAGTGTCCCTCAAAAGGGCATCCGTACTTAACACATGCTACAATGCAACTGACCTCACAAGCAAGCAACATAAACGAAAGACAGGTTGTGCTAGGCTTACTTGACTGCCTTGGGCGGACTGGTCCCCAGTGCAGGCTTGTCAGTGACAGTGGCAGAGCCTGGAGATGAGGCGGTAGCAGGGACTGAGAGCGGGGCATGGGCAGCCTGGTCTCTTGAGGGTATGGGGGCTGGGGCCCTCACTGCAGAGTCTGAAGACAGTGATTTGGAAGAGGTGGTTCCAGAAACAGCTGGCTTGCCCTTGACGGCTGCTGACAAAGAGTTATTGCTGGATGCTGACAGCTGGACGTCCTCAACACTGTCTACTGAGACATCTGAGTTGGTGCGCGAGTGTCTGAGATGCCGCCTGCTTTCTTTTCTCTCCTTCTTCTCCTCTTTCTTCTCGTCATGTCGCTCCTGATGCTGCTTCCAGCCGTCTGCCATCATGCGCCTGAACTCCTGTAACATGAGCTTGGTACCATGACTTGCTTGTCCAGTACACGTGTCAAGGCTAGCACCCATCGCTATGATGTAATGAAGTGGCTACGGAGTGATAAAGTAGCTAAATTATGGTGCAATGGCTAGCTGGGAAATTTGTTCTGAAAAAGTAAAGTGCTGCTCTATCCAGTGCATATGACTACCTGCTGCTGCGCATATAGTACATGTAGCTGATGTTGGTCTTGTGGCCTTCTACAGTCGCCAGCGCCATCGATTCTGAGCACAACACGCAGAAGGTGGGAACAGTGATTGGTAAAGAGACAACACTCATAAGTGGAACAAGCCAACGCTTGGTTACAGAGCATAGCAAACAGTCATATGTCGAACTGGCTTTCTTAAGCAGCAGCTTCACAACGCCTAGCAGGGTGGTCTCACTCTACAGTGTCCCAATGACAGTCTTGCAGGCCTGCTCAGAAACATGCAGTCTCTGCTGTCACGATTTGAAATGTGGAATAACCTCGACATGTCATTGTGAGCTGACCTTGAAGCCATGCTTGATCTGAGTGTTAGTCTTCTCACTATTCTCCTTGATTTGCTGCTTCCACACATCCCTGTGCCGCACCCTCTGGCCCTTGCTGCCCTCAGTGGGAGAGGAGCTGCCCTCCTCTGTCATGCTGGATGAAGCATCATTATACGCATCTTCATACCCATCATACCTGCAACAGCAGCATGCCTTGTCAGCCGTCTGCACAGTCTAATGGTGCTTGCCGGTTTTACTGTTTTTGGGTGCAGGCTATGTGTACAGCATAGGCTTTGCTGCAATCAATACCATATGCTTCAACATGCAGCCTCAATAGACTGCAAAGTGTGCAGACAAGGGCAGCATGCAATGTATAGGGACAACTGTATGGTTGTGATCTAAATCGCATCAGATGCATGTACATGATCACCCACCTGGTGCCATCTGGACCATCACTGTCTGCCACTGTATTTGTGGGCGCCGTCTTTGGCTGCTCTGGGACTTCAAGGAAGTCTGATGCGAAAGCAGCCAGGTGCCTGAGCGCCGTGTGTGTGACCACAAGCAAACAGAAACTGAGGAACACCTCGCACAGACTGTCAGGAACATCCATCCAGCCAAACAGTGTCTTGAAAATCCAGCCTGAGATGCCTGCGGTTGATGTCAAATTGATGACACTGATCACTGATGGCAGTCACAGTTCAAAAAAATGCTTGCACGGCAGTCACTGCTCAATATGGAGCTTACCAAGGCAATAATACAACTCACACAAGTTGTTTCGGCTTGCTTGTCAACGCCAAATACAGTGCTGTCATGAGTGATTACCTGTGCATGACACTAGCCAGGCATGAATGCCATGTAGCATGCTGCGTATGCAGTAGATGCTGAAGATCATCAGGGCAAGCGCAAGGCCAGTTGCTGTGAGACTGACCCCATCTCGTGGAACTGCAGTGCCTGCATACCCACGTACCACACAAAGGCTCAGTACACAGTCTGCAGCGCTCAATGTTCATTACCAAAATGATCAACAGGCTGCATACCTCCAGCCCTAGTTTGGGCCTTCAGCCAAGCAGCCAAGGGCTCAAAAGAGCCCACAAAGCGTCTATCCATGACACCTGTCCACCAAGGCTGGCGGGGCCCTTTAGGCTGTGCCGCCTGCTGTGGAGCAGCCTCCCTCCCTTCTCCTGATGGTTCTGCCTTCTGAGAAGGAGCAGGTGGCTGCACAGCAAGCAAGAAGTCAGCATATAGCAAGTATGCAGTGTGCTTGTGCTGGCAAGCTGAGTGATCCTGGGTGATTTGTGGTGAACAGGCTAGATTTGTGAACATGCAGAACAGGCTCCTGGTCTGCATATAGCTGCAGATGAAGCACTGAACAGCTACTGGCAGCGCTGCAGTAGTGTAGCAGGGGTGTCCACACCTTGCCAGCAGCTGGCTTTTTGCCATATTCATGAAACGTCACAAAGTCTTTGAGGACCTCCTGTACAGTCTCAAAGTTTTTGTTGATTCCATTGCTAGCACCTGCACAGTTGCAACATGCGTCAGAGCTAGTTCATTACACTGCACAATGACATGAAGACCAGGTGCGTGACATGACTTGCCTCGCTCTATGGCCTTCTTGATGAATGCATTTACGCTAGTGACATATACAAGCTGGTACTCCACTTGCAGCCTACTTTTCTTTTCACCATCAGCTTTCAGCCTGTAAACAAGTGCCATGTGAGTTGCAGCTAGCAGTCTTAGAAGCCAGCAATTTGTGAGCATTGAGGGTTCATGATGACAAGCGGTGAGTTTTCACAGATTGCGACAGGACATTGGCAGCAAGGCAACAGCGTGACCATATGCATGCAGATGGCTTACGTGTACTTGAAGCAGGGCCTGAATTTCTCGCCATAAGTAGCCGTAGTCATGACGCATGTATTCATGACAAACTGCTGCCCCTCCTTTGCCTCGATACAGCGCTGCACTTCAAATGTTTGAAACTGCACAAGACAGAAGCAGGTCGACCATGACCATAAATGCTTGCCACTGATTGCAGCACTTAGATGCTGCATTGACACCATACCTTCATGCCCATGCCAAAGCTGTTACACGTCGTCTTGCGCAGCTTGCTCTCATACTCCTTTGGCTCCAGAGTCTGATCAGGCTTTGCTGTGTTGGCTGTTTTTGCAGCAGCTTCCATCTCGTCTGATGATCCCACCCATGGAGTGGCAACAAAGTCCTTATTGCCTCTGACCTCTTGTGACTTAGCCTGAGGCAGCAAATGACCAGCACAATCAGGCAAGCTTCATGTTCCCAGAATCTAGGCGCTCCGAAAAGGTCACGTCGCTAAGCACTGATATACCGGCTAATAACAGCCATTTCGCCGGCTTGTATAACACGAATAGGTTACGGATCGCAAAATATACTTGATGTGTAGCGTTGACTCTCACCAAAAACTCAGAAGATGAGTCCCATTGCAGCTTGAATAGCTTGTCAACATCGCACTCGACTGTAAGATCCATGAGCTTGTGCCCCGACCCATCAGACGGATACCGAGGCCAATGCTCCTCAAAACTTTCGCCGGTCATGGCTCCTTCAGCTCCCGATACAGTACAAATTCGCCTCTATCAAGCTCGTTCTCACATTTGGTAGGCGTCGACGCCAACTTGACAGGTTGCGTATATGGTCAAGCCAACACCGCAGTTGCGTCACGGCTATTCCATAGCAGATTGGCTTGCACCAAAAATGAGTCAGCAATGAATACAATTGGCATCTGGACACCTCGATTTAGGGTTTAGGGTTTGCTCGATAGCTAGCTAGGTCGTTTGATGCCGAATCGGGAAGTTTGGCTGCGCTGCTCGTTCGGTGTGCGCATAACATGTAAAGAGACCAACGTTAGCGAGAGGAGCACATGACACAGGTGGACGTGGTGACCGAAGCACAACAGCAACTATCTGTGCTTTGCTCGCATTTTTATGCCACCATCGGGTCTTTACAGCGTGATGCGCCGGCCGTGAGCATAAATGTTGAGCCTCTCGTTAGATCAGCCGGGCTGTTGCCAACGCCAATCTCTCAGCAGACTCAAACCATGGCGCAGCAAGTAGTACGGTCATCGAAACAGCTTGAGAAGCTGATAATGCAGTTGCCAGATCGAATAGAGTCAGAGCAGCAACAGCTTGAGATTTTGCAGGGGTTGCAGCAGCAGCACTTGCAGGCAGGAGTGGCTCTAGACATTGCTCTTTGCGAAGCACAGAACTGCTTGATACAAGTGCAGGACTCCTTCGCTGAAATTGCAGACAGTCATTTACAATGCAAAGGTGCCTGATGAATCAGATAGGAAACATGAGCTACTATAGCTTGGACCAGGTGCAATAATCCAGCGATTCCGCTGATGACAAGATGTTAACCCCTTGAATGTCTTAGCAATGAACCTTCAGAAATTCAACTAGGCATTTCAAATACAGATCTCTGTTGCATCTCTTGTTTTCATTGCCGTCTAGACGCCGTACCAGCTCCTGGTTGAGTTAGCAGCTTCAAAGCATCTGTAAGCTGTTTGACAGCTGTGTTCACATCTTCAAAGCCCAAGGAGCTTGCGGCATACTTTGCCAACTTCTGTGCCTCCGATATGGACGACATGGAAGGCTGAAAGCCAGCTGTTGCCTGAGGAACTTCAAACGTACCTGTAATCAGCACAACTTAGCCATGTACTCAAGACAGCTTTGCTGCAGCAGTTCACCATGAGATTTTGACCTGACTGCCACATAATTTGAAATCAGAATGAGATTACTAAAACAGCCAAAGTGTCCAATGCTATCACCTGTCTGCGGTTGAGCATAATTTTGAGGCCGAGCGGCCTGTGGGGGTGGGGGTGGGGGAGGAGGTTGCAGCAGCGGTGTTGACGGAGGAGATCCTACAATATGGCACAAAGTGTAAGAGCACTGTACATTGCATTCAAGAGCTGAGTATACGTAGCCGCTAGGTTGCACATGGAAGGAGCTTGTGAACCACATGGCAAATCACATGTGACAAGCAGCATTCAGTCACTGCAAGCATCCAACTGTGATGACTGGCAATGTAGCAGCCTGAGCACCTGAGGCAACAAAGCTGCTGACATGTCTGGTGGGCATACTGCTGAGCTGTGGACTAACAGAGTCAGCCTCAGCTGCGTCCAGGTCTCCAGCCTCAGGCAAATCAATAGCGTCTCCACGTTGGGCTGCAGCTAAATTATGCTCCAAGCCAGCAGTATTGAAGAGCAGAGCTTGTGACATATCAGAGCGGCCATTGACGCCTGAAGTGACCTGGATCTCACCTGCACTGCTATGTTGGTTTGTAGGAAAAGCAGGAGGAGGTAAGGGTGCTAAGAAATCATTGCTGGGCTGGCTTGCATTGCCTTGAGTCCCAGCAGTTGCTTGTTGAGAGGCTGGCTCATCTAAGCTTTGCCTTCTGCTGGTCTGCGTGGTACTGACATGCTGCAGCACAGTGAGTTGTGTGTGTGATGCTGTCAACTGAGCTCCATTCTCCATTAACACAGCATAACTCGGCGGCCTACAAAAGCAAACACACCACTTGCTGGCACGCAAATGTGGTGTCAACAAGTGCAGCCTGTTGTGCAACATGGACAAACCATATGCGCCAAACAAAGCTTGCAGCACTGGTGAACAAAAAAAGATCTCGGCCAGAAAGGCTATCCACAACCCACCACATAGAGGCATCCACGCCAACTACAGTGGCAGGTGCTTCTTCACCCTTTGCTCGGTATAAGACAGAGTCTCCAGCCTCCAGGTCAGGAGCTAGAGATGCCTCAGGCGCAGTCACAATACGGTCACTCAGTGCCACCATGTAATCTGAGTCTTCCCCTGCATGCAAGCAACATTGTCACAATGCAGCCCGACATATATCATATGGGTTGGGCAGCACATGCCTGCAGACACAGGGGAACAAGGACAGATGTGCTATAGTAACAGGCTGGTGATATTTGACATCACCTGTAGCATTTGGCTTTGCCACAGTGCCTTTGACAGGCAATCCATCGTTGTCGTACAGTACCCTTGAGCCAGCTCGAAACCTAGGAGCTGTCTGTGCTTGCTGATCTGATGGGAAAGAGGGAGCAGCAGCATCACCCCTGCCAGGTGCAGCTGGCATGTCATTGCCGTTTTGTGACTGGGAAATGCTTGGCATGCCCATGTCTCCTGCATGTGTGTCACCACAGGTTTTCAGCACTCAACAGAGAAGTCAGTGCATATGTTGTGTTTACACAGGCTGCACTGTATGCAACGAGCACAAGAGCCAGCTTTGCTGTGCAAGCCAACATTTGGAAGATGAGTGCCTGCAGCCTGTGTATATGCAGGGGAGGAACTGCCGTCAGGCCAGCTGTTTGGCTTGTAGCGGCTCCACTTGTCTGTAGAAATACCCTTGGGTATGAAGAGTGCTTGAGAGTAACGAAATGTGTAGGGCCACTACGGGGGCTATATGGAGAGTGACTGTCTGCTCACCTGAGGCAGTGCTGTTGGCACTGAGGTCATCCCCAGGTGCTCCTGGGGTGGGAGTGCGTCCCTCTCTGAGTGCTTTGCGAATGTCGGCAGCTTTCCAAGCAGCATAGCGCTGCATGTCCACCAAGTCTGCCTCCAAAGTCTTAAACTGGTTCAGGATCTGCAGAGGGCGCAGGGACAGAAACAGATTGAAGGGTCCACCACACATGTGCAGTAAGTGCACTTGTCAGATACATACATGATGTAGCTGGCTACCAGAAGTTTCTATGTGGGCGTTGCTGCTCACCTCAAAGAAGATGCTTGCTGCATAGAATGTCATGGCGGTATTTTTGTCAGCACGGCCTGCTCTGTCAACTCTGTCAGCGCGTGTGAACACAGTGATGGCAAAGTTTTCACAGTATTGCGAGTCCCCCTCTCCCAAAGTGATGGTAGTCTTCTCCTTTTCCAGCTTAGACAACAGAGCTTTTAGCACGCCATCTATTTGAGGGCTTCTGGTCTCAAGAGCAAGTCCCTGCATGAATAGCTTGTATGAGCTGTTGTCACTGTTGACTTCAGCAAACAAGCTTGGGGAAGATTGAATACGCTGACACCTGCTGTATGGCATAGAGTCTGCAGTAGTACGCCACCTTGGGTTCAACCTTGCCTATCTCATCAGCCCTCTGCATTACGCACCAATGCGTGACTTACATGTAGCTATGTGAACCTAAGGAACCTGAAACCTCAGCATGCCGCACCTGCAGAAACGGCAAGATCGCTTTCTTCTGCTCGTCCGTGGTGGCCATGTTTGACGGTTCCTCTTTGTCCCGATGCTCTTGCGCCCTTTGCTTGTGCAGATGAAGTGTTTCTGACGGAAGTGCTGGCAGTAAAGCAGAGGTGAAGCCATGGGAATGTGGTTTCAGAGCTGGTGTCTATTTTGGTACTGAGCTGGCGTTGTAAGGTCCGCCATGTGGCAGTATCCATACAAGGCTCTGCATGACTGCATCACAGTCGCTTTGTGCGACGTGACGTGAATTGGACGGTAGGTAAGACTGTACATGTAGGATACTTGTCCCAGAGGCATCGGTTGTGTACGGGACGTGATCACTTGCTACTTAGCCAAGAGCAGCATTGACCGGCATCGCATTGCATTGGACTTCAGTCTGAATTAGCCGTTGAGAGGGGGAAATGGACAAACCAATCAGACACAGAGAGCCTGCACGGGGCAAACTTGCAGGTCTGTGCTCAACCTTGTGACGTTGTTTCGTCCTGAAAGTGTTTGGGCTGTCACACGCCACTCTATGCCTTGCTGTTGAGCACAGCTAATGGTACCTGTACAGGTATCAGAGCTGATGCTAAGGCAGCCAAGGTCGTCAAGGAGACAGGGCAGAACGCCCCAGGCTACAACCCTCAAGGCCTGGGGGCTGCTTGGAGTCATAACTTTCTGAATCAGAAACCCTGGCATCCAGCCAACTTCAGAAATCAGGCCAAAGTGTACGAGGCTGAGCAAAATGCCATCAAAGCCCAGAAGGACAAAGCAATAGCAAAGGTATGCGCCTTGATGGTGCTAGAACGAGAAATGCAGCATCTTAAAGCTTCGGCATGCAGGTTGTCAAGCAATCATCATGCATGGTGTGCTGTGTGCAGCAAGAGTATGAAGCTGAGCAAGAGTACATCAAGACCTTGAGCTACCTGAGTGCTGAGGAGCAACGAAAGTATAAAGAGCGCCAATCTGTGTCCTTCATGTATCAGAAGCCACCAGGCATGGACAGCGGTGTTGCAAAAGCCAAGGTATACACAGCATGAGATCAACTTGACATACAGGGCAATGAGCATTACACAGTTGTCTGGAAGAACCCCGTCTACAGCACAATACCTACTAGCCTTCACTCTCAGGCTTGCATTGTCATATCCCTCTCTGCTTTTCCCCATCCATGACCATGACAACAAAGATACTTGATCAGTCGTCCTCAGCAATGAGCTTTTAAATGAAGCATACCTTGACATGACA
>JAABUO010005321.1_pt1 | contig 14996 bp, 11 predicted proteins | sample 5559291 | NCBI WGS metagenome assembly JAABUO01 (sample SAMN10711878, study PRJNA513372) | rock metagenome | isolation source: Antarctica rocks | place: Antarctica: Victoria Land, Finger Mt sud
CAGGGCAACAAGCGTCATTACGACCGTCAGCGACGTGTTGATGGACCGGGCCAGCGTCTGTCCGATGGAGCGGTTGACCAGGGACTCGAAGTTCTCGCCGCGTGCCTTGTGCCGCAGGTTCTCCCGGACGCGGTCAAAGATGACGACCGTGTCATGGACCGAGAAGCCGATGACGGTCAGCATGGCCGTGATAAAGAGGCTGTCAATCTCCCAGCCCAAGAAGTAGCCGAAGATGGCGAACGCACCCAAGAGAACTAGAATGTCATGCAGAAGCGCCACGACCGCCGATGTTCCCAGGCGCAGCCCGGCGACAAACCCGCCGATGCCGAAGACAAGCGCCAGATACAGTACAATCAGGCCCGACGCGATGATGACAGCTTGAATAGCATTAGACGTAACTTCGGTAGAAATCACACTGCCGACGCTGCCAAACTGCTGGACAAACTGCGGGGCGTGGGGATCGGTTGTCTGATCGGGAGCATGAGGTGCAAGGGGATCAAGAGCCTGAACCAATTTCTGACGAACGGGATTGCTTAAAGGATTTGCGGCGGACGACCGTTCACGAACGCTGACAATCGCCGTCGTGCCGCCGTCGGCCATTTGAACCGTGTCGTCTTTGAAGCCCTTTGTCGCGACGGCTTTCTGAACGTCCGCCTGGGTGACTGCCTGCGCGTATTTCACCTGGATTTGCGTGCCGCTAGTAAACTCAATGCTGCGCTTCAGGCCGCCAAGCGCGAGGAAGATGAGGCCCGGCACGATGATCGCTAAACTCAGACCATAAAACAGCTTGCGGCGGCCAATGATGTTCATGCCGGCGCGAGTGCCGCTGCCCATCGTCTGGCCGATCAAAGAGTTGACGCCGAGGCCAAACAGCGCCGGGTTCTTCGCGAGGCCGGGGAACACGTCCACCAGCAGGTACAGCAGGGTCCGTGTCACGGTGATAGCCGAAAACAGCGAGACCAGAACGCCAATCAAGAGCGTCAGCGCAAAGCCGCGCACCGAAGCCGTGCCGAGCGACAGCAGAACAACGCAGGTAATAATGGTACAGATGTTGGAGTCGCGGATTGCCGAGAAAGCCCGCTTGAACGCGGAGTCAATGGCAGGGCGCAGCGCTTTCCCGTCGCGCAGCTCTTCTTTCAAGCGCTCAAAGATTAGGATGTTCGCGTCCACGGCCATGCCGATGGACAGAATAAAACCCGCGATGCCCGGCAAAGTCAGCGTGACGATCAGCCCAGGGAACAGCCAGTTCAAACCGCCCTTGAAGATCGCCAGCGTGAACAGGGCATAAATTAAAAGCGCGATGTCCGCCAGTAAACCGGGCAGCCGGTAGTAGGCCACCATGAACAGCAGCACCAGCGCCAGGCCAACGCCACCCGCAATCAGGCTTTTCGTGACCGCGCCGACACCCAGGCTCGCTTCCACGCTCTGCGTCTGCACCTGCTCCAGCGGGATCGGCAGCGCACCGGCATTCAGCAGATTAGACAAACTCTGCGCTTCGGCCAGTGTCGCGAAGCCGCCGCTGATCTGGCCCTGCCCGTCCGTGATCGCCGAATCAATGCGCGGGGCGGACAGAACGGCGTCATCTAAGACAATTCCCATGATCTCGCCGACATGGGCTGTCGTGAACTCCCCAAACGCCGCTGCGCCTTTGGGGTTGAAAACCTGGGAAACTGTCGGAGCGCCGTCGGGGCCGAGATGAGCGCTTGACTGCGGCTCAAGTTCCGAGCCGGTCAGGATCGGCTTGCCGCCAGAGGCATTAGTCGAGTCGGTCAGCAGCGCATTCCAGCCATTCAGCTCTTTGTTCAGCGCAGCCGCCTGCTGCTGCTGCGCCGGTGTAAGATAAACAGGTTCCTCGGAAGCAATCTGGTCGTAGCTGGCTCCCAGCGCCTGCGACTGGGCAGGGTCAGGCATCGGCGGCGTGTAGAGGGCGTTGCCCCCACCTGCCGCGTTCTTGGCTGCCGCCGTCAGCAGGTTCGTCCAATCGGTTTTGATCTGCGCTCCGTCGCGGAATGTCTGGCCGGGTGTGAAACCATTCCAGGGCTGTGTGACCTCAAACGTCCCCAGCTCTTCTTGGTGCGTCTGTGGGTTCGCAGGTATCACCAGGGGTGCTGCCTGGTTGCGCTGCGACTGCACGTCGGCGAAATAGTAAAATGTCATCTGCGCCGTCGAGCCGAGCTGGGCCATGATGGCGTCTTTGTTTTTGACGTCCGGCAGCTCAATAATAAATTGCTGCTGCTGTGGGCGCGGCTGGACCACCGCTTCGCCAACGCCAGCGGAGTTAATGCGGTTTTCTAAGATGCGTTGGAATGTGTTCTGGTCGTAGGGAACCCCTGGAGCTTTGTCTCTTTCCACCTGCAAGATGGCCCGGACGCCGCCTTTAATGTCTAGTCCGTAGTGCGTCGGGAAGTTAGCGACTTTTTGATGGGTCGCCGGGTCCCGATGCGTCCCGACCATGACCCAAATCGAGAGGGCAATGAGAACTAAAATCGCTAGTGCCGTGTACCGTGTATACTTATCCTGCTTCAATTCTTCCTCCGCGAAGACGCTAACGCTTCTGTATGATTGCTGTGGTGAGGCGCGTGGAACTGAAGTTCTGCGCTGTGGGCGCAGACGCCCAGTCTCCACCTGCGTGGAGAAAGAGCAGAACAAAAGCAGTTAGACTTGCTATCTTATTCTTTGTCCGCGAAGGCGGACAGTAGGCGTCTGCGCCCACAGCGTAGGATTTCAATCCTACGCACTCTTGCCGTTTTCCACTAAAATGACTTTTTATTATACGATACGCAGTGCTGGCTGTCAAGCGCACGATGTATTCTCCGTAGAAATCCCGCAGTAGGCACTTCTCAAAAGAAGGCATACTATGGAGATGGAAACGACCACGTTGGAGATGGAAACGACCACGTTGATCACGCTGACCTGGGAACTGCATACCCAGGGCTTGTCCAAATCTTGCATCGCCGAGCGCCTCGGTAAAGACCGAGGCACCATCCGCCTGTGGATCCAAGCCGTGAGCCAGCAGGGATTGCTCCCGTTCTTGGAGCAGCACCAAAAGGCCAAAAAGCAGCCGAGGCCCGCGCGTCAAGTTCGCGTGGCAACCAAGCAGCTTATCTGGGCCATCCGCGAGCGCGAACATGACTGCTGCGGCCAGAAGATTGCTTACTTTCTGGAAAAAGAGCATCAAGTCACACTCTCGGTTCCCAAGATTTACGAGGTGCTGGCCGAAAAGTACATCCTGCGCTCCAAGTGGAGCAAGAACCAGAAGCGCGGCCCGGTTCCCGCAGCCGACGCCCCGCGCCAAGTGGTTCAGATGGACACCGTGCATTTTGGAGCCGTCTTTGCCTTCACGGCAGTAGACATCTTCAGCCGTGAAGCCGACGTGCTGCTGCGTCCGAGCCTGCTGGCCGCCGACGGCGAGGCGTTCCTGCGCTTTGCGATGCCGCGCCGCTTTGGGGGCTTTACGCAGACCATCCAGACCGACGGCGGCAGCGAGTTTGAAGCAGAGTTTGCCCAAAGTGCGCCTCTGTTTTGCCGCCAGCACCGGATCGCTCGCCCTTACAAGAAGAACGAGCAGAGCTTCATTGAAAGCTTCAACCGCACGGTGCGCCAAGAATGCTTAGGTTGGAACAAGTACCGCATCGAGGAGCTGCCCGAACTCGTACAAGACGTAGAGGCGTTTCTGGAACGCTACCACTACCATCGACCGCATCTCGCCTTTGAGCCGATGCGACCGCCTCTCATCAGGGGCTAAAACGAAAAATGCCACTGCGGGATTTCTACGGAAACATTGCGGGTTTCCGCCGCGCAGGCAGCGCCGCTTCCACTAAATCCGCGCTGCGGGCGACTCCCGGTTCGGCCCGCATCGCCGCGCCAAGCGCACGCACTTTGTCGGTCATCTCTGCCGAGTGCAACAGACGCTCCAGCCGTATCTTGAGGCCGTGCGGCGTGAATTGTCCCGGCATCAAACGCAGGCCCCAGCCTTCGCGCTGCACATGCGCGGCATTTTCGAATTGGTCAAACCCACGCGGCACGACAACCGACGGAATGCCGTAGTAACACGCTGCTTGCGTCGTTCCGACCCCGCCTTGATGGACAATGGCGTCGGCCAACGGAAATACTTCGGCGTAAGGCGCGTAGGGGAGGAGGGTCACGCGCCCGCGCAGGGCGTCGGGAACCGGGAAGTCTGCCGGCGCACCGAGCAGCACGCCGTTCCACGCGGTCAGCGCCAGCGCCGCAAGCGCTGTCCGCCAGAACTCGCCGGGATGGTTCACGACCGAGGAACCCAGCGTGAAGAGGATAGTCGGATTGATCCCCCTCGGCTCCTTTCCGGCTCCCCCATTATTGGGGGCGGGGGGGGCCTCTCCTCCATCCCACCGTGCATACCCCCCGACTTGGAACCAGGAAGGCCAGTCGGCGGGGCGGGGGAAGAACGACGGCGACCAGAGGCCAAGCGTCAGGCGGCGCGAGTACGCGCCGCCGGCAATCACATCGGAACGCGGCCCGACGCCGAGCTTGGCATATTCGGCGGCAGCCAGCGTGTCAAAGTCGCCCAAAATGCGGTAGCCCGCCTGCCATCCCAGGCGCGACAGCCAGGCCGGGCAGCCCTTCCAGGCAATGCTCGGCGGCGGATAAGCCGCAGTTTCGTAGATCAGCGTCGCCGCCGACGCGCTGATCCAGGGTGTTCCCGTCCGCTGGGCGACTGCTGGGGCTGCAAGCTGAATGGTGTGCGAGAGAAACAAATCCGCTTCCCGTGCCAGCGGCTCCAATGACAATGTCGCGGGTACGATGGCGGGAATAAGAACTTCCTTGAACAGAATCGAAACAGGCGCGGTCGTATGCGCGGCCAGCATTCGGCGGAGCAGGTCCGAGTTCCAGTCTGGGTCTTCCCCCGCCACGACCGCCGAAAAGCCGAGCGCTTGCGCTTTTTCGGCAAACTTGGGACTGAGCGCAAACTGGATTTGGTGGCCGCGCCGCCGCAGCTCAATCGCCAGGGCCATGAAAGGATTAAAGTCGCCGGAGGAGCCGAGCGTGTGAATGAGAATCTTCGCCATGAAAAGAGAGTGTACCTCTAAGTGGGGTATACTTTGACCATGAACGAGCAGTTGAATGAGAAGATTTTAGCGGAAGCGCGGCGTCTGGCCGGCGAAGTCTTCCGGCCAAACGCGCAGGCCGCCGACCAGGGCGCTATTCACGGGCATGTGGAAGCAAACGTGCGGATGCTTGGGCAGGCCGGCTACTTTGGCCTCGGCATCAGCCCGGAGTACGGCGGGCTGGGGGCGGACGAGGTGACGCGGCGGGAGTATACCGAAGTCATGGCGTCCGCCTGCGGCGTCACGGCGTTTGTCCAGCAGCAGCTTCATGCCGGGGGCGGCTTCGTTGGGGGCGGGCGCAGCCAGGCGCTCAAGTCCGAAAAGCTGCCGCGTTTTGCGTTGGGGGAGGAGCTTTGCGGAGTGGCGTTCTCACACCTGCGCCGCCCCGGTCCGCCGATGGTGACGGCGGAGCGAGTGGACGGCGGTTACAAAGTTTCCGGCAAAGCGCCCTGGGTGACGGGATGGAGCCTCTTGGACTCGTTTATCTTGGGCGCGGTCCGTCTGCCGGAACACGACCACATCTACTTCTATGTGCCGAAGGTGGGCAACGAAGCCGCGCTCCTGCCCGGCCCGCCAATCCCGCTTGTCGTGATGAACGCGTCCGACACGGTCGAAGTGACGCTGGACGATTTGTTTCTCCCCGACGACGATGTGCTGTATGAGCGCCCGGCGGAAGCCTTGAAGCGCGGCGACTTTTGCGGAATTACCGGCCACGTTTTCCTGCCGCTCGGCTGTGCGCGGGGCAGTATCTTTGCCCTGAACGCCCTTGCCGAGCAGCGTCATAACGAAGCGTTTGCACACGTCGCCGCCGAGTTCCAGCAGGAAATCAACGACTGCCGGGCCTCGGCACTGCAATGGAGCGGGGCGTGTGCGGAGCAGCCGGACTACAAGGACCGCGCCCTCCATGCCCGCGCCGAGGCGATTACGCTCGCTACCCGCGCCGCCCATGCGGTCGTCACCGCGACCGGCGGCGGGGCGCACCTGCTGTCAAGCCCCGCCCAGCGCCTCCTGCGCGAGTCCATTTTCTATACGACCACCGCCCAGACTTCCGATGTCCAGTCCGCGACGCTGGACCTATTGACTTCGCCGGACTGCTGGAACCAAAGCTGAGAGATGAGACAGCAGCCGCAAAAACCTCTTCTCTGGATTGCCTCTTCACGCAAAGACATTGGCGAAATGCCCGAAGATGTGCAGGATGGATTTGGACAGGCTCTTTTAATCGCGCAGCGTGGCGGAAAATCGGCATCCGCGAAACCGCTCAAAGGACATGTCGGAGCAGGGGTTCTCGAAGTTGAAGACCATGCCGGCAATACTTATCGCGCCGTATGCACCGTGACATTTCCGACAGCGGTTTACGTCCTGCATATTTTTCAGAAAAAAAGTACGCACGGCATTCAGACGGCTCGCCGCGATTTAGAATTAATTCAGTCGCGTCTGCAAACGGCGGAACAGCATCATCTGGCATCTGAAATCGAGAGAAGGAAACAATGACATGAAAGACGCAGAAGTTTTCGTAGGAAGCGGTAATGTCTTTGCCGACATCGGACTGCCTTACCCAGAAGAGCGCCTTGCCAAAGCTGAAGTCGCCATTCGCATTGAAGAATTAATTGCAGAACGACGCTTAACACAGTCCGATGCCGCGACATTGATGAACACGAGTGAGGAAGACCTGGCAAATATCGGGCGCGGACACTTGAGGGCCTTCACGCTGGATCGTCTTTTTCAGTGCTTGACGGCTTTGGGACAGAACGTGGAAATAACGATCCGGCCAAAAGCCACCGAAGAAGAGTGCGCTCGCGTCCTAGTCGCACACAATTAACTTGTTTTACCAGTTTCGGCGTGACGCGATTGCTGGAACCAGAGCTAAGACCGAAAACACGAAAGAAGAAAAACATGAAAGCAACTTGGAACGGCGTCGTATTGGCGCAGAGCGATGACACGGTAGTTGTCGAAGGTAACCACTATTTTCCACTCAGCAGTGTCAATCAGGACACTCTGAAGCCAAGCGAAACGCACACTGTCTGCCCCTGGAAAGGCACGGCCAGCTACTATACGGTAAAGACTGCCGAGGGGACCAACCCCGACGCGGCATGGTACTACCCGGAGCCAAAAGCGGGTGCCGAGCAGGTGGCCGGGCGCGTGGCGTTCTGGAAGGGCGTCCAAGTGACGGAGAACTAGGCGGGAAACGTAGCGTAAGATGTGCGATTAACTCGCTGCACATACGGCAATAACGCTATGATGCCATAACAGGCATCATAGCTTAAGAACTGAGGTAGGACTATGGATACGAATACAAAACACTTTGCTGTTGTCACCGGGGGGTCGAGCGGCATTGGATTAGAGCTGGCAAAAGAGTTTTCGCGCAACGGCTTTGACGTGCTGCTGACCGCAGAGCCGGACGAACGCCTTGCCGCGGCGGCGGCGGAAGTGCAGGCGCTGGGCGGAAGCGTCTCAACTGTGGCGGCGGACCTGACAAAATCCGACGGCGTGGAAACGCTATACGACGCCATCAAGGCTGCCGGGCGGCCGGTGGACGCGGTCGCCATCAACGCGGGCTTTGGGCTGGGCGGCGACTTCCGCGAAACTGATCTTGACACAGAGATCAGCATGATTAATTTGAACTGCGTTTCGACGGTGCACCTGGCAAAGCACATGGCCCAGGACATGAGCGCACGGGGCAGCGGGCGGATGCTGTTCACGGCAAGCGTCGCAAGCCTGATGCCTGCCCCGTTTGAAGCGGTTTACGGGGCCACAAAGGCGTTTGTGTTTTCGTTTGCCGCGGCCCTGCGGAACGAGCTGAAAGACACCGGCGTCAGCGTCACGGCCCTGCTGCCGGGCGTGACGGAAACCGACTTCTTTCACCGTTCCGACATGGATGACACGAAGGCAGGCACGGACAAGAAAGACGATCCCGCCGATGTGGCGCGGGATGGCTTCAACGCGCTGATGGCCGGCAAGGACAAGGTCATCGCCGGGTCGCTGAAGACCAAAGCGATGGGTTTGGCCGTGGAGTTCATGCCGCCCACCACTTCAGCGGAAGTGCATCGCAAGATGTCCGAGCCGGGTTCCGCCGACAAGTAAGAGTTTCTTGGAACCGGCGCAGAAAGCGCCGGTTCTTTCTTTTGTGAGGTTTGTATGCAGTACGAAAAACTCGGCAAGACCGGCCTTAAAGTCTCGCGTATCTGTCTTGGGTGCATGAGCTACGGCGTGCCGGAGCGGGGCAACCATCTTTGGTCACTTCCCGAAGAACAAAGCCGCCCATTTATTCAGCGCAGTTTGGATTTGGGCATCAACTTCTTTGACACCGCGAATGTCTACTCCGACGGCACAAGCGAAGAAATTGTCGGGCGGGCGCTGAAAGACTTCGGCAAGCGGGACGAGCTGGTCATCGCAACGAAAGTGCATGGCCGGATGCACCCGGACGTGAACGGGGCCGGGCTGTCGCGCAAAGCGATTATGGCGGAGATTGACGCCAGCCTGCGGCGTCTCGGCACCGACTATGTGGACCTGTATCAGACCCACCGCTGGGATTATGACACGCCCATTGAAGAAACGCTGGAAGCGCTGCATGACGTGGTCAAAAGCGGCAAAGCGCGGTACATCGGCGCGTCGTCCATGTACTCCTGGCAGTTCGCCCAGGCGCTTTATCTGGCGGACCGGCACGGCTGGACCCGTTTTGTTTCCATGCAGGACCATTACAACCTGCTGTACCGGGAAGAAGAGCGGGAGATGCTGGGTCTGTGCGCGGACCAGGGCATCGGCGTCATCCCCTGGAGTCCGCTGGCACGGGGCAAGCTGACCCGGCCCTGGAACGAAAGCACCGAGCGGGCCGAGACGGACGAGTTCGGCAAAACTCTCTACCATGCGACGGAAGACGCAGACCGCAAAGTTGTGGAAGCGGTCGCCGCGCTGGCGGAAGTGCGGGGCGTGCCTCGCGCCCAAATCGCGCTGGCCTGGATGCTGTCAAAGCCCGTGATTACGTCGCCGATTATCGGCGCGACCAAGATGAGTCATCTGGAAGATGCTGTCGCCGCCCTGGACGTGACGCTTTCGCCGGAAGAAATTGCGTCTTTAGAAGCGCCGTATGTGCCGCATCCGGTGCTTGGGTTTTCGTAAGCCGCTGCCATGACTAAACCCGCTTTGCTCGCCGCCTCGCTCGCTGCCGCTCTGCTGCCGTCGCTGGGGCAGGGGAACTTGCCGCGCTACCAGGGCAAGAACCGCTTGCTGCTGGTGTTCGCGCCGAGCAAGTCCGACCCGCGCTGGCAGAAACAGAACGCGCTGCTTCAAAACAGCGCCGAAGCGTTTCGGAACCGTGACCTGGTGCGGCTGGATTATCTGGAAACAAGCGGACCGAATAGCACGGCGGTTCGGGCGCACTATGGAATAAAGCAGGGCCTGTTCCGCGTTCTGCTGATTGGAAAAGACGGTCATGTGGCATCCGGCAGTCCCACTCCAATTACGGTGGGCGAGATAACGCAGCAGATTGACCGGATGCCGATGCGCCGCGATGAGATGCGGCGGCGTGGGCGCTGATTTGCCGCTAAACGGCTTCCGGCAGCGGCACGGTGAAGTAAAAGATGCTGCCGTGGTCCGGGGCGCTTTGAACCCAAATGCGCCCGCCGTGGGCTTCCACCGCCAGCTTGCAGAATGTCAGGCCGAGGCCGGTGGACATCTTTCGGCCCGCCTTGCGGTTCTCCACCTGGCTGAACTTTTCGAATATCCGCTCAAACGCTTCCGGCGGAATGCCTTCGCCGGTGTCGCTGACGGAAAACAGCAGGCAACCGTCGGTGGTGCCGCTTGCCTGGGCTGTAACCGTGCCGCCGGGCGGGGTGAACTTGATGGCGTTGCCGATGAGGTTGACGAGAGTGCGGGTCAGCTTGTCTTCGTCCCCTTCAAGCGGCGGCAAGTCTTCGGCGGCCCTTTGGAGCAGCGTCAGGCCGTTGGAGGCCGCAAGCAGTGAAACCTGTAGGCAGGCCCGCTCGATCAGCCTTGCCACTGTCAGCGTCGTCTTGACGAGTGGGACGGAGTCCTGCTCCATTTTCTCGACGTCCAGCAGATCATTGATCATATTCAGCAGCGTTTCGCCGCCGCTGACGGCAATCTCCACCATCTCTGTCTGGACCGGGTTCATCTCGCCGACCAGCGGCACGGTTTGCAGGCCGGACAGCAGGGAAGTCAGCGGCGTCCGCAGGTCGTGGACAATCATGTAAGTCAGGTCGTCCCGCAGCCGCTCAAGCTGCTGAAGCTTCCGGTAGCTTTCCGTAAGCTCCGCCGTGTAGCGCTGCTCCCGGTCACGGGCGCGTTTCTCGCGCAGGCTCGCGCCGACCCTCGCCCGCAACAGGGTCGGGTTGAACGGCTTCGGCAGGTAATCCGCCGCGCCGATTTCAATGCAGCGCACGACGCTTTCAATTTCGTCCAGGGCCGAAATCATAATCACCGGAAGCCGCTGGGTCTGCGGGTCGGCCTTGATGCGGGAAAGCACTTCGTAGCCGTCCATTTCGGGCATCATAATATCCAGCAGCACCAGATCAAACGGCTGCTCGGCCAGGGCGCTCAGGGCTTCCGCCCCGCTTGAGGCCGTCGCCGTCCGATGTCCCTGCTTTTCGAGCCGCCGGACCAGCACATTGCGGTTGTCCTCGTTGTCGTCCACAATCAGCAGCAGGCCGCCTTCCTGGTTCCCCCGAATGTCCTCAGAAGACTGCGCCCGTGCCGGATGCAGGCCGGCAAATGCCGCAGGCCGAGACGACACGATAGGCGGCGCAGAAGGGAAAGGCGGCTCAGTAAGGGAAGGCGGCGCACCCAACGCTTCCACGCTCAGCCGCTCGCTGACCATTTCCAGCAGACGCTGGCCCGCCGCACGGATTTTCTCCACGTCAGCGGCAAGGTCAAGCCGGCCTGCCTCCGTCAGCTCTTCCTGGACCATTTCGCCGTAGCCTAAAACAAGGCCAATCGGCGTCCGCAGATCATGCCGCAGTTCCGCCAGGGCTTCTTCGTTCACGCAGGTTCCCTTTTCGCGAGCAGCGCTTCAATCTTTTCGAGAAGGCGCGGCAGCTCAACCGGCTTTGTATCGTAGTCATCGCAGCCAGCGGCGACGGCTTTTTCGCGGTCGCCGGACATGGCATGGGCGGTCAGCGCAATGATCGGAATGCGGCTTGTTTCGGGCGCGGTTTTGATCTGCCGGGTCGCCTCCCAGCCGTCCAGCACCGGCAAGCTCATGTCCATGAGAATCAAATCCGGGCGCAGCGAAAGCGCCTGAGCGACGCCGTCGCCGCCGTCCACGGCCAGCGTCACGTCGTAGCCTTTACGGACCAATCGCCGCGACAGCATATCCCGGTTGTCTTCATTGTCTTCCACCAGCAGTATTCTTGGCATTTGTGATTGCGGCATTAGCCCCTCACGTTTTTGCGCCGACCAGGCGGCGCATTTCTTGAAGCAGCGCAGCATGGTCCCACGCTCCTTTTTGCAGGATTTTCTCAACGTCGCCGTTCAGACGCTGCCGGTCTTCCGAGGTTAAGTCTTTTGCAGTCAGAACGACAACCGGAATATCGCGCCACTCCGGGCGATCCCGCAGACGCCGCGCGAACTCAAACCCATCCATTTCCGGCATCATCAAGTCCAGCAAAATCAAATCCGGGCAGGGGCCGGTCAGGCACTCCAAAGCCGCTCGCCCGTTGGCGGCCTCGATGACGTTCCAGCCTTCGCGCCCCAGCATCTCGCTCATCATGTCGCGGGTCGGCTCGTCATCTTCCACGAGCAGCACCCGGCAGCCGGTTTCATCCGCGCACCGATGCCGGGCCAGGATCGCGCTCAGGCGGGCGCGGTCAATCGGCTTTGTCATGTAGTCCGCCGCTCCGAGAGCAAATCCGATGTTTTTGTCGTCCACCATCGTCAGCATAATGACCGGGATGTCCTGCGTTTCCGGGTCGGCTTTGAGGCGCTGCAGCACGGTCCAGCCGTCAATGCCCGGCATCATCACGTCGAGCGTGATCGCCACGGGATGGATTTGCCGGGCCAGGCGCAGGCCCTCCTCGCCGCTTGCCGCCGTTTCCGGGTGAAAACCTTCGCGGCTCAAAAAGCGGGACATCAAGTCTCGGGCCGCCGGGTCGTCGTCAATCACCAGCACGGTGTCGCTCTGCACGGGCGCTGCCGCGCCTATGCCGGACGCGAGGCCAAGCGTCTGCTCCGTGGCCACTTCCGACAAAGGTCGCACCGAAGCCGGCAGGCGCATTGTAAACGTGGAGCCTGCTCCCGGAACGCTCTGTACCGAAACGTCCCCGCCCATCATGCGGCAGAACCGGCGCGTGATGGCAAGTCCCAGACCCGTGCCGCCGTATTTGCGCGTCGTGGACGCATCGGCCTGCGAGAACGCCTCAAACAGCCCGGCCACCTGCTCCTGCGTCATGCCGATGCCCGTGTCCTGGACGTCAAACACATAAAACAAATCTTCGCGCCGGACCGACAGCGAAACCGCGCCGTCTTCGGTAAACTTCGCCGCGTTAGACAATAAGTTGAAAAGTGACTGCCGCACTTTGGTCAGGTCCCCGCGCATCAAGCCGATGTCCGCCGGGTAGGAGACTTCGAGGCGGTTGTTTTTCTTGGCAACCAGCGTCTGCACCGTGCCGGCGACATCCTGCACGGTTTTGGCGACGTCAAAGTCTTCTAGGTACAGCTCCATTTTGCCGGCTTCAATCTTGGACAAGTCGAGAATGTCGTTAATCAGCGCCAGCAGATGCTTTCCGGCGTTCTGTATCTTCTGGAGGTCGGGTGTGAAGCTGCCCAAACCCTCTTCTTCGGCTTCTTCTTGCAGCATTTCCGAGTAGCCGAGAATGGCGTTCATCGGCGTCCGCAGCTCATGGCTCATGTTGGCAAGAAACTGAGACTTTGTCCGGCTCGACGCTTCGGCGGCGTCTTTTGCATCCAGCAGGTCTCTCTCCGCCTGCTTGCGCTGGGTGATGTCGGCAAACGTGATGACTGCCCCTTGCAGCCGTCCGTCGCTAAGAATTGGGGCGGACGTATATTCAACGGGAAAAGACGTGCCGCTTGCGTGCCAGAACACGTCGTCTTCCACGCGGCTGCTTTGCCCGGCTTGGGTCGCCCGGTAGATCGGGCAATCTTCGGGGGAGTAAGAGCTGCCGTCAGGATGGCTGTGATGGGCCAGCCGGTGCATGTTCTTTCCAAGCGCTTCTTCCGAAGTCAGGCCCAGTATCCGGGCGGCCGCCCGGTTCAGGAACGTGCAGTTACCTTGCGTATTGATTCCGTAAATGCCCTCGCCGGTAGAATCCAGCAAAAGCTGGTTGTAGGCGCTCAGGCGGTTATGCTCGATTTCCGCCTGCTTATGCTCCGTGATGTCACGCAGATATGCCGTGAAAAGTGGCGGCCCGGCAACCGGGATGCGCGTGATTGCAAGCTCAACCAGTATCTCTGAGCCGTTTGCGTGCAAGGCGGGAACTTCAATCCGCTGCCCGATAACGGGTCCGTGTCCTGTTGCAAGGTAGGCGGCAAGCCCCTGATGATGCGCTTCGCGCAGCGCCGGCGGAATGATCAGGTCTGGGAGGGAGCGGCCCAGCACATCGGCACGGGCGTGCCCGAACGTGCGCTCCGCCGCCGGGTTGAACTCGGTAATGCGGCTTTCGGAGTCGATGCCGATAATGCAGTCCAGGGCAGTTTCCACAATTGCGCCGGTGCGGGCTTCGCTATCCCGCAGGATAGCCGCGCTTTCGTGTGCTTCCTTTGCGCTGCTTTGCGCTTGCAGCCAGGCCGTGCGCTGTGCGCGGCCCAGCGCGGAGATTGCCAGCCCGGTGAGGACAAAGATCAGCAGGGAATATCGGTCGCGGGGATTGGCGACAAGTATTCCGTGAACAGAGGGCAGGACATAAAAAATCGAGTAAAGGCCGCAAAGCGCGGTCGCAAGCAGCCCGCCGCCCCATCCGGCAACCCAGGCACCGTAGATCATCGCCGGAAAGAACGTCACAAACGCGGCTTTGTCGCCGAGCGTCCCTTGCAGCAGAATACGGGCGATGATGGACAGCACGACGCAGCCGAAAACGCTGCCGTAACGCAGGATCAAGGCAAACCGCGGATGGGTGCCTATGTGCAGTCCGGCAAATGTCGGCAAGGCTTCTGCTGCTGTTCCGTTTGCCGCTTCAATCGGAACAGTGTTTTGCGTGCTGTTGGTAAGCGGTTTTCTCATAAGCAATTATAGCGCATTCTCTAAGGGTTAGCAGCAGGACAATAAAGCAGCTTGAAAAGAGGCCCCGGAATGGCTTTCGGAGAGGCCTGGTGCGCTGCATTGGTCAACCGAGACTGCATAATAATGATTGTACCCATTTTGACCGGTACATAGACATCTGAGTCCCGGCGAAGACAGGGTATAACTGGGACATGACTATATATCTCAGCGCAAAAACACTTCACTTGCTGCCGGCCCCTGTCGCCGGGCCGGGCTACGACCGCGCCGGCATTTCGGCGGGCATCGTGCATATCGGGGTCGGCGGTTTCCACCGGGCGCACGAAGCGGTTTATGTGGATGATTTGATGACGGGCGGCGGCGCAAGGGAGTGGGGCATCTGCGGCGTTGGCCTGCGGCCCGAAGACAAGCCGATGCGAGACGCGCTGACATCGCAGGACTGCCTCTATACGCTTGTCACCCGTGACGCAGAAGGCGACCTGGCGCGTGTCATCGGCTCTTTAGTTCGCTACCTGTTCGCTCCCGAAGAGGAAGAAGTATTTCGCGCCGCGCTGGCCGCGCCGGAAACGCGCATCGTGTCGCTGACCATCACCGAAGGCGGGTACACGCCGCAGCCGGAGCAGCCTCAGAACGTCTTTCGCTATTTGGCGGACGCGCTTCGTCAGCGCCGGGACGGCGGCGTCAAGCCGTTTACCGTGCTGTCCTGCGATAACCTGCCGGGCAAC
>JAABUO010005322.1_pt1 | contig 14993 bp, 17 predicted proteins | sample 5559291 | NCBI WGS metagenome assembly JAABUO01 (sample SAMN10711878, study PRJNA513372) | rock metagenome | isolation source: Antarctica rocks | place: Antarctica: Victoria Land, Finger Mt sud
TATATATAGCAGGATCCAAAAGTTGCCTGATCTTGGCAGATTACTTAATGGCTGCCAATTTTGAGAGATTGTCCTCCTATTCGATGCGGTAGCAAACCTCAAGCTTGCTGTTGCAGTCCCTAGCAAATTTGCTACTAATGCCTTTTCCTTGGGCTCGTGGCCAGCAGCGTTTCCACAGGCCAACTTGGGCTCAGGCTCAGACGCTTTGACTGTAAAGCAGCTTTCAACACTCAGCATAGCAGCTTGGCAGGACTTATTGCGAGATGCATGACAATGCATTTCATGCCTACAAGCTGAGCCCCATGTTCTGTCAATTGATAACCACTTACACTGATCCCTTCACTTCATCAAGCTTGCTCGCTAGTGCAAATTTGAGAAGCTGTCTTCGGATTCATACCCAAGAAAATTTGCTACTGACTGCTTACTGACTGTTGAGGTCAGAGCAAGATTAGTGAACACTTTGACCATTTCTTGAGTCAAATTTGCTCAAACTTGCAATTTGGTCTGTTGGTCCAGCCTGGGGCCTTAAAATGGCCTGTGCAAAATTGACAAAGTCACATCCGTCGAGAGGGCACGGGAGTCAACTTGCGGCAGAGCCCGCTGTCAATCACTTGCTGGCATACAGGCAGCACAACCAAGTTCTTATACACTCGCGTTTGCTGGTCGTCCAGCAGGCTTTCGATCTATTGAACGGCAACTTCGGTCGAGATGGTTTGCCGAGCTGATCACGATATCGTTCCAATAATCGACATCGCGAACATGGAGGCCCGCAGGCCGGAGATAACCCAGCAACTCATGACAGCAGCTTCAGAGATCGGTTTTTTCCGTGTCAAAGGTGAGATTTGGCAGTGCGTTCTGGTGTCAGCAGACTCTTGCACTCCTGAACACCTGTTTGTGTGTGATCTGCTAAAGTCTACCACAGCAAACAAAAGCCATGATTGGTTGCAGGCCATGGAATGAGCCTGGATGATATCGATGCTGCTCATGCCATGAGTCTCAAGTGAGCGCCTGTTCAGCCTTTACACTTGTTCAAGCTTCTGCTTCACTTGGCAACAGAATGATAAGGGTGCATTGGCCTGATAACTTTGCCACTATGATGCTGATCAAGTGATGAAGTTGTGTTTGTTGGTGATCTGGAAGCTGCTGCAGATTTCTACAGTTGCCTGATGAAGTGAAGAGCAGCCTACCAATGAACAAGGATAATTTTGCATACATTCTGGGGTGGTATGAGGAGAACCTGACAGGTAAGCCTGCCAAAAGTACACATCGGTGGCCTCAACATAAGGTGCAACAGTTCCATTCAGTTCAGCACCATTCAAGCCTAGCACATTAGTACATACTATTGTTGATACAGCTGCTTGGTGCTGCAGTCGGGCGTTTGAGGGAAGGTATGCTGATTGGATACGACAACAAGAGAATGAAGGGCTTGTGGCCTACAGAGGACATGTGTGCAGGCTACAAGTACGCATTGACCCCGTACCTTGTACCCCTGGACGTCTCAAGTTGCTGCACAGCTAACATTTCCTGTGATCCATATGCCAGACAGTGATTTCTTTTGTTGCATCTCAAGCTGTATCTGGACTTGCATTACTCAAGCGTCAAACATCCTCTGCAAAGCTTGGCCATTCGAGTTGACAAACAGTACAAGATTGTCCAAAGCTTGTGTTTCAGCTCCGTCTGATTACGCTTCACATCTTTATGTATGTGAGAACATCAACCTCAAAATTAAGAGCGGCATTGCATATGCATGCATGCGACGCAGCTCACAGCACCCATGTCTTTGTTGCACTTTGATACTGAATATTTGCAGGGAGTGCCGGCTGGCATCTGCGCCCAATTAATGAGAAACAGTAGTACTGTTTTCATAAAACTAAGCTGAAAAGATGTGAACACCTTGTGACTTGTGGCAGCCATTCGTGCATTGCAGCACACACAAGAGCAGGAGACTTCAATGAACCTATGAGCACATCTCAGGGCTGTAGGACAATGTAATACCTGTACATATATGACAATGTACACCTCGCCTGCAGGGAGCACATGGTGGCTTTCATGCGCAAGTGCCATGCAGTCACAGAGCAGATCATGTCCTGCTTTGCTGTTGGGCTTGGTCTGGAGCAAGGCTTCTTCAAGGAGGTGAGAGCTACAATTCCAAGTACAGCTGTCAAAACCCTCTCAATGCAAAATGAGGCTGCCTGCATAATCTGGACAGAATGTGCCTAATGCAATGCTGCTGGAACACCGCTTTCCTTTCAGGCTGCCAATCTGCAGACATCATTGAGCAAAATCAGCAAGCTCTTGTTGGGCCCAAGAGTGCATCATGTGTGCTTTTGCCCTAACTTATCATAGTCCTTTAGCCATGTCCAGTTTGCTGATTTTAGGATAGCTGTGCCTTGCAGGCTATACACTTGCATTCACATGGTGTCCCTGCTGCTGTGATGTGACTAGAGTAGTTGAACATGCCATTTTGTAGACACGACTTGATGTACTTGCACTTTATCATGACCCAAGCTTTGCTGAAGTGCAACTGCTTGCACAATCATGCATAGATGCCTGACTGAAAGGCGTGCAGCTGAGCGACATGCACAGCAAGCACTTCTGGCAGTTAAGCTGCGCGCAAGGCTGTCAGAACCAGGACTAAGCTAGGCACCAGGTTTCTGGTCCTGGTTCCCTAAGCTTAGTCATAGCATAGTCATGTGACTATTGCGCTGGTCTGTCACTGCAGTGAGCTTACTCGGGTTGCAGCACGCTCAACCCAGGGAATGCATGCAGCACCACATTGACATTTCAGTGTATCAGTGCCAGTTTTGTCGATACGAAGTAAATACGTGTTACTGACGGCATTTTCATGTATTGGGCAACACTGGCCTTAAAGAAACTTGCGCATGCAGGCAATGGATCCAGATGATCCCGACAACCAGACAGCCATGTATTGCAATAAGTACCCATCAACCAAGGGCAAACAGTTTCCAGAGGGGGCGCTGCGCATCTATGCCCACACTGATTTTGAACTGCTGACCCTGCTGTTCACACGCCCAGGTATGCTGTCGTGCAAAGCTCAAGTCAGCTGTTGCTGCATGATGTGGCTGCACAAAATGACCCTTGGTATGATTGGCTGCTCAACATGAGCATGCAGCATCAGATGTTGCAGAAATGAGCTTGGGCTTCCTATGTCTTTTTGCACTTGTTTTGCTTCAATGTACAGCCAAAATGGATAACAGGACAGCTAGGCATCTGGGACAGTGTTGAGTTTTTCATAGCAGAGTACAATTGCCCTTTTCAAGGGCGCCTTGCATTCCGCCACCTTTATGTCTAGAACCAGAAGCTGTTGGTGAAGTTGCCGTGCTTGATAGGCTCCTGCCATGGCCCTATCAGGCAGTGCATCAGCCCCAACAGCTTCTGTTTTTGAACACAAAGGTGATGTAATGCAAGATGCCCTTATGCGTGTCTTGATCTATCAGGAAGCTGGGATTCGACAGGCACCAGATGCTGCAAGCTCTGACTTGTTTTGTGTCACCAGGTGAGTTGGGCCTGGAGGTGTGTGCTGGCAAGGGCACTTCAGCCAAGGAGGCCATGAAAAGCGGCATGTGGCACCCATGTGACCCTGTGGAGGGCACTATCACTGTCAATGTTGGGGATGCCCTGCAGTACTGGAGTGATGACCGCCTCAAGTCCACCTTCCACCGAGTGCGAGTCCCCAAAGAGCATGAGTACAAGGTACAATGCCCGGCCTTGTGTCTGCACCCTTGCACAAACGCTTCCCGGTGCTTTCAAGCCAGTATGTCTGATAGGTCACAAGTGGCTCCACACCCCAGACTGTACATCACTAAACTAGAAGGGGGAAACAGGGAGAAAGACATCAGAACTGGACAAGGTGCACCTCTGCAGGATCACCAGAATGGAGTGCATCCTTGCCTTGAGCGCCCTGCATGACATTGAACAGATAACTTACCTCATCACTTCATCCCAACACAGACAACAGGTGACAGTGCTATGTCCTGACATGACAGATGGATGACAATGATCTGCAAGCAACAAAATATAGTCTCTTTCCTTGCCTCTACACCGTCTGCTAGGCAATTGCATGAGATGATAGGTGCAAAACACAAAAGAGCTAGATCAAGAACCCAAACCCCCCTTCTCACCACCTTTTCCCCCCTGCCTGACTGATGACAAGCACTCAGCAAGATTCACACAGGCTCATGGACCTGATGCCAGGGTTCTGAGGGCTTTCGTGCAGCTGTTCCACTAAAATCCTTGAGCATTCATTGCTAGGCATCAACAACCTTGTGTATTGTTGCTTCCATGCACTGTTGGTCATGTGCTGTGGGAGTCGTCAGCGCCATTGTGAAGCAGCTCAGCACAATGGCTCTGAAATCAAGAGTAGGGAGTGTCCCAGCAGCCCTTCTATGGTGCTTTGCTATCCTCCTAGATTTTGGTATACTATATACTGTATCATATAGCTTATATTATAAGCAGGCTCTGCATCCCCAATGTGATGATGATGATGCAGGGCGACCGGCACAGCATAGCATACTTTGCCAATTGCACTGGGTCCACAGTCCTGCAAGGCCCCCAGAAGAAATACCCCCCTATTACATTTCCCGAAATCCTAGCAGAGAAAAGGCGCCAAGTGGGCGATGTCAACAGAGACGAGATGACAGACGAGGAAAAGATGGCATTTGATTTGAACAATGCGCTGGGTCCAGAGATGCAGCCGGTTGACATGACACACTCAGGGAAGCCGGAGTTTGAGGTGGTGGAATCGTGTGAATCTGGGAAGCCCAAGATTCAACCCATGGTGAAAGGCAAGCTATCTCCAGACCTTGAGCATCTCAGACTGCAGCCATCTGTCAGTGTCATCTGAGGAACAGGAGATGTCATGAATACCAAACCAGAGATAGCAGGATGCCGCCCAAGTCTCCCCCTACGAGGCAATAGTATTATGTGTATCCTGAACCCAGCCAATGCAACAGTATCTAGCAATGCAGCTGCTAGCAAGCTGCTGCCTGTAGAGTCCTTGCTTTATGTCTGCTAGCTTTTAGCCTGCTTGCTTGTAGAAAGCGCTGATATGCCTTTCTGTATAAGTTGGTCTTAACTTATTACTCTAGCTGCTATTGTGTTTTGCATTTGGATTTGCAATTGCAGCGTGGCCCTGTCTGCATGATTCCTCAGCATGCATTTGTTAGCATTGTATTCTATGCCTGTTCTTAAATGCAGCGTTGGCAGATGATGTCTTTACTTTGTATTTCAAAATTCTTTACCATGCAATCTGGGCACCCCAATCGTGTGTTGTATCTTTGACCTCCATGTGAACATGAGGAGACACAGAGGTATGTAGCTAAATCAAAGCTAAACCAATCGCGTCAATTTTTTCGAGGCAGCATCTTGAGTATGCCAACGTTGCAGGTCCTGAATGGAACGATGTGCTTTTTATTTCGTACACAACAGCACATGCAACTCCTTTGCACACGCATATTTGACTTGTTGACTAGTCCTGTGGCAGAACGGAAGTCAACATCATGAAGGCCAGTCCATCGGTGTTGAATTATGAGCAAGACTTCATCTGCCACACAGACATTATTCTCTTTATAAGTGTCTAGTACATTGCCATGGCAGCAGTGGCCACCCCAGTTGCTGTGTTCCAACTCCACTGTGCTGGCCAGCTGGCCTCAGCTGCAGCTGAGACTCTTTACACTTGTTACGTAAAGCTGTTTGCAAATCTGTCAGCTGTCCATGGTGGGTACAAGCAATAGCATAGCAAGGGTACTGGCAAAGGACGCTGCAGCTTCGGCTATAAGGGCCCAAACCTGTACTGGTTGTTTGTGCCAGGACAAACCGCTGGCACAGATCGTCAGTTGCCTAGTTGGTCATGCAACCAACAAAAGGCGCTTAGTCATTTTGCCTCATTGACTCAATTACCTGTCTTGCATTGAGCTGGTACAAGTTTATTTATTCTGCATCGAGATGCGAAACGCTCCAGTTCGTGTGATTGCGCATCGCAGCTGCAGCACTCTAGCCTGGTCGTTCACGGAGTGATTTGCTGCTTTAGCTCTAGGCCTGGCGGCTGTCTTGAGGTTTCCTGCGATCGCACCAGGTACAAACTTGCTATCGCGTGCTGCTGATTTGCCACTGCAGTTCGCTTGTCTGCCAGACCCGCTGACTTGGCTGACCCAGCAAACTGACTTACTGACGAGCACCCTATGTGATACTGGTTCCAGATTGCCCACCGAGGAGCAATCGTTGCAAGCTATGGCCGTTGGCTCGAATTTGGTGACGATCCCAGCTCGTCAGGGCAAAGCACTGCATCTGAAGAAAGGTCAATTCATCCGTGTCATCAATACTCACGGCAGTCAGGTCGTTGACACATGGGCGTTCAAAGAACATGACCTGAATGAGCTGATGTCTATGGAGCACACACGATCTGCCATCCTCTGTCTTTTGCCCAAGGTAATCTACCATGGCTGACAAGCTTGCCTATATGCCCCATAACATGGCCTCATGCCGCTATTGATACACACAGGTTGGTGATGTTCTTGTAACAAACAAGCGACGGCCCATCTTGACGCTTGTAGAAGACACATCACCTGGAGTTCATGACACTTGCATGTCAGCTTGTGACATTTACCGGTATAGAGGCCTCGGTGTTGAAGGACATCATGATAGCTGCACAGACAATTTGTTCAAAGGTGTGCTAAGAGAGACTGGGGTTCACCTTGCCATGCAAGTCTTTAATCATGCCAGCATGCTGAGACACAGCAGCTTGCATCTGTGTCCTATGCAATGCCTTCCAGCAAGCAAACAAATTGGTGACTTGGTAATTGCAAGAGCGCATGTCGCTGCTGCTGTGTCAGATTCTTTGCAGTCTTGTTCTGCAGGCAGGCAGGAAGCTGTTGTCCTGATCACAGACTAAAATGCAGCACATCAAAATGCACATTCCATACCATCATAGACCTGGAGTGTTCACCTTTGCGCTGGCCTGCTCTTCCAGCACATTCAACATGCACTTCTCAATGCATGCAGGCATCTGCAGGCAAGACCAATGCACATTACCAACATGCATCTTAAAACACAGTGCCAAAGTTAGTAAGATCCCCTTGGCCTCTTCTGCTGCAGGCATGAAGGACATAGGGCTGGTGCCTCCGGCGTGCCCTGCCCCTTTCAACCTTTGGATGAATGTTCCCATGACCTCTGCACAAGATGGTGGCAAGCTTCACTTTGCTCCGCCAGTCTCAAAGGCAGGGGATCATGTCACAATGAGGGCAGAAATGGACTGCATCATGTGCTTTTCTGCCTGTCCCCAAGACATGTTGCCTATCAATGGCACCCTTGCAAAGGCTCTCCTGGACCCTTCTGAAAGAGCAACTATCTATGATGCCCACTATGAGGTCCTTCCTGAGTCTGCTTTTCCAGCTGACCTGTTCCCCGTACCCAAGTCCAAGTACTTCCTGCAAGGTTGAGGGAACATATTTGCCTCAAGGCATGCCCAAGCTCATGTCTCCTGGCTTTACTAAAAAAGAAGACAACTGCACAAGCTGCAGCAGGATGCATGATGTCACATTGCACACTAGAAAGTTCAATGGCAAGGCCTGCACCTTTTTCCATTGGGCGAAATTTTCCTTGATTGCAGCAACTTGAATGCCTACCAGCATAAGCTAGATACAGGCAGGGCCAATTTTCTCTTTTAGGAGTTCTGCATTGAGTGCGGCATGTCTGTCCCTGTTGTGCTGTCTTGAGAGTTGCAAAGATGCTGGGGGCAACAGGTTGGTCAGGGTCTGAACCGAATCTGAAAGTCAAGTCTACTTAGATTTCAGGACAAACTTGTGCTCTCTCTGATATTGTTTGAAGGTTCCGGGGCGCAGATGGGTAAGAGGTATGAACTTCATCATTGTTCCAATGCAAGTTCAGTTGTGTAAGTCTCCTTTGGCTCCCTGATGTCTGTGAAGCTACAAACAAGCCCTACCCTGGTAGTACTTCAATATGTCACACCTTACCATGTCCACGGTCGTCAGCACTGCTTTGGGATATACAGTAATACAGATTGACAAAGCGTGATGTTGGCCAGGCAGTCTGTGTTGATGTCATCATGATGACATGTGAAGTACTTTAAGACAATAGCCTGTGTCTTTCAGTAATACACTATTGCCCCCTGGTCACTGAGTCACTGATGGGTGACGACAAAAGCATTTTACGTACTGCCGCATGAGCTGTGATGTGTTAAGTTGTCGACGACCGCAGCTGTCTACTGCGCAGCAACACGAGACAAAGCCTGTCTGCTGTATTGCAACATTGATATGCGAACTGTTGCTTGACAATGTCTGTCCTGAGATGAATGTCTAGATTCCGATATCTGTTGCAGCAGTTGCACATGGGGCCTGAAGGGCCAATGCTCATGTGCAATTGCACAAAAAGCTTGTATGCATGCTTGCTGAACACATGGACTGTACTGCACTGTCGTACAACTCTGAATCAGGTCAGAAAGGTTACACCATCATGATCTCAACTTGTCGTAGTGCATTCAAAACTCAGCATTCTAGAACTATAAGCAACAGAACTGTAGGCAACTGGATAGATACAAGAGTACAAAACATACTGTGCAGTCCTGTGACTGATATGGTGAGCTAGCATCATGTAACATAGAATGAGAACCGTATGCCACAGGGTCATGCTGAAGGCAGCAGCCACAAATGTGTGCAATAGCATGTTACTGTCATATGCACACACAGTAGATGCAAACAGGCTGCGCAGCTGCTGCCGTAGCAAGACAACACATGACAAGTTTCTTCCAGCACACAAGGAAAAGACCCAAATAGTCAAATTGGCTACCCTTTCACAGCAAAGGAGACACACTCACACTGACTTTGTTGAGACGTCTGATAAAGGTGTGTGCTCATATAAATTGTCTTGTACCCTATTTATAGCACCAAAGTCAAGCTACTTGAAAGAGCAGGGGCACCAAAGGGAGACTTCAGAAATAGCAATCAAGGTCAGATTTGTGTCACAGAAGTGTCTTAACAGCTTGGACTTTGGATGCAAAAGTGACTGCCTGGTGCCAAAGGGGGACAAGTGGTTGATGGCAAGCATTACAGAACGTCGTATCATGCATGCAAGCTGTCATCAAAGCACTTGGCAACTCAACAAGATTCAATCTACCCTATTTATGGCACATGCTGAACACTGTGCATCAAACTCTATCAGTATCTATAACCACTCAAAAAATTTGTCTTGCACTACCCGTTACTTGAACAGAGCTGCGCGTCCAGCCACATAGCATTTCAGATTCATCATGGACACCACCAGGTCTTTCAGACCCCATAGGCGGCACAACCAGGCTGCCCCCTCCCTCCCCCACCCTTGCCCCCCTTCCCCTGCCAGTTGTACAAATCATCCTATCATGCCGGCTTTGTCCTTGGCGTTGTCTTGTCATGTACGGTCATAAGCGTGACAAATGCACACGGCAACTACCCCTGTCATGGCCTGCCATAAGTGTTGCTCTTGATATACTCTGTCTGCTGCTGCCTGAATTTTAGGACAGGCAGGTGTGCTGCCTTTTGCAGTGTGAAGGGCTGTGCCCTTCAGCTAAGGCACGCTGATAGGCAGCTTGTGGCCAGCAATACCCTTTGCAGCTGCCTCCTTAGCCTCATGGCCCTTCAACCAGTCCAGCTCCTGTAAGCGCCAAAGGCAGAGCTCTACATCGGAACATTGCAAAGGACACGATGCCTTGGTGCTTGAGAGGTCCTCTGCAGAGGGCTTCAGAACACTGCAGAGGCAATGGGCACCAAAAGAACATACACATGCACCACACCGTCTGCATCGAGAGCAACCCAGCGCACTTGCTGCAGGTCTGTACAAGTTCATCAACATGCCATGCCAAGAACATGCCTGCCATGCATAGCTACATCTGTCATATAGTCACAACACTGGGATATCGCATTTGGACCATTGCAATGCAGGAAAGCATGATTGAGGACTGCTTACCATGTAGCGAGACTCTGCCATCTGTTGACCAGTGATGGGAGGGTACTTCTTCAAAGGCCCCTGGCAGACTGCTGACAGGCAGGGCTGGCAGAAGTAAGCCTGTGATACCCATCATGCCTTAGTCAACCAACGTTAGTGACCAGATCAGGTTTTAAAGTGGAATTTATGCATTAGCTGCATTGGCAATGTTGCCGCATGCAGGTGAGATGGACAGACAGACAACCAGACAGAGAGACAGAGAGATAGACAGACAGATCAGCAGGCACACACAACGCCGGCAGGCAGGCAGGAAGAAAGACAGACACACGCACATTGGAGATCAAAGCAGCAGCATAGCATGCAGTACTGATGTGTGTCATTACTGTGTGTCAAGCATTCCTAAACATGCGTTTTGTGCACACACCCGTAGTGATGACGGCATAACAGCTGAAAGCAGAAGCAAATCTGGTGCACATGAGTACAGGACACAGTATCTAATGAGCAGCACATGCATCACATGCAAATAAGATGCTGACAGCTGCACAGGGCCAATTGTGGTTAGCTAAGTAGCGTACAGGTCAGTGCCAAGCGCTGTGCAAAGTACAACAGAACTTACAATGCTGCATCGTTGCTTCTGGTATTCTCCTGGGTTAGGTGCACGCACTCTGTGGAAATTGGACTGCACCACATCATGACATGTCATGTCAGCCAGCAACTGCAATTCAAGAACAGGAGAGACAGCGCAGCAGGTGCGGAACTCATTTGCAGAAATAGGATACTAGAGACAGAGACAGTGGGAAGCACATGGTCTACGATGAACACAACAGTGTCAAGCCAACAGGGCCAGGGCAGGGCAGGACAGGGCAGGGCAGGGCAGGGCTTGGTAGGTGTCTAGTGAGGCCAGGCATGATGAGTCACACATGAACAAGTCACTCACTATGCATGGTCTACATCACTTCAAACTTTTTGCAGAGAACGTCTGTTGGATCCTCTGATGATTGTCAAGAGATGACACTTAACTATTGATTGATGATGACTATACACTGAGCTTGTCACATTGCAAGTTGCATCAGCATTCAAGCTGGTTGGGCACCCTGCCCATGAGACATGTACCTTGAGTTTGTCATCAGACCAATACATTAGGGCATCTCCAATGTTGACAGTGATAGCCCCCTGCTGGGGGTTGCAAGGGGTCCACTCGTCCCCCATGGCGTACTCAGTGGTGGCCTCACGCCCTGGACACACCTCCAGACCTGTCTCTCCTATAAATCAATTTCAACGCATCAACAAAGAACTGACTTATTGGAAAATACTCTTTTCCAATTTTCCAAATTGGAACAAGAGTGTCATGGATTTCACAATCAAAATCATTACTTGCATAACTTATAATAACGACCTTTGGCATGGAGTATAACAGCAGAGTAAGGGAGCATCAGCAAATGGGAAAGGTGGAGGGCAGGGGCCAGTAAGGTGCTGGGAGGATTAAAGGGGCTAGGGCTTTTGGGAGGTTGGGGAAGGGATGCAGGGTCCAGGGGTTGACAGAGCAGGGTGGCAAGCACACACAAAAGCACAAAAGCACCTTGGAGGCTTACCGACGCGCTGGAATAGCAGTGTCAATGCTGACATATCAGTGTGAGGCATTACCCTCATGTGGCCCTCAGGGAAGGTACGCCCTGTCACGTCATAGTCTGCAGTGACAGGAAGCATTATTATAGTCTGCAGTGACAGGAAGACGGCTTGGTATCACCTTGTTGATGGTGGAAGAAGCAGCGGTGCATACCAGTTTGTGGTATGATGTTCATGGACATCTGAGTGAATGTGGACCATGTGTACATGCTTGTATACAGGCTGTGTGATCACACAACTCACAAAAAACCAGAAAGAGAACGTGAGTTAGGGCTTACAGTTCATGAAGCGCATGGCGCTGTTGCAGTCCTGAGCAGAGTTGTCCAGAGCCTGCAAATGTGAACAACATTTGTTTTGAATGCATCATGGATGATACGACAACATAAGCAGCAGCTTTACGGAGTAATGCAGCTGTGCTACCATGCAAGCACCACTAAGCCAACACAGCAAAAGGCATAGTCATAGCCAATGGGCAAACACACAGGTAAAATTCACCTTCTTGAAGTCTTCACAAGGCATCCCTAGGCCAACGGCAAAGCACTCTAGCAGCTTGTGAACAACAGATTCACAGTCGCCCATGAAGGTCAAGGCTTCATCACGGAAGCCTGGACAGTTGTCATCCACAGGCCAATTGCAGCCCCACTGCCTCTGGTCATACGCCACTTGGATGCTCTCCTTGTGATCAGCAAAGCCTGCATACAAGTCTGCAATGAACACCAAATGCAGTGCTATGCCAGTCGTCATGCCACAAGTGGATGACAAAGTGCAGCATGTGTGCATCTGTGAGTGACGGAAGGCCTTGCCAGCAAGTTTAGCTCTGGGTGTAAAACCTATGGGCAAAGCATGTGAAGGCCTGCATGCTGACCTGTGGCTGGAGAGACCTCTGCATCTCTCTCCCAGCCTACAAATGTGGCAGGATCACAAGGCACGGCAGCCTTGACCTTGTCGTCCAATGCAAAAAATTGGGGGCCACGAGCAAAAATGGAGTCGATCTGCAGGAGAAACTTGTACGGTTACGAATGCCATTGCATCGCAAATCTGGCCCCGTTGCTACCAGCAAATTTGGCCGTGAACTGCATCAGAAGCGATCGTACGCAACGCTAGTCAGTATCAAAAGGTGAGTGTACCTCTGCTTGCGAGATGCCAGTGTCCTCTATCATGAAAAAGCCCAGATCAGTTGCTGCCTCCATCAGTTGCTTAGTGATGTCATCTTTGCGAGTCTCAAAATTGGCCAGACTTATGCGTTGAATCTTGCGCTTGGACAGCACAGGGGAAGCAGGTGCAGCACTCATCTTGATACCAATGCGGGCGAAGCGGACAGCGACAAGCTTCCTGCAAATGGGCGCTGACGACGGTTGCCTACAAAATTGAAGAGCCAAGCCTGCAAGCTCTGAAGACAAGCGCAGGTATGGCAGTTCTGGATCTCGTGTCTCCTCGTAAATCTCGTAACTTTGCACCTACTTGAACCCAGGCCAGAAAAACGAGCTCAGCATGACTAACTTTACGTATGTAATTTCTGCCTTGTAGCCTTTCGAGGCGGTAGGAATCTCAATGTACAGTCGGTAAGTACTGGCTGTCTCACCATGCGACGATGCGCAAAAGGTCACTTTGACCTTTACCAAACGTGAAATCATACGAGGAGCTACGAGCTGAGTTGTGCCAAAAACACCGGCGTGTGCATCAGCGCTGACCGCAGTCTCACAGCTAATCGTTGATACGCTACCAATTGCAGCTGCGTACCTCGTTTGGCTGTAAGCAATGGGTGAATACACTAGGACCGGGGATGGGGTGCCAAATCTGTTCGGTCTTACCCAGTTCGACGGCAAGACGCAATTTTTTGACGGCGATACATATGCCCTGCCCCAGGTCAGTCTGATTGACAGGGTTGAGTGCGAAAATGATGCAGGGCAATCAAAGCAGTCAAATATATCTTTGGGTTGCAAGCAAATTTGAAGATACTTGGCGAGCAAATTGCTTGTTGTGTCTGCTCCTGCACTGCGCTTGCGGATCCACTCAGAGATGCCAGCACTGCTTGAATTTGTGCTGGTTGTATTCCTGCAATACTCTCCTGCGTCCTTGCTGGCTGTCAATTGTAAAAATTGACCCCGTTCACCACCGCCTTGCTGGTAGGGTTGCGTGAGCGTACGCGTGCTTTGCGTCTGACCATCATGTCTACCGCATCTAGTGTTAGCAGCTTAGGCTGTTTCGACGGTGCATTAACAGGTGCTCTTTCCTTTTCTTGAGAGAACACATTCCTGTCAGCCTCTGCAAGGGTCACTTTTGCTATGTTGCTGTAGGTTGCTGGCTGGGTCATTGTCTGCGGATTTGGAGTGTTCTTTGCCTGCATCGCTCTGATCCTGGTGTGGATTGACGTCAAGTTTGCTGGTCACAATTACAATTCAGAGCAGTTTAACACAGCTGGCCGCAGTGTCAAAGCGGGGCTCATAGGAGTGGATATTGTGTCTCATTTCACATGGGCTTCCATTCTCTTGGCTTGCGTGTCGTTGACCTATCTGAACGGCGTGTCAAATTCCATGTGGTAAGCACTGCTACTGACAAGCTGTGCTACGCTTGCATGCTGTTGTATCTTGTAGTCAGAGAGCCCCTAATCTGGCCACTGCATGTCTGCATCAGAACCTGACTACTTTGTTGGGTTAAGTTTTTCCTCTAAAGATACTGCCTATGCATAATGCAGGTTTGCCAATCAAGGGCTCAACACATTCTTGTTTGCCATGATGTCGCTTGAGCTGAAGCACCGAGCACCCAAGGTATTCACAGCAACATTGCAAGCCTTGCTGGTGCCTGCTTGTCGTTGCAACATGCATACCGGATCATGTGCATGCTCATGTGTGACACACATGCGCACTATCAATCACACTTATACACACAGTTCAAATGCACCTTCAAATAGATACACACAAGCAGCTTTTGTTTTTGTCTTCAAAACACCAATGCCTATTATGTGCTGTAACTGTGTGGCCAACTGACTAACCAACAGCTGGTCTGCTGTGCAGGCTCACACATTCCTGGAGATCATCCAGTGTAGGTGGGGCACCACAGGACACCTGGTGTTTGGCTTCATCGCCTTCATGACTAACTTCATTGTGACCATCATGATGGTCATGGGTGCAGTGGTGGTCACCAATGTCCTGACTGGCGTCAACTCTTACGGTGCGTGCTGCTGCTTTTCAGTGTGCTCCGAGCTGCCACCTCAGGAGGCTCTCGGTGTGATTGCTGACAGGCGCAGAATTTTCCTTTCTTTCGTTTCTGTTGTTCTTTTGATGTGCAAAGCGTCTTCCTCTGGGGCGTCATCATTGCCATCACGAACCACTCACCTTGTCAGAAGCAGTGTCAGGGCAGTACGTGCTGATCTTGTATGCTGTCTGCTGTGCATGCTTTGAGTCAATGCTACT
>JAABUO010005326.1_pt1 | contig 14984 bp, 20 predicted proteins | sample 5559291 | NCBI WGS metagenome assembly JAABUO01 (sample SAMN10711878, study PRJNA513372) | rock metagenome | isolation source: Antarctica rocks | place: Antarctica: Victoria Land, Finger Mt sud
ACTCACTGTGATAGCATCAACGTCCTGCTTGAGCTGAGCCACCACTTCTTGGGCCTGAGCCAGCTGGCGCTCTATCCTCTCAACCTCCTCCTCAGCTTCCCTCAGCCTGCCAGTCTGCTGCTCACGTGACGCATGCGCCTCATCCAGTGCAGACACTTGCTGCTCAACATCACCACTCATTGAGGCAAGCTGTGCATCAGCATCGTGCAGGCGCTGCTGGATGGTTGAATGCTCTGCTTCTAACTGCTTGTGCTCGGCTGTCTTTTGCTCTGCCAGCTCACGCTGAGCCCTGGCTTCATCATACTTTGCACGAGCCACTTCAGCTGCCTTCTCTGCATCCCTACGCGCATGCAATGCACACACTTTTGAGATGAAAACCCATGATGAGACAGCACCCAAGACTCATTCTCCAAGGACTGCCTACAGGCGCAGCATTGCTGATGTTGTCCTTAGCAGTGTAAGGTCTTCAAATCACAGCTTGCATGTTTTGATGCACACCCCTCTTCACAGGTATTGTTGCTCCATACTACTACATGTTTTTGACTTTCCTGACAAGAACACATGCAGCCCTTGGGAAGGCATTTGACTCTGCAACTGCAGAAGACGCTTTCTCGCAGTTGCAGCATGTACACATCTTGCGCATGCTCAGGTCAAGGCACATGTCAGTCAGAGATTCTACAGTCAGGACTTGTACAGTCAGGAATTTTACATGTGTACAGCCTGAGTGTTGACAAGGAATGGCTTAGCGTGAGCAAGTACACCGAGCACACATTGTTGCTGAAGCTGAGGACATACGTTTGCAGTTGAGCCATCTCTGCCTCGCTGCTGGCCAAAGCTTGCAGAGACTGCTCCACCTGCTCCTTTGCCTCTTCAGCACGGAGTTGCTCTTCTTCCAGAATGCGCAGCTGCCCCTTCGACCTGTCATATTGCTCATGAGCGTCTTCGGCTTCCTTTTGAGCTGCTGCAGCTTCTGTGGCACTGCAGCAATTACACATACAGGTGGACTTGAAGGGCCTGGGCATCATGTCACGCATTGTGGGGAGGTCAGGTCCATAGTCAGAGATTGACATCACATGGAATGATCCTTAGCAGACTAGTCTTTGCTCTGCAGCCACTAGAACCCATTCCTTGTTGGGAGCAAGTGACCAAAACATTAATCTATGTGACCATTGCAATAGACATCCTACCACCTTGCAACAAGCAACAGGTTGTAAAGCTCCTGCTCATACACAATCCCTCACAATGGCAAATCAGAATTTAATGCTGCACAGCATGTGAAGGATCAGGTTTTGTACAGCTTTTGTAGGCTTTTCGGTCAGTGCATTGGCTGTATGTGGTATTGGCATTTGCTCTATCATGAAACTAATGACCCCTGCAGGTGACATGTGTGCAAGCATGTTTTATGGGTGTGATGCACATGCTGGCTCACAGCCTGGCAGCCTGTCATAGGAGGCACGTACCAAACATAAGCCTCTTGAGACTTTTTTTCTGCTAACATTGCCTCCTCCTCAGCTTTGCGAGTCAGCTCTTGAGCCTGGCGCCAAGCACTCATGGCTGGTGGCAGAGGAGGGAGGCCAACATTCACACTGGTCACAGGAGCAGTAATTACTGAACTGCCTCCTGTGCTGATTGCTGCAAGGCACACAACCATGCATTGACCGCCTGTCTGAAGGTACTCAGACAGCAGCATGCATGTGTTGCTGGCATTGATGTAGCAATGTGTACCTTGATTGCTATCTGTGTAGACAGGCTGGGACACGGCGTCGGGTTGAGCAACTTCCTGCATAGCTGCCTGAACTGTGAAAGACCGTCGAGGCTCTAGCAGCCGCTCAGGCTGATGTGGCGCGTCTGTCACACTACTGTATTGAGAAGGAGCTTCACTCCGGGTTGAAGAGCTGGTAACACTCGAAGGCTGTACCTGTACCCAGCCCGAAAGCCTTTTATCTGGTAGTATGCACATTCAGCAGCACCTTCCGTGACAGCGACAAGATACGTGCAAGCTGTTTGCAGTAAAACACACTCTCTCAAGCGTCAAGAGGATTTGGTCAGAGGCATTAGGTCTTCAAACATTGCCAGATTCTGGTGAGTTGTGAACTATCTGCCACCGGTGATTTGTGAATTATACCCGCTGACTTGAATATGCGCTCGGCACATCATCATAGGGCCGGCTGCTGCCAGAGCCACTACTGCCGAAGACCTTGGAGAATATGCCCTTCTTGCGCTTGTCTTGGTCGCCATGCTGTGAAAAGCTTGAAGAATTGCTACGGTACGACATCCAAGGCAATGAGTTTCAGGTAGCTTGCAACTACTGCATAGCCGTTCGGGCTTGATAGGACCTCGCGAGTGCGCGTCGAGAGTGCGAGACGCATGTACGATCACCTACGACCCGGCAAGTAATTGGATGCTTGATTAGGCTACGTTCCTACTTTGCCTTGCTGGCTTTCAATGATGACTGTTTACTCGGCTGAGTGCGCAAGCGATTGAGCAGCAAAATCTGTCTTCGAACCCCTCAACGGAAGGACAACTTCGACTGGTTTCCGTAACACTGCAAGATCGTTGCCAATTGCAGAGTATTTACAGTCTCACAAGTCCTGTACACATCAAGCACAGATAGACTCATTCGGAAGTTCCCCTTTTTGGATACTGTACAGACATGAACTAGTGACGCCATGCATGCATATATGAGTTCAGATCATATCAACCCAATGCTAGTCTAGGTCAGACAGGCTGAACAAGCCAATGTCATTGCTTTCTCAGTCAATGGTCAACGACTTGTCGTACAGGGGGAACACCTAGTGCTCTAATAGCCTGAGGTTGATCCTTGAGTGCCTTGTCCCAAGCGACCAGTCTGGTCGCTGCCAGTCATATTGTTGCCGGTCTGGTTGGCACCAGTCGTTCCTCCACCCATCTTGTTGTATGCACTCTCTCGTGTTTTGTCCAGCAGGTTCTCTCCTTGGTTGCCAGACCTGCCACCTTCATAGACACCCTCCACCTTACCAATGTCTGCATTGGGCCCAGTCTCCTTGGCGCTGTCATACTGCTGGGATGTGGCCTTTGAAGAGTGCTGCAGGCACAAGGAAATGTTCACAACCATTGACTCTACAGCATCAAAATTACAAAGAAGAGGTGATGCACTTTCACAAAAGCAGACTGGCTGCACCCTTGCAAACAAAGGTCATCATCCACAGCAGTCATGACAACGTACCTCTGCGTTCATGTCATTGTCATGACTCCTGACCATCTCCTTGATCTTCTCAGGCACAGCCTCTCCGGCCTTCTCACGCATCTCCTCATACTTGATGTTTGCCTGCAGAGTGACAATGTGCATCTGACAGCATGAACAGAGTGAGCACTAAGTGATAGTTTTCCACTGGTGTTCAAAGTTGCAGCGTACAATGATAGAACAACAAGGGACAAAGACAGACACCATTTGTTCTGAGGAGTACAGACAGACAGATACACTGAGATTACTTACCGAGTTGCATCTGGCCAATGTCTGAATGATGCAAGCAACATCAAGGATGGACCAGTACAGCATCAATGCTCTCCAGCAATACAACCTTTGGGAGTTGAACCCCACAAACTTTGTGTCTGGATGACACAAGACACGACAAGGCTGACCTTCTCATTGCCCATGTCTCCAGCAGCCTTTGCCTCTTCCCAGTACTCAGACCATTTGCCCTTGTGCATGTTGGCCCTGGCGGTCACCTCAGCCCACTCACGAGCACTGGTCTCAGCAGAAGCATACTTGGTCTCAGATGCCTTCTGGTACTCGTTCACACTTTGCCTGCACCATTTGCAACAAGCTCTGCAACTGTTACTGTACAAGGTCTACAAGAAACCTAGGGGAAGACACATGTTGGACGAATGATGGACAAGTACCGGCTCAAGGCGTTTGCAGAACAATGAGCACAAGCCTGTTACCACAAAAAAAAACAGAAGAGAACAGGAGGGATAGAGATTGCAAAACCACAATGTACATGATTGCTGTACACAAGCAAAGCATGAGATATAGTGAGGGTGTGTACCTGAGGGGTGCCATCTGCTTCTCCATCTCCTCAGCTGTCACACGTGCATTTTCCAGCTCACGCTGCTTCAATGCGGCTAGGTGCCTGTATTAACCCCACAGATGATTCACATTGCCCATGCAGATGCAGTATGAAATCACTGACAAAGCCGCTTCCGTTCTATGCCATATCTCTTTGTGATGCAGTGCAGCTGACAAGTGGAAGTTATGCGGGCATATCAGGAAAACTACCTCAATCTCTACAAAGATGTTTATCAAACAGCATCAGATGCAGCCTGCACCAATTGTAGCAACTTAAGCCATTCACAAAAGGATAGGTTATTCACCTGGCTGAGTCCAAGTTCTTGTTGGCCTGCTCAGCCTCGTTACGAGCGACCAGAGCCCTCTCACGCTCAACCTTAGCAATGTCAGCCTGGCCCACCACAACATCCTTGGCCTCACGGGCTGCCTCCTCAGCTGCCAGCAGGCGCACCTCAATGTCCTTCAGGCTCTCCCTGCATCAACGCGCATGTTTTTGAACATTGATTATTGCACACTTGTGTTTGAGTCCCGCCCGGGGTTTCCCCACAAGGCTGTATAGTCAATATTGTGGCTTACAGACAAGTCAAGGCAGTCAGATACTAAGTAGGGCACAGAGCAAAATATGCGCAGATTACAACAGGGGAGTGCAATTGCAAAAGATCGTGATACCACTGGAACACAAGGCTGCATAATGCAGAAGCAAGAAGCATGACTAAGATTTGTGCAGGAGTTTGTGCCAAGCCGCAGCACACACCTCTCTGCCTTGGTTTCCAGCATCTGCATCTTGAACTTGTCCTCCAGTGCTGCAGCAGACTGCTCTGACTCAGCAGCAATTCTCTGGACTTCGGCGTACTGGCGGGTCTTCTCAGCAACTAGCCCATTGGCAACAGCTAGTTCACGTGCCTTCTCCTCAGCAATAGCTTGGGCCTTCACCAACTCAGCCTGCAAATGGTGTGGATGACTGCCCATTCTCATTGAACAACCAAGCCCAAGGACTCAAAAGCAGCAATCAAGTCTGAAGCAGTGCAGACAGTTCACAACATACTGTGTGCTGCAAATAGGGTCGCACATGGTCATGGATACAGGTCATCAATTCCCAGTCCTGGATGCAGCAAGCAACACGCGGTTGGCCACATTGAGCAGGCAAAGCAAGTGCTCACATGAGTAGACTGTAGCCTAGATCTGGCCTCAGCAGCACGCTCCCGCATGAGACGAGCCTCCTCCCTTACCCTTGCAGCAGCTTCATCTGCACCCAAAAGGCCAGCACGGCCTGCAAGCACAATCTGCTTAATATACAAATTTTGGAGACTTGGCAAAAGCAATGGACACCTGACGATACCTGCTGCTGCATAAATGAGATATGGCGAGTGCACAGATGCCAAAGTGGTGAACCATGGCCACTGTCACAAAGTTGCAGCAAAGCATTAATCTTGATGGTAGCACCTCAGCAGGTGTTGCAGCTGTATACTGCAATACCGTGGTGGCCCAGCTCGGAATACATGCAAATCTTGACTCACGTGCTTGTGCCTCCTGGCTCAGACTCTCAGCTGCCAAACGAGCACGCTCAGCCTCATCAGCAGCCAACTTAGCTGCCTCATACTTGCGGCGTGCCTCTGCAGCAGTTGCCTCAGCGGCCCTGAAAGACCATCAGTCATGAGCACCAATTGCCGTATGATCTGCCCATCATTGATAAAAAATGTGCCGTTTATTATCAGGCAGTCTGCATTGCCAACACCACGACAAACCAGACGATTATGCCAGATACCCTGGACATTGTTGACAGTGCATGATGATGCAGTGTAGTCGACAGCAGCAATCCTGACAAAGCAAGAACCTCAAAAGCACTATGCACTAACCTGATAGATTCTTCTGCCAACAAAGCATTTCTGGACACCATCGACTCTGCCATCTGAGTCTGCTCTTGGACAGCATTTACGTTTGGGATGTTCATCTGAGTGTCCCTGAGGAAAAGCCAGTAGTGATAAGTTCTAGCATGCCTCCAAAGAGACCGCAAAAGGTGTTGTGTAATAAGTGATCCCCACTCACCTCAGCCTGGCCTGAGCCTCTGTCAACTTGAGCTCAGCCTCCTCAGCCTCCTTTCTGTAGTATTTAGCCTCCTCTGCCCTGTAACCACATGTACATCAGTCAAGCTGAAACACCCAGAGAGAAAGACATACAGATGCTTGGCAGGATATCAAGGTATGTTGTTTCTTGCCAAGAATGGAGGTGCGCTGCTTTACCTTTTGTAGGCTTCCTTGCTTTCAGCGTTTGCAGATGCAGACTCTTCAGCAGCCTTGCGCGCGAATTCAGCAGCACGATTGAATTCTGGGCCAACAGAGAAGCTCTCATTGTACCCCCTCTCAACTGAGTCAGCCTCTACATGCTTGCGTTCACGGGAGTCTTCAAGTCCATGAGACTCTTTGCCTGCACAAACATACATGTCAGAAAATATGCATACAAACAGAGGCAGGATGATTTGAGGACTGAGTGGTACAACAAAGTAGACTTCGCCAGAAGTGATCACCTGTAGTAGATCTGTGGGACTCGACCTCCCCTCCAGCACCTGGCAAGACAAAGCGCTGTCAGCGGGAGACGAGCCAGAGAATACGTCTTCGGGTCCAAGGCTGTACCTGAAGGTGTTCCTTGTGATGCATATGTGCTTCCAGGCGTTCCCACGTTGGAAGAGGTGCCGGAAACAGCTCCTCCTCGCGAAGAGTTTGATCCGGCAACTCCCGCTCCTGAAGCCGACTGCGTGCCTGTACTGCCTGGTGCTGTGCTCTGACCTGCAAACATTCCAGCAGCAGTACGGGGCTGCTGGCTGCTCTCTGTTGTAGCGGCTGAGCCCAGGGGTCCCTGGAGAACGAGAACCACGTCACGCTGATGGTGCGACCTCAGAGCCGCGCAGAGTAGCAATGTGGATCTTGCAAGACCACGTACGCCTGCTGATCTAATGAACAGCAGCAGCGCCGGCAATGTGCAGGCTTATAGCTGTAACAGTTGCAATGTCAACTGACAGCTTGGAATGCAACAATCTCTCAAGTTGACACACCTGTCCCTGATTGCTGTAGCCAGACTCATCAGAAGCTGCTGAGCCCTTGTGACTGTGACCAATGTGCAGCTTGTCCTTCAATTTTTGGCCCAAACCCTTTTTGCCAGTGTCTTCCATGGTACACGGTTTGAGTCGTCAAGCAGAACGAGCGCAAACTGGCAGCTGAGACTCTGTCAGCCGAAGTGTAGAATTTCCACAAAGCTTTGTTCCTGGGCGCAACGAAGTATGAAATTTGAAAGCAGGTGCTGTCTGCGACCGAGTCTTACTCGAATCAATCAACATTCCGCCTTCAGGAATTGCGTGATCGCCTCGAGACTCTTCTTCATGATTAGGACAAAATTGCTCCTGCTGTTGAACAAGGCTGTTGAACAAGCCTGTTTTCCCATTCGCCATGAACACTGTGCATAATCAGAAACTCGGGAGAGTACAATTGTTTCGGCAGGAGAACCTACTGAACTCCACCGGCAAAATCAGCTGGCAGAAAAGGCTGCCATGCCTGAAGACCCTTCTGTGGCATAAGCTGTCCCCTTGGCTGAGTCAGTTCAGCCTGAAGGATGGTACCAACGCACAGCACATGCACCTATGCTTTCAAGTAATTTCAAGTCAGGACGTGAGTGAGTCGCAGTCGTGGCTCCACCGCTGTTTTTTGAGCATAATGGATGTACTCAAGTTACTGCAGCTGATTGCTTGTTGTCTAGCAAGCTGTGCACAGCTGTGCACATGCCCGCTGCTACATATGGGCTCAGCTTTAGCACTGACTGTCAGCTTGATGGGGGTGACATGTCACATCTGCAGTTTGCTGCAGAAGATGGAATGCCTCGAACTTACAGTGCATGCAGTGATGATAAGCTGGTCTCAGTAGGTCAGTGTGACAACCGCCCACCACCCATGCTAGAGTTGCTGCAACAGTCCAACCATTGGAGAAGATGATACAGGCAAAGCACACTTGCTTGCTGAAGCCCACAGTATGCTAGTGTTACCAAGACATGACAACGTCAGCTGTGTCATTGACAACAGCTGTGTAACTGGTAATCACGCTTGCATGGCTGGTTCATTCAAACACAGTATTACTCTCAGGAATCATTCGACATAGGTCAACTCAACGAGACACGCTTTGCAGCAGGGCCAGGTGAAACAGCAACTGCCAGCACAAGTTCATTGTTGTTCCCCATAATGTGTCATGACTGCAATCACAAAGCTGACACGTCTAAGACAGAGACTGTGAAGCTCTAGTACCCATTTCTGTGACGCAAAACAGCATGTCAGCTGTCTGCCATGATACCCTGTGAAGCGCGAATCCACCTCAGATCAGACTGTTGCTGTTGTCCTGGGCAAATGAGCTGTGAAATGCATTGCTTTGGGGCACCTTCTGGGCTGCAGGTCCAACTGAGACCGTCGCATTTCCTGCAGCAACAGTCATGTTTGTCAACTGTACTACCACGTTTGCTAACAATCACAACCCATCCTTATCAGCAAGTACTCTGCCAAATCCTGGAGGAAGAGACAAAGGCTTACACAAAAGCCATGAGTATACTGGGCACTGTTGAGTCACACAGCTTGCCTGACACACACAAAGGCAGCCACGCTCATACCTGTACCAGGGTTGTTGGTCATCTGAGATCCAGCAGTAGGACCAAACCCTGAGAATGGGGCAGGGCTGGATGCAGAAGAAGCTTCGCCCTGTCTGTAGGTGCCCACCACTGGGGTGCCTCCCCGCCCAATACCCCCTGCTCCTGCTGCAGCTGGGGACAGATTGCTCTGTGCACCCTGCTGACAGCCACAGATTTCACTAAGACGCTTGTCACCATCACCAAGACATAATAAACATATCATATGCCATATGCCTTGATGCATGTTTTGGAGAACACAGCTTGTGTGTTACATTCAGCGTATGGATGCTTTGCTCTGTGCATCATGCTGACAGTCTCAGTCTTGACTCGGACGCACAACACCATCGCAGGACACAACAATCACAAAAGGTGCAATTGTGGGGAGTACAACTGGTGTGTCATGTTTGATGATTGGATGCTAGCTCATGTGCTGTACAGTAGTGGCCAGGCGCAAGAGTGGACAAGTAGCATTGCCTGCCACAAACCGAGTATGCCAAGCTGTAGCATCTGCTGTGATTGAGCAATCATTCCTTGACATAGCTTCAGTGCAATTTGCAGCTTTCATAGTTGCCAAAGCTGCATGAAACAACCTTAGTTGCTTCCAGATGACTGCTGTGTTGCAGAAAGCCTTGCCATGAATTTCAGGAAGAGGCTTGCTACCTCTCTCTTGGCGAGGATTGCTCACCTGCCGTGTGCTCTGCTCTCTCACAAGAGTAGCTTCCTGTGAGAATAGAGAGTACACTGCAGGTGTGCAATTCCTGCCAGGAGAGAGGTGGTAAGCCTTCTGCTGAGTCTCATGGCAAGGCTGTGCAGAACACAAGCAGTCATTAATAGGTTGACCCAACGAATCAGCCTGTTGTGCAGGAGAGATACCTGTAAATGGGAAGGCTGGCCAGCAGTGTAGGAGTTGGCGGGAGAAGCTCTCAGTGGAGGAGAGGGCTTTGAGTCATCCTTGTGGGGCAGGCCTGCATGCATGACCACACAACATCAAGACACCAAAGAAGAAGTCTTCTGCAGTTTGCGGAAGTGGCATACTTCACAACACTGACCACATCAGGGCTCAGTAGCACGAAGCACAGCAAGGCAAAGAGAGTGCTCATAGCACAGTTGACAAAGCATTGCTGTGCAGCTCTCAAGCTGTCGCTAAGCGCAGCCATGGTCATCAACAAAGGAGGTAGCTCATGACAATTCTCCGAGGCAAATTGTTCTGTGAGTATTTTGTACCCTGGTCTCTTATATTGTACTATGTTCTCTTATATTTTTTCTGACAGAATAACTATAACGTCAACATGCTGCTGCATCCGGAGAGCTGCAGGTGCGCTGACCTGTCAAGGCGGCAAAGGGGTCATGCACAGCAGCAGCCTCCTTTCTGGTAGGGGCACGAGGAGGGGTCTGCTGGGGTACCCCCTGCTGCTGTTGACCCCCACCCCAACCACTTGGGGGTGCCTGAGCCAAGGGTGATGTACCAGTGGTGCCTGCTGTCATGCTGCTGTAGGGGGAACCATTCTGGGACGAGAAACCGCCCTGAGGGGCCTGTGAGGCCATGCCCTGCCCCTGACCGTATCCACCCTGTGATAGCATCATGGTGGGTCAGAGTCAGGCTGTCGAACAGTTGAACGCTGACTGCAGAAAGTTGCTGCTTGCATCAGTTCAGAATGCAGAGCAGCAGGTGTGATTTCAGAAACCAGGCAAGGCACAAGGCAAGCAAACAGACACAAACAAGTGCAAGCATGACTACATATATTGAAGCACAGAGCATTAGACAAGTAAAGAGATGGCATTTGGCACACGCTGCTGTGTCATACAGGCTGTGCTCATTTGCAAGTTGGCTTTGACCAGATCATGCACACACGCTGTTCTCAACTGATGCAGTGCAGGTGCTCTTGAGCAGCGTATTCACCTGACCACCCCCAAACCCTTGCTGCTGGAACCCCCCCTGACTCTGCTGCCCATAGCCAGGCTGCCCCCCAGATCCCTGGTAGCCCCCACCCCCAGAGGGGGCTGAAAAGGGGTTGGAGGCAGGTGCAGGACCCGCAGGTGCCCCAAACGGATTCTGACCTGCACAGCAGAGGATGCTACTTGCTACATCAGTGTTTGCCATCCGTCTCTGCCCACCATGCGGCAAACTGTCATGCTTGTTTTGCTCTATTGATGTCCAAGCTTGGGCTGCAGCTTGGTCAAGGGGCAACAAACAGCCGCAGATCAGAAGTACCGCAGCCCTTGAAAGATTGGTCTGATGATGTGACAACCTAACAAACAGATATGTCGACACATAAGATTGTATGTAAGACTCTAGCATGCAGCAGCTTGCCTGCAGGCTGTGATGAGCCTCCAAAACCTCCCTGCTGACCACCATATTGCCCCGCCTGTTGGCCCCCAAACTGCCCTCCTTGCTGACCGCCGAACTGCCCTCCTTGCTGACCCCCAAACTGCCCTCCTTGCTGACCCCCAAACTGGCCCCCCTGCTGACCTCCCTGTTGGCCCCCAAACTCGCTGCCACCATTGCTGTCGTATGCAGGTGGGGCTGCAGGTACTTCTGCCAGCAGATCTGTGTAGCTTGCATTGGATGGACCGCCGTTGGCCTGCACACGCAGTGCATGAATATGATTTCAGGCGAATGCCGTTTCTGCAGCCATAGGATAGGATGACATGGTGGCTTGAATGGTGGGTGCAGTCATGTTGTCTGCAAATTTGCCTGGCATCATCATGACAGCAACCCATACAGGATGGATTGCATGTTTCAACCAAGCACGTGTCACAGTAGAATTCCTGCTGATGCAGGCAAAGATGCGCAGTTGTACCATGAGGCACAGGTTCAGACAGATGGTATGACCAGCCACAGGCCCAAGCACAGCTGCCAGACAGCACCCTTCTGCTGTTTGCCAACAAAGGTGACAGCTCTAGTCTAGAGTAGCTTGACATCTTCGATGTTGCTTGAATTCTCTTTCACAGGTTGCCCATTAGATCTCAAGGACAACAAGTGTGACTAACTGACTGACAGAGTATAGGACTTCAACACATACAGGGGCTAACCTGTGCATTGGCAGCAGGAGGAGCATCCATAGACAGGCCATCAAAGTCCAGCAGGTCGGGCTGTGGTGCGGCAGGCTGGGGTTGCACTTCCTCAGCAGCCTTGTAGTTGAGCACCATGCCTGGGTCGGCCTTCATGTCAGCATAGCCATCCTGCTGCTCCTTGCCGGCCACCTTGGACCTGGTTCCTCTCCTCAGGGGAGGACTCCTCTGCACAGCCGCATTACCAGCATGTGATGTGACCAGAGCTATGACCAGAATGTGAATAATACCAGAATATGAATATGACCAGACTATGAATCTGACCAGAACATGCGTAGACCAGGAACACGACTAGAGTATGTTACGACTAGAAGGTGGATCTCACCAGAGTATGAACAGAATGTGAACAGAATAAGTTACGACCAGAATACCAGCAGGATAGATGATGCATGTAACATATGTTGTGTCTGGGTGTGTGTGTGTGGGTGCACCTGGCAGAGAAGGAGCCTGTGGCAAATTGCAACATGCAGCTTGGCTATACATAGCATAGTACATTTCATTGCACTAGCATGGTACAACAAGGTCCTACTTTTGTCAACATTGCACAACATCATTGCAGAGCATGCATCACTCCATTGCAACCCACTGGACTTGCTAGGGTGAAAGAGCCATGAAGCACACATAACAGCAAATGAAGAGCACAGCCAAGCAATGTGTTTTCTGCAGCATTTCAGCAGCAGTTGTCCTTCCTGTGAACTTTGCTGATCACAAGCAGGAGCAGAACCTTCTTGGAGCCTGTCACTGCACCAGATGACTCGTCATAGGGCCTAGGAGCCTCCTTAGCATAGGCCTCCATCTGAGTCAGAAAGTCCGCTGGCGGGCTTTCCAGCTTGGGAAACTGAATTGCCCTCCTCAGCTCCTCGATCTGCTCAATCTGCTGGTAATACTGCTGCAGGCGGTCGTTGGCTACGATGGACTCCTTGTAGACTTCCAGGCCTTTGTGGGCGTCCAGGTACTCCATCTCAAAGAAGCGGTCTGCCAAGTTGATCAGGCCTTCGCTGATGGCTTTGTACACTTTGAAGCTCTCCTTCAGGACTGTCAGCAAGGATTGCTGCAAGAAGCATAGAAGACATGACGGAAGATTTTGTTGAGCAGCACAACGCATCAGCACTAAGCAAGCTGAAACCAACCAAAAGCAGTCTGTATTGGAAAGACTTGCAGCAGGAACAAATTTAGTGCATACTGAACAGGAACAATTTTAGTGGATACTGAACAGAGCTCCTGTAGGGGTTGGAAATGAGATAATGTCCTGCGGCTGTCAAGGTATGCCGCACAGAGACAGCAATGCCAACAGGACTGACACATGCTGTTGCAAAACTGCGCGCCTGACAGAGACGCAAATGACCAATGAAGACAACCGCAGGTGCTGTAAGGCAGCATCCGATCCACCAAGCCAAGGTGGCACATGATGCGCATGTAAATCAGCCGGATCATGCAGTCTCCAACGTCTGTCGTTTTCTCTTGCCTGCACGACTGCATCATGAGATGCTGCTCCGGTGGGCTTGCAGTCCAACAGACGCCGCAGCAGCTTCTGCAGGAATGGCATCTGGAAGAGCAGCTCCTGAGCCGGAAGCTGCCTCAGCTTGGACTGCTCACCACTGTGCTCTTGTTCCTGTACATCAGAAAGGCAGGAGATGGGTCAGTCACACACCTGACCTCGATGTGCCTCTTAAAAGCAATGCTTGTAGCACACGCTTTGTGACTCTGGTTCATGAACAAGGTGTGCTGAAGGACATAACAGGTGCCAGCAATACTGCTGTGTCTGATGGAGTCACCAGAAGATCAAACTCAACTAAGGCTGGTGAATGAAAAAAGGAGACGGTTGGAGTGTGCCCCAAGACTGCATGCTTCCGGTGATGACACCATACGTTGGATGCCTTATGCTTGCCAGCATCAGCACCAGCAAGCAGGGCAAGCCTGACAGCAGGGGCATACTTGAACACATCAAGTCATGCTGTTGTTGATGTGCTGACTGCCAAACCAGGACCCAATACAGGGAGCACTTCAGGACTATACATACCTGACCCTCAGGGAAGACACGCATTTGACAAACGGATCAATGAACAGCATGGCACACAGCACGGGCACCGGCTCTATACACACAGGAGAAACGATTAATATGTACAAGGCGTGCACTGCTGTTCCAGACTTGTATGCCAGAATGATTGCGACCAATGGTTCATGGCTGCAATGCTCACCGTGGATGGTGTGGCCATACCTGGTAGAAGGCGATCTTGTGGTACACCTCCAGCTGCTCATCCAGGTACTTGCCATATGCACGCACCCACTCACTGTACTCAAAGCGGCCCTCTATGTTGGTGGTGTCAATGAAGTTGTCCATGTTGAGCACATGACCCTTGCCTTGAGTCACGGTCTCACTGTACTTTAGTAACTGCGCAACACAGTAAATGCTACTGAGCGACTGGAAACAGACATGACATGCTATGATCTTGACTGTTGCAGTGTTGATAACAGTGAAAGTGTGCTGTAGAGAAAGGGGCAAAGTCATGTAGAGAGCTGTCAGTGCTATGCAGTCTTGTTTGACAAGTCATGATCCACAACACAGCCTGCTTAACAAGCAATGCAATGACTGGCAAACTGGCCATTGCAATATCTGCATTGATGCAGAAGGCATAGCATGCATGCACACATGAGCCCACCTCTTCAACAAATGAGATGTTGCTTTCCCGCATGAGCCTATGTATCACCATGAGTGTCTTCAGCGCAGTCTGCAGCCACACAGCATTTCTGACCGCAATCCACATCACTGCAAGGTATTATATGAAGTAATTGACCGCAGACCTATCTGGCACTGAATGCATGAGCATTAAGCTGCTGCGCACAAAACGCCAACTCATTGTCTTGAGTCAGAAGCAATTGATTAGCAGGCTTCTTGTGGTCATGCAAACTTTGAGCAGACTGCACACAGAGTTTCAAAATCGTATGCACACTATTGCAAAGAAGGTATTGGGAGACCAGTCAAAGATGTACCAGCCAGTCATTTGCATGATGGAGCCTGTGCACAAGCTCGCTAATCACGTACTGTACTTCGCGCCGTGGCCGTGCAGGATGCACACAGTTCTTCAGAGCTGCAGCATGAACCATGCAGGTATTTAGCCCGCTTAAATTGCACTTGATTTGATGCTCACATGCTGTAGTGCTGCAGGCTTTCAGAACTGTGGTCGAGTGAGCAACAACATGATGT
>JAABUO010005328.1_pt1 | contig 14977 bp, 17 predicted proteins | sample 5559291 | NCBI WGS metagenome assembly JAABUO01 (sample SAMN10711878, study PRJNA513372) | rock metagenome | isolation source: Antarctica rocks | place: Antarctica: Victoria Land, Finger Mt sud
GTAGGCATACAGTCAATGAATAAGTTAGCTTTCGCATGTTGAAAACAGCACAGTACCGCATCAATCGTTGAGACAGTCAGACAGACCTACACTCACTCACACCTGGCCTGAGCATAACAGATAAAGCACAGAACAGGAGGACGCGCAACATGCACAAACACAAACTTGCTGCTGCTTGTGACTGCTCACATTGACAGAACATCAGACACTGAAAACTGAAATGCACCTAAACTAAGGACCCCAACTGTGGGTCCAATAAGTGATTGCATAAGCATCAGGAAACTGCTGTTTGCACCTATCAGCATCAAAATCAGGGTGGTTTCCTACACATTGGTTGATAGCAGCCATGGTGTCATTGTCAGCATTGAGCCATGTCTTGTGCCAATCAAAGGGGTAAATGCTTTCTGAGGGCAAAATATTGACGTCGTCTCTGCATTTGGTCTGGTAATCAATCAATGCCTCCTTCAGCATAGCTGGCCCGGTTGTGGCCTCAATGTAGTCCCACCTGTCATCTTCTACATGTGATAGCATCACACGGCTGATGCAGTACCACCAAAAAGGGTGGCCGGGAACGGATGCCATGAAAGCATTAGGTATGTTGTGTTCCCAGTCTTCATCCTTGCCCATATAGGCCAGCAGAACTGAAGCGTTTTCTGTCAAAGGATCTATGGGTCGCAGACTCTCAAAGTCTAGGTCCACATAAAGGCCCCCATACTTCAGCAGATAGAAATACCGGATGACATCTGCCTGCATGATTGCTTTGGGCAGTGAGTCGTAGATGTCAAGGAACCAAGGATACTCATTCTTAATGAGGTCCCTGTTGTCAGAGTCTGTCCATAGCCTGTACTCCCATTCAGGGTGCGAAAGCTGCCATGATTCCTGCCACGCCTTGTACTGCTGGGGTATGCTGTCATCCTTCCATGACTGGTGTATGATCTTGGGGATGGTGCCGGAAGCTGCTGGTGCATTGGCGCAGGCATCCTCGGGTGACATCAGGGACTCCAATGAGCCATAGTGCAGCCGCTGTTCCAAGCTGCCACCGTGATCAACCCAGCGCAATCTGCCCCTCAAAACTAAGCTGTGTTTTCTGAGCTCTCTGGTTTGCACGCTGAGGGTGTTTGTATAGTCTGCTGAGCAGATTAAACTGAAGAGGCTGAGTACGAGAGTCAGCCCCAGCGACGCTGTGAGCAACACCGTGGTGAAGCAGCAGGGTGGCATGGACACTGACCAAACTTTTGCGTGGTCTGAGTGCCAGCAGCCGGACAGGAGCTACTAGCTCCTGCAGATGAGCAGGCAGTCGTCAGAAAAGAGTGCACCGACGGCAAACTGCTTGCAGAGACAGATCTCACAGAAACGAACTGTCGCAGACTTCACAATCTGCTGCGATAAAGACTTGCCTCGAGTATGTTCAGCAAAGCCAGGCAAATGATGGTCAAAAAACTGCTGCGCGATCTGCGCACAAACGTCTCGGGGAGCTAGCCCCCGTGCAGTGGCCGAGGTAACCGACCGCCCGTTCAAAGGTAGGGTCGGTTGCGCCGGGAAACAAGACGCCGCCGACAAAGGACTACTAGGCTGATCTGAGGCAATGTATGAACAAGCTATGCCTGACAAGGCTGAAAGCTTGGATGTCCACTCTGCAAGCTGCGCGACGACACTGACGTTAATGTGTGACCTATGTCCGTTCGTACGCAAAGGTGATACTTCGCGGAAGCACACTCGCTGAGCAGTATTTCAGAGGATCGCGAGCTGTAAACGTGTCAAGCCTGGTCCGGCGCGAAGCTTGCCGAGGCGCTCGGCGCACTTGCATGCAGTTGCCGTAGATGTTAAAATGAACCGTCCAAAGTAGCAGGGTCAATCCCGGGGATGCGATAGAGCCTAACAGTAACTAGCCATGTGTCCCGAAGTTGAGCCGTCACTGCATGAAGTCATCCCAGCAGGCAGCGGCTTCGGCTTCCACCTGCGATAGCATTCATCTAACGACAGCGCATCGAGCCCACAATCGTCTCCTTCGCAAGTGTAGAAGCTTCCATGTACGCATTAGCAACCAGCTATCAGGTGCGCTGTGGTCGCTGCTGAAGTGTCCGGGACGTCCTCGTGCAGCCACACGCAAGACGTGCAGGGCTTTGGTCAACGTTGCAGCTTGTTCTCATCCCGACCCGTGTGAGGCGTGGTTCAGCGTAACTTAGTTCGTATTAAGAATGTCGTGTTTACTTGAGTTCTTCGCTCGCAATTTTGGTCAGCGCTTATGCCTGTTGAGATGGCCTGTGTACTTTACGAAGGGTCCCAGTACCCACAGCACTGACTGTTGACAAAGGCGAATACTGTTTTCCACAGAATCGCATTGGCCCAGCTGGCCCTTACATGTCCTGCAAATTTACACAGCGCTGCTTCTGCTCGTGCAAAACTGCAGGCTTCATTGTGACCTGACTACAGCATCAGCGTTTTCCAATTATCCAACACAGGGCTGCATTGCATTGCTTTGGCGCAGTGGCACACAGAGGCAAGCACATCGCATCAGGGGCTGGAATTTGCGAGCATTGTGATGTAAACCTTGCACCAACCATTTCTCTGCATCAGATAAGATGTTTAGTGGCCAAACTCGTCAGTATTAGAAAAATTTGTGCACCTCTTTCAGGCATACTCAAGGCAATGAAAGTCTTGCACTGTCGTGCGTTTCAAAAAGTGCCCTTTACTGACAGTTCGCAAGGTCAATTTCTGTGGTGCTCCTGACAGCATGACACTGTTTGTGCACCAGCCTGTTGTAATAGTGCTATGAATCTGAAAACAGCTTGTCAAACTGGCACTGCCAGTGGCAAGCAAGCTTGGTGGAGTAATCAGAACAGTTTGAGCCTGTCTACCTTGTGCCTGAGTGGACGAGTGTTTGCTTGTGCCTGAGTGGAGTCTTTGCTCAAGCTTCCACACACATTCTGAGGGCCTCCTGCTCTGCTGACACAGGCATAACCACTAACCCAAACTCCCATCTCAGCTTACGTGCGCTGTGCTTTGTGACCCTGGCCGGCCGCCTGGGGTGTCAGCCCCACCTAATAGTCAGCAACAGACTTCATGCATGGTTTTTCTCAACAGCATTCAAGTCAGCAATTATTCACCACTGTGAACACAGCCTCCAGGATGCATCTCAATGCATTGCAATGCATTGCAATGCATTGCGCAGCCTAACACAACCTTGAATGCGTACTGTATCTGACACAATATCTCTATGATCCAGGCATTACACCAAGCTCTGCGAATTGAGTATACAATTTTTGGGAATGTCTATCTGGGATCCAATCTATCAAGGGAACATTTCGATGTGGACAAAAATCGGAAAAGTGTGCGATGCAACTTGGAGGCATGTGTCATGCAAGTGTCGGAGTGAGCTGGTCCCAGATTGTTGGCTGATTGATGACCTGCTTTACAATCAAATCGTCTGACCCTCAACTCAGGTCACGTCGATGGAAGCTCTGCTGGCCACGAGGTCAAGCAAGGATGCAAAGGCATCGAGATCTGTATAGATATACATACATATATCTGCCTAATTGGATGTAAAGTGTGTATACATTACATGGTCCAGAGAGCAGCCAACTCGACGTACATAGCTTGTGTGGGTGCTTGCTACTTCTGCAGCAAAATGTTCGGTGCTGGCAATCACTAACAGTAGCACCCATGCCTGAAGGGCAGGGGGATAGGGAGGGGGTGTTGCGATGGGAGCCCCTGAGTTTCATACTCCGATTCAGAATTCCTGCTGACCCTGCTGAAGCACGAGCGTCAAAGCACCAGTGCAACATTGTGTAGAGGTCACACTCGGCTTGTTACGTTACGGCCGACCGCTGCACCGCAAGCAGCGCCTGTGCGGCGGTGATCGTCAGGCGGCATCAAACTGGGCCACAAGCACACCCAGCACCTGCACCTTGCAAGGTGCAGTCAGACCTGCTTGTCCGCTGAAAGCTAGATATCTTGACCGTGCCTTTCAAAGTCTCTGAAGACTGCATGCCAGCTCAGACGTGTGCATCCTGACGCAGGCTGAGCCACTGTGGAGTCTGTGAACAGTGCACGTGATTGTCCCTGTTCCCGCTCAAAGCAAGATGGAGGGCTGTTATTTGCAACCCTGCACAGGTGATTATGCGCACAGGTTGGCTGATCCCTGAGTTTGCAGTTTAACATTTTGTACAAAGAGACCCTCATGTCTACACGGAACCGCTTGTTTTATAAGAAAGCTAATTCTATCCCTGTGCACGTACGATTGATCCCTTGAGTTGGCACACTCTTGTTCTGACCTGTTTGCCCATACCACACCGCTCAAATTCACCCTTGGAAAGCATGATGCTACACTGCCGGTGTCTAATGGGTGAAAGTGTTGCTGTAGGGGCGACCTACTCTTTCAGCCATGAGCACAGTCACTGAAAGCGAGCAGGGGCATTGCTTTCCCACCAGCATGTCTGCCTCCCTCAGTGGGCAGTGGAGCAGTTTGTTTGGCAGCTTCACTGAACAGAACGCATCATGGCACAAGCTGAACCAAGCTGAGGCCCCCAGCACTGCTCAAGCTGACCCTGACCACTCTACTATCTCACACCTCTCAGCTGCTATGCACCAATCAGCAGCCTTTGCAGCGTTGTTTGATGACATGATCAGCTCGCAGTCATACAGTGCATACTTGCAGCAGCCAGCGGTGACCTCCACACACAGCTCAGCTGCAAGTCTTTGTGACTCAGCCACTAGCTTCAGCTTCCAGACAGCTCAACATGACAGGACAAAGCCTGGCTCGTTCTCATCAACAGGCACAAAGCTTGCTACTGCTCTGGTCGACATGTCAGCGCTGTCTCAGCCAAGAGTCTTGGGCGTTGGTCATAGTCAAGAGCCAGATCTGGCTGCCACACTGAAAGATTGGCAAGTCAGCAGAGGCTGTGCATATTTTGCTGGTCAGAGTTTGACCCAGCAAGCAGCAAGCCTGTCTGCAGAGCAAGATGAGACCAGCACAGGCCTCAGGCTGTTGACTAAAAGCGTCGGTGGTCAGAAGCCATCCGGTGTTTCAGCCAGGCGCAGGTTAAACATGGATTCAGCTGACGGTTGCAAGTCTTCCCGGACCTTGCAATCAGTTGCATCACTAGCTGCTGCAAGGGCTAAGCAGGCGAGCAGGCAAGCCAGGAGGGCAGCGAAGGACAGACACTGCGCTCCACCCAAAGGTACAAGCAACCACTGCATCAATGCAGGATCCCTGACAGCAGCAATCAGCAATGCAGTCACGCCGATGTGCGCCACAAGTCAGGTCAACCCCAGCCATTTTTTTTCCATCACCAGCAGCACAGCTGGCTAGGCTGAAACAAGGCGTATGCCACGCACTGTGTATACACAACAGCGTTGTCACCATGATAACAGTGCTTGCAGGGATGATGGCGGTCAAGCCATGGAGCACAGCACAGCAAGTGAAAGTCATGACAGATGCCTCAGCAAGCAGGTGCCATGATGCGCCAGTGACCGCATCTCAGGCTGTGCGTGTGCACTTGAACAAGGTGGCATGGTGGCTGGACTTGCAAGCCAGCCAAAGCATCAGCCAGCTACACAGCATCACTGCCTCCCATGCCAGCATGCCTGTCATTGAAGCCAGTGGTCCCAAATCTGACGGGATTGCTGATTTTAGCACAGTCTGTGAGTCTGTGCCAAAATCAGCTGCAAGCAGTAGGGATGGGGACAGCAGCCAGATGGCAGGCCTGGCCCTTGGCAGCACAGGTGCTTCACAAATCTTGTTCTGGCGTAAAGCTCTGCATCTAGAAAGCTTTGTGTCGCTTGTCTGTCGCTTGTGCCCCGTATGCCAGAGGACTGGCCATTTTCTGTTCTTCTGCAGTGGCCCATGTCAGGAAATGGCTTGCTGAGTAGCATGAAACACAGCATCACTCAGAGTTTGCCAGAGGAGCAAGTTGCAGAGCAACCAGAGATTCTGCACTGAAAGGTCGTTCAGCAATGCAGAGGTTATTAAAACCTGACATACTTCTTTCTGCTGTAACAGGAGTTCACATTGTCTCAAGGTCAAAGCCAGTGGATACACAGCAGTTGCAGCACATGCAACCACCTGTCATTGTGCAAAGAAGCATCACAGCGCCCAGTCAGCTCCCGTCAGCATCCACAGAGCTGTTCCTGCAGCTCGAAGCAGCAAGTGCTGTTGAGCCAGAGCAAGAAGCCTGCAGCTTAGGTGTCAGCAAGTCCCCCTTGACATCTGGCAGCATCACTGCTGCTGCTACTGACAAACACTTTGGGTCTCAAGAGGCATCATGTAACCGACTGCCTTTAGTGTCAGAGTCCGTGCAACAGCTTGAAGCACTGCAGGACAACCTACAGCAGGTGCAGCATCAGCAGGCCATCGAAGGAGCCGAGGAAGATGTGTATGACGGGCTTGAGCGGGGCAGTGGATTGCAGACAGAGGGAAGACCAAGTGGGCAACCTTCAAATGCAGCCGTGTCATCACCCCAGCAAGCCGCCGCCATATCTGCAGATGTGGCTGAGCAAGGCGGTGATGCAGACACAGTGCAACATGCCAGTGAGTTTGGGAGCTCAGGACACAGGAATCAGTTGAGCAGCAGGTGCACTCAGCCGGGGCATGTTGGCAGCAGCTGTCAGCAAGCACAGACAAGTAGTAGATCTCAGCTAGGGCTGTCTGGGAATGCCCATCATGTCTGTGAAACAGCGCTGGAGGTCCAGCCACAGGACCAGCCGACAGCCTCACAGCAGGGCATGGCCGAAACAGCCCTTCAGGGCCAGTCAAGGCTGCAGCCAAGAGCCCTGAGTCCCGCTGTGACCCCAAAAGCTGCAGAGGCTCCGCTGACAAAGCAGGGGAGCTATGCAATGGCTGCTAGGCAGGCTAGGCACAGGAACGAGCAGCAGCAGAAGGAGGTACAACAGCTGGCAGCTCACAAAGCACACATGCGTACTGCTACAGCCAACAAGCAGCCTGCTCAGGTAGTCCTTGTCTTAGGGGCACACAGCACCTAAGTACACTGGTGCTTATATGCCATTGCCCTTTCTATATTGAGTTGTTCTGGCACTCCAGGTGTCTGGCAGGCTGTGCTGTGCCATGATGCCACTCCTGAAGCAATCTGTAACTTGCTTTGTATGTCATGCATGGTTGTACTCACTGCAAAAGTATGCACGTGAGGCTCCAGGATGCGACACTGTATCTTGAGCCATGCCAGTGCTCTCAAAAGCTCACTGCCTGTTCTGAGCAACAACAGCTTGCGTTGAGTTGTGGCAGCTGGCAGCTTTGCTGTCATAGCAGAGCTACCCGTGCATGATCCCCCATTCATGATGCAGGCTGACAAGCCAAAAGGTGGCAAAGCTTCCACCCATGGGCTGCTGATTGGGTCCTATCGCCAGCCAGCAGCTGCTCAGGCAGCTGACAATCATGCAGCGTCGGACATTGGTCAGCCATTGTCAGCAATGGCCTCCAGGCCATCCACTGTGATGTCAGCCAACCACAGGTATGCATCCACACTTGCTACAGAAGCCAGCTCTTCATGCAGTGAGCCAGAATCAGCTGCTGAGTCAGCTGCTGAGCTGATTCAGCCTGAGCCACAGATGAGTCAACCTGAGACAAAAGCTGCAAGCTTGAGCAGGCAGACCCTGGTTCATAAAGAGACAGTGCGACCTCGTGCCAGCAGGCATGGGTCAGTGGGCAGAACAGCAGGCTCAGACGTGCAAAGGGCGGACTGTGTCAGCCAAAGGGCAGGCTTACCGAAGAGAAAGGCAGGCTCTAATGCTGCAAGGGAGCCTTCACCTTGCCTAGGTCTGCAAGCACAGCTGCGTGAGCAACACCCATTCAAGCCACTCACAGCACCACTGCAGCGTCACAGCACCGGTCACAAAGGACAACTGCAGAATAGGTGCAGCACAGCAGCCTTGCAGCGTCAAGATGGCCCATCACTGCAGACAGCCCAGCAACAGACTAAGTCTGTCTTGGATGAAGAGTCGCAGCTGGTGGGCTCTTTGAAGAGACTGGACCATCAGCTTGGCTTCCCGCAGCAGCACAACAACAGTGTGTCTGGTGATGTGATGCAGCCCAGATGTCCACCTGAGCTACAGTGGGAAGCCACCAATAACACCACAGCTCCTGTGCAGGCAACATCAGACAAGTTGCTGAGTCCTGCACGGCATTCAAGGTTGCATGCGCCGCATGATGCCAAGCCAGGCCCAGCCAAGCCAGGCATGACTAACAGCAGCCAGAGTCAGCAGCTCAGGCCATTTGGCAGGGCTTTTGCCCCAAGGCTTGGGGCTGGTGCAAAGGGGCCAGAGACAGCCGACAGTCCCCTCAGACAGACATGCGCTGCAGCTGCTGCTGATGGGCCGCCTTGCCCACTGGCCAGACCTGTGCCAAATGGCAGCAACATGCGCACGAAGGGCAGGACAAGGGCAAAAGGCAAAGGCAAAAACCAGTTGCCAGGCTCAGATGGCAAGCATGCTGCCGCTGTGGCTGTGGGCAGGGATTCTGTTGATATGAGCAACTCAGCAGAGCAGCGATTGCTGCAAAGCTCATTGGCAAGATTGGATGCTCGCTTGTCTAGCTTGACTGCCAAATCTGGAGGCAAGTCAAGAAACCGCCTGTGCCGCTTGACTGCACCAAATGTTGCATTTGCGTTGTGTGCATCACGACAGTATAAAGACTCAAGCCCAGAGCACGTACCATGCCACATTTGTCATGCAGAAGCTTAGGTCCACCAAGCCCTTCTGATTGACTACACAACAGTGGTGTGACTCAGGCATCTACTCCAGTGGTTTTCCTGCCGTTCATTATTTCCATCCAGCATAAATCCACCCGAATGTGTTGCTCCTCTCTTTCTGTTGCCCTTGATGCTTATCTATGGCTGCTACCTCTGCATGTCCATGGAGATGTGCATGGTTGTCTGCAGTTGGGCAGACGCCACATCCACAGGCAATCCTCCCCAGCAGTGTCTCAGCTCCCATCACAAGGCAGCCCTCCTTCTTTCTTCCGCCTACATCCCCCACAGCAACACCTCATGGTCTCCCTTCGAAGCCATTCTCAGTGGCAGCAGCCGATGGGCAGCATCTGGGTTTGCCTGCTGTGAAAGGAGCAGACAGAAGGCCTGAGGCTGGACTGCAGCTGCCGGAGCTGCATCCCTCTCCATCTGTTGCTTCAGCCCCATGCAGTGGACGAAGCGGTTTTGCTGTTGCTAGGGGCCTCACAGGTACAACTCTTGATGTCGCATAAAATGGTGTGCCCAACACCATGCAGCTGACGTGTCATCACAGTGTCAGCACTGGTGGTCACTGCATGTTGGATCATTTCCGCAGGACCAACAGGACCCAAATGCAACATGCAACAACTTGCAGTTTGAAGCAGCATTACGATGGCTCGCAACTTGGAGCAATCAATTGCAATGAATGGCATTTGGCATGAACAAAAACTCCAGCAAGCACTTTCAGGGGAGCTTACACAGCTGCACTGCACATAGACTGACACAGTGCTTTTACAATATCCTCAATAACCCGTGTCTTACCATGTGTATTAGATACATAGTTGCCTTTGCCAACCTGAATCTGCCCCTGTCTGTGCTGATGTGCAGGTCCACATGGTAAGGCTCCAGGTGCAGCTAGAGCAGCACTGTTGGCTAGATCCCGCATACCCAGATCCCCAAGACCTGAGCACCTGCCTCACCACCAGCTCCAGCAGCTTCCACAGCAACTGCAGCATCCATCACAGGGTTATGGTCACATGCCAGGCGCAGCTTCTCAGCTGGGAGTGTCATATACTGACCATGTTGTCCGTCACACACCTCCTGTTTGGCAACAGCAGCAGCAGCAGCAGCAGCAGCAACAGCAACAGCAGCAGCAGCAGCAGCAGCAGCAGCATCAGCAGCAGCTGCAGTCGTACAAAGTCACACCTCCCTACAGCCCATATGCTGCTATGCAGCCTCCTGTATCCTCTGCTGCTGTTGCACAGGGACAGCAGCAGTATGTGCAGGAGCCTTTTGCACAGCAGCCAAGGATGAGTAGCAGGCTAAGGTATGGCGAGGCTCAGCAGTTCAGCCAGGCAGCTGGTGTAGGCAATTATGAGGGCGTGGCTGAAGCACACGTGCAGCCATGGTATGGTCCTGCAAGGTACCATCCACAGCAGGGTACACTGCAGCATCAGCAGCAGAGTGTTGGTCAAGAGGGTCAGGCGCTGCAGGTGACAAATGCTTCCCAAGCAGCTTCTGCAGCAGATTCAGTGGCAGGTGCATCTCCTTGGGTGCAGCATGCGTGGTACCCAGCTCTGCCAGGGGGGTATCAACCCCCCTTGATGGGGATGCTGATGCAAGCTGGGCTTGTACAACAGCCGTCAGCGGTGTCAGTGCCAGATGCTGCACAGCCCAGCTATGCCCAAGCGTCAACGCAGCTGCAGCAGATTCGGCAGGATCACAATCAGGCAGGAATTTCACTGTGCCAAGCATATGCCAATGAAGCTGCGTTTCAAGGTGACAATCGTCAGAAGCCTGTACCTGTCGGGAATCAGGAACATGAGGCAATGCAGTCAGCGCCATCCCATAGTGGACCTGTTCACATGCCGACCAGGCGTATCAGAACGCCAGTTCTGCAAACTGAGTCCAGTGTTTTGTCTGCCCCAGTGCACAATCAGAAGGGCATCATCAAAGCGTATAACTTGAATGCTCTGATGGCTTGAAATATGACAGTGTCTGCTCCTATTTGTCTTTGCTCTATTGGTCCATTCATATGAATGACCTCAAGTTTGAACTGCATGTGGATGTCACACACATCGTGTTGCTGTCCAATTCCTGTTGCTTCTTTGACTACATAACCTCTCACACAAAGCTTCAACAATTGTTGCTTTTTGACTTGCATAATGCTTTCATGATATTGCACACTAGTTCCTTCTGAATTGCTGACACTATCCCCCATGAAGATGCAATTAGACTTGCTGTGCTTGTCTGATGCAAACAGCACCATATGGACCACATGCATGTGCATTGAACTTGATACCATGATCATGCATGCAGTACAAGATTGGCAAGTTTGGCTTGTTGAAGACGACCAACTAACACACAGTTTTGCATCACTCACTCAATGCAACCTCGTGAGCTAGGCATCCATTACTTGTTACAACCAACAGTCACTGACATTGTGTCAGCTAGCAGCAACACAACTAGGCAGTTCAAGGAATGACAAACAGCTTGAAAAGGGTCTTGGCAACTGTGTGGTCAATTTAAACAACTGTTATTCATTTGGTGGACACAGCAGAACACGCTTGGTCTGTTGGACCAAGCAATGTATACTCTTATTTGTTGGTCTATGCTGCAGTCTGCTCCAGCCTACTTATTCTTCATATCGTCAACACAACTTTTCCTGCCAGCTGCTGAGATGTACTTATTGGAGACAGCAAACAGAGCATTATTGCCTCTGAAGTCAACATGAAAGCAGCTCTTTGCTCTCTTCAACACCAAGCATTGCCAACTGTGGCAGGGCACAATGTGCTTTCCTTTGCTGTAATCAAGATGGTGTTCTTGCCTTCTGCCCTTTGCTGCCGTCTGAGGTCAATCAACCCCTCAGTAGCTGAGCTGCAGACTGATCAGAGCCTGCAGTCACAAACTGTGTTACAGACAAGTCAACAGAGCGTGTCATCAAACATGTCTTTTGTGAAAGGAGTACCTTGTGTCAAGCATACTGACTAATCTACAGTCACAGTGCACATGCAAGCCTGCAATGCAAGCACTGGCATGTCATATAACGTACAATAAAGGCATGTCATATAGCATACAGTAAAGGCTTGAATCAAGCCAGGCTAAAGGGCAAGATAGGGTCAAGTCAAAAGGGCACCTGTGGTGGAAGTAGCCAAGGAGGCTTGGCTAGGGTTCTTCACATGGCTTGAGCCTGGCTCCTCTGAGTCATCAGTAGCATCAATAGCCTGCGCGTACCATTGACTGCTGTCAAGCACATGAAGCGTATTCAGCATCGAAAAGCGTCTTGCAAGACATACATCTGACAGGTGAAACAGGTCCAGATACAGCAGCAGTGTCATAGGGCCGGCAAAGCGCACAAGTAGCCCGCTTGCACATTCCGCTGTGTTCTCACAAGCACGCTTTGTTGCATTGAATTGCCCACAGGCTAGCATTGACTTGACTGAAGTTGGCAGTGTCAATTACTGACCGAGAAGGTATTCAGATGCTTGCGAGTGGGGTGTGCATCTGGGGCAGCCTCCAGACTGTACGCATAGTTACGGCGTGTGGACTGAGTAGACAGGATGCTTTCAGTGCGGCCCAGCTCTTTCAAGGGTGCCCTCCTTGTCCTGGCACCTGCTGGGGCTGAGGTGGGCTGGGCTGCATTCAAGTCCTCAGACAGAGCAAAGTTGGGCCTGTTGTTGCGACGCTCTTCCTCTTCCTCAGCTGCCTGTAGTGACACAGAGCACCTTTGACTTTACATGCGCCACGATGGCTTGGTGCATGTTAGCACGATGTATGCCTCACCTTCAAGCACAGCATCTTCCTCATTCCTAATCAAAGCAAAGAGACACCATTGAACTTTGAAAGGAAGTTTTTTGCTAGAAAGAGTTTTTGAACACAAAACCAAAGTCATTGCTTGGCATCTACGCACACACAAGCCAGCTGCTGCAGGCAGGTACCACAAGTGCAACGGCACATGAGATGGGCATTGTGGGCCATTGTCTTGTCCTGGGGCAAGACTTCTGCAGTTGCTGTAACGTGAGTGATTCCTGCAGGGATGCGCACCCCCCCCCCCCTTCCCACCTGTGAAAAGGCAAAGAAGCCAGTTCCATGGCTCCTCTTGGTGCGGCCACCATCACTGCCGTTCTCAAAGGCCATGTTGGTCTCCATCAACAAATTGTGGTGCCTGCTGCGCCCCCCAGATGAGCCGGTGAAGGCAATAGAGGCCATGCCGCCAGAGCGTGCACTGCCACGGCTGTCACCTCCTGAGCTTGTGACGGTGCTGGCTGTGCCTTGGGAGCTGCCGCCTCGCCTCCAGCCCTTACTAATGCGCTTCATCAGTCCGCCCTGAGAGCACAGGAGCTCATTGCTGCACATGGTGGCACTTCATGTCTGTCATGACGGCTCAGTTTGCATGCAAAGCACAACAATCCAGGGTTCAGCAGGACTGCATGCTGGCATGCATGACTCATGAGTCAGCCTGCATGGAATGCATTATCAAGTACAGAGGCAAGATTTGAATGACAGCATGGATAGCTAGGCATGTCAGGATGCAACAGGAACTCAACATGTCTAGACAGAGTTTGTTTTCAATAGACCAGACAGGCTGTTGATGGTTTTGTCAAAGCTCAGCAATGCAAGTTGTCGCGTACCTCCTTCTCTTTCTCCACGTCAGAGAAGGCCATATTGCCATAGACGTTGCTCTTGCCAGCCCTGCGGCTGTCACCTGCCTCTGATGGAGCACCCTCAAACAGTGCTGTTCCTCCTCTGCGTGCACTTTGACCCCCTCTGCCAATGCCTCCTGACCCACCCTCACCCATGGTCAACCCATAGGCGCCACGGCCTGCCCTGGCTGCTGAGCTGGCGTCAGATGATGCATCACTGCCATTTGAGAAAGCAAGAGAGCCCCTGTAGGCGCCAACCACTGTTTTCACAATAGAAACCAAACAAACAGCACATGAGCAGACAATCCATGTTGCGGCGTCACTGACATCTGCAGGGGCAGAATAGTTGATAGCTGGTAAGAATGATTCAGCACAGGCTGCAAGTGGGCTCACATGAGCAAACATCAGGGCTGCCTTGTACAGGCATAGGCGTGAAGACACATCTGTGTGATGTTGCCATGATACCAGTGCAAGCATAGTCAGATACTTGTGTGGAGCATGGTGGAAAAGCTGCTGTTGTCACCTGCGAGCCTTCTTGTCAGCAGTTTGATGGTCCATGTCTGAGTACTGAGGCTCCATGATGGTGAAGGCTGTGCCAGCACCACCACGACGCTTCCTGTTGTCGGACTCCACCAGACTGCTGCCCAAGAAACCCCTACCACACAACACATGCTGTGTTCAGCTTGACAGACCATTTAGCAGCACCGCAACAGGCTTGAACGATACTCATCATGTTATGATCAGAAGCTGCTGCTGAGTGTTTGCATGATTTGCTGATTGCTAATAGTTGCTGATTAGGCTGATCCAGACTGACCAGACTGTTGTCGTGATAGAATAGAAGCCATGCTGTCTGGCAATGTGCTACACACCACAATGCTCATTTCAGTACCACTGCTACATCAGAGCCAGGTCTTGCATCCCCAAGCTCCATGCAGAAGCCCCAGCCATTTGTTTCATAGCAGCCATAAGCTTCTCATGCTCTGCATATAGCAGAAGCTCAGCGCCAGTTCTCGAGCAGATACAAAGGGACTCGCCTGGTTGATGGTGCAGTGGACACGGTAGAGTCAGCAGGATTGCCCACAGTCAGGTCATAGGCCCTCTTCAGCAGGGAGGGCTTCTTGGCAGGGGGCGGGGAAGCTGGACCCCTCTCTGTGTCCCTCTCACCATCACCCAATCTGCGCATCTGCAAACACACACAACACATCATCATCATCCTGTTCTGCCAGATGTGAAGTCACCAGGAACGCATCTGCCCATACTGGTAGTTGCAGACATCATGAACAGCAGATTTCTGCAATCGCTGGTCAGCAAACCTCAGCTGTGGGGTAAGCACACACTGCAACAGCTCAAACGTGGTGAATTGTCCTTGGAATGTGGAAAGGGGCCACAGGCAGCAGCAAGCTGCATGTGCAAAGCCAGCAGTAGCAATAGAGGTGATGGCCCACCTCAACTTGGTCCTCAGTGACACCAGCAGCCGTGAGCCAGTTGTACCAGCTGTGCATGGGCTTGTTGTTCACCACCACCATCTTGAAGTTGCTGCGCTGCTGGCCAGATAGGGAGGTCTCTGCTTCTTGCACCCTCACCTGCAAGCATTATGAATTGCACGACATGAATGATAGCAGCACGACATACATGCAACCCTACTAGGTTGCCCAT
>JAABUO010005329.1_pt1 | contig 14977 bp, 12 predicted proteins | sample 5559291 | NCBI WGS metagenome assembly JAABUO01 (sample SAMN10711878, study PRJNA513372) | rock metagenome | isolation source: Antarctica rocks | place: Antarctica: Victoria Land, Finger Mt sud
GAAAGCTAAGCATGTCGTCTCTGCGATCTTCGAAGCCCAAGTCGCCACAGCAAATGACTAAACACCGTGAGATGAACCTACCGCGCACTTCCTATCCTATACCGAGTACGAAATGAAAACGATCTATCTCGTTCAGCGAACATGATGATTCTCCGTAGAAAGGAGAGGCAAAGAAACGCAAGATCGCTGAAGACGGATCGATTCTGAGCCCGTCGTCTCATCTGGCGAGCTTTCCCTCACTCGACTGTGAGTATCCTTCTGCCAGTCAGCGTTACGGCATTCCTTCGGTGAAACTGATTGTTTATTAAGTTAACTGATTCGATGCAGGATGCAGGAAGAAGAGGAAAGCTCAACATTTATCAAGATGTCTTTCAGACGATTGTGCAGGCCTACATTAAGGAACTTCTAAAACAAGAAGAATATAGGGAAGACATGATTTTTCAACATAATGAACGAGACGATGACGACACCCATGCCGCGAGTGAGAATGATAGCAATGGGAACGGCGTCGGGAACGGCTTTTAGAATTTTGAGGATAGCACGTTTGTGAAAAGCGACGAAAGCGAGTTTGAGAGCGAGGATTATGCAGACGACGATGAGGATCAGGACAACGATGATTATGAGATGATTGATGATGGGGTTTCGGTCTAGCCATTCGAAGAACGTTGATGGTTAGCCTTACAAGGAGTGATGATCTCTCTCGCAGATTGATTAAGTAGTTGTTTATCTGCCAATATCAATGATGAAAATTATTTACTCATGCAAAAGCAAGTTCCCAGTAATTTACAGTGCGCTGACCAGCTTCAAAGTTAATTTCGATATCACCGTCCATTTTGCATCAGCTTTCATGTCCCTCTTCAACATTGCCTTCACGGATTTCAAGAGTCCTTTCTTGCGCCCTTTACTCGAACAAACCCCTTACCCGAACACTTTAACCATCTACGGCTAGAACGTGCACTGCTCAGGGCTAGTATCAGCCCCAAGGTGTTTAGCGCGGCAACGTAATATGGGGGTATTTGGGTAAGGGGTTTGTTCGGGTAAGGGGTGAATACGAGTAACGGTGTCAGCAATGATGGCCCTTTGCCAAGGACCTCCCTTTACACTCCAAAACAGGAGTCCTGAACAGTGGCTATAACACACTCGCTGAGGGAGCTCTCCTCACGACTTCAAAAATTGGGGGGTTGTTGGTCTATAAGATGTGGTTTTTTTGGAAGTGAATACGATACACTCAATTTTACGAGTTCATACCGGATTATAGTGATCTTTGGCAACAAACTAGATGTAATTCTGACTAGGGTTCTAATCTTTGTGTATTTTTGGTGATAGAAAGGCTAATTAGGGGCATATTTTGTATGTATTTTCCTGTTGCCTCACCTTTATTTGGTGCTGATATATCTTATGATGTGGTTCAAAACCCCCTAAATCACACAGAAATCATATAAGACTGGAGTCTTGTATATCAATTACTGCGGTGCGACAATAAAAATTAACCTGAGTAGGTGCCCTCTTTTTTTTTGTCAATAACGAGCCTGCGTGCCCTGCAATAGCCTCGGCATGTTGATATGCCGATTGTATCAACAACTACAATACCATATCGAACTCCAATTGCAGCAATACCTGGGAAGGTGCAACAGTCACTGATACCCAATTCTGACGGCCCCTCGCCTCCTCTCGCGCATTCCGCGCTCCGCCGTCATGGTATCCGTAGCCCCAATCATGGTCTCCTCCTCGCCATCACACTCGATAATCTCGACCACTCCTCCACCCGCCTTGAAAGCCACCATGTCCTCTTCACCTGGGCTACCGTCTCCTTCTCAGCTTTTCACCAAGAAAAGTTTGTACCTAGCTGCAGGCAATAATTTGAGAACGGCGCAGGTTGGGCCAGTGTCAGGGCTCACAAGCGCGTCCAATCTCCTACTCCAAACATGTTCGGAGGCGCGGTCACCGTTACCACCAATCGCTAAGAGAATAGAACTTTCCGAGAAAATGAATCAGCAGAACTGTGATAAACCATCCGCAAAGCGAAAGAAGGAAGCAATCCCGCTGGAGGAAGAGGGTACCGTGACCAAGAAGCCCAGAGCGCCACGAAAGAAGCCTGCTGCGGGAGGGACTGACAAGAAGGCGCTCGACAAGGCTCACGAGTCTCATACTACAAAATCAATTTATTCGCCAGATCCGCCCGTGGTGAAGAAGCGCCACACGAGAAAGAGCCAGGATGAAGGCCAAACAAAGATTAAGAAGGCTAGGATAACCAAACCGGGTACAACGGATAATGCTGCCAAGGCGAAAAAGACGGCAAAAGGGTCAAAGACAAAAAAGACGGATGAGACCACAGAAAAAGGAGGGGTTGCCCTGGCCAAAGGAAAAGAGAAGGTGTCTGCGGCGAGCGATGAGTCTTTGAATTTGGATGAAGCTGTGAGGAGGAGGAGAGACTGGACACCTGTTAAGAATACCATACCAAATCTCGCGTGTCTGGAAGATGATGAAGCATCGCCTGAAACAGTCCTTGCAAGCGAACTTCACCCAAGAAATGATTTGCTTGCTGTCCAACTCGAGAATCTTCTGGTAGACTTTGGATATGCTCAGCAGGGCGATGTTTTAGTTGCAGGGCCTTCAATTACACGGAATACTAATGGTAAGGGCTTGATTAAGAGACGGAAGGTGGAACTTTTCGATGCAGTAATGCCTCGGCCTCAGCCAGTGAAAGCGAAAAGAAGCACTTCACCCAAGAAAAAGCCCCAAACTATTACAGAGAAGGCAACAGCTCCCTTTGTCACGGCTGTACCACAAACTCCCTCTTCCTTGTTACACTATTTTCCTGCGTCAGTACCAGAAGGCGTTGTTGATGCCGCAACCGAAGATCTCGCAGGCGTTACATCAGCAAAAAGACGGCAGCGCAAGTCACCTGTGAATAAAGCTGCGAAGCCAAAGGCTGCCACTAAGAAGGCGAAGAAGCCAATTTCGGAAGTACCCGTACTTCTGTCCCCTGAGTCGGCCATCAAGACTGCCAAGGATCAAGAGCTAATCTTCGGCACATGCAGCCAACTTGCGAGCGAAGAATCTCCAACATTCATCAGAGATCTGCGAAAGGCAATGGAAGCTTCAGAAACAATGGCGGCACCAATCACTGATAGTCCAACTAGTACCAAATCTATGGGCATACTCTTAGGATCAGTTGTAAAGTCCAACGTAACCTCGTACATAGCTTCAAGAAACCTTTGGTCGGTTGCTTCTCGGGACTCAGGTGGCTCTTTGCTAGACGCCGACGTGGTAAATCTTGCAGATTCGCCGAAGCCCCAAGAAACAAACGTGATAAAAGCTGTGCTCGCGCTTCCAAAATCAGCATCAATAGATGTTTATACGACTCCGATAGATGCCGATGTTGAGTGGATTATTCCCAGAGACCTGTCAGAAAAGGTGGAAAATTGCCATAAAGCGGTGTCAACAAAAGAAAAAGAAATCATTGGAGTCGAAGAAGATGTCTGTGAGTCTGCTGTGCACGTATTGTTAAAGGGACGTCCAAACAGCCGCTCTCCAGTCAAGAAGACCAAGAAGGCCATTGTCCCTCCAGATCATGCAACATCAGTCCAACCCCGGCCAGACGGAATGCCCAACTATCAAGGTTTCACCACAGCTGAACTTGCCAAAGCAGTTGCCTTGTATGCATTCAAAGCAATCAAGAAAAGAGAAGACATGATAGCTCTCTTGGAGAGATGCTGGGAGAGCAAGAAGCGGATAGCTCTTCAAGCACTACCTTCCAATGTAAATATACCACAGCAGCTAACTGCTGAGGCGATGGTTTCAGAGCTGCCTCAGCAGGATAAGTCGCTCAAGACAAAAGTAAAAGCAAAAGCAACCAAAGCTGGCATATTCCCAGTAACGGCTGACACCAATGACCCCCAAGGCCCTTCTCCCAAAAAGCCACGAGACCGTCCTCGGAAAACCTCCACGGACGCATCATCGCCTAAGATACGTCCGGCAACCACGTCAAAAAAATCCAAAGCACCTACTAAACCCCAACGCCTCACAACCCCCCTCCCCGTCGTCGACGAAATCTCTGATTCCGACTCCATCCCACCAACCCCCTCTCCTCCCCGCCGCTCCTCGAGACCTACCCCACCCCTCCCTCTCTCACCCCAAAAATCTACTACCACAACTCTCCCCCATCTCTCCTCCCCCCAAGACATCCTCACCTCAATCACCCGCGCCGTAACATCCGAACCCCCGACCCACAACCCTCAAAACCTAACCCAAAACGAGAGAATCCTCATGTATGAACCCATGGTTATTGAGGATCTGATACGCTGGTTGAATGAGGGGAGGATAGGGAGGTTGGGGTGGGAGTGGTGCGGGAGTGGTGTGAGGGGAGGGGTGTGTGTTGGGTTTGGAGAGGAGGGTGGAGGGGGAACAAAGCGGGCAGGGAGTGAGGAAGCGGGAAGTAAGTTTCAGGACGACGTATGGATTACTGAGGGTGGATTCTTTGGTTCCAGTGGGGACGGGGCGACGGGGTTCGGTATGTGCGGCTTGTGATTAGGATGCTACGAGAATATACCCTTACGCTTCACACGCTTTAACCCATCTTTATATTCCTAAACTACGGTATTCTACCTCCTTTTTCGACAACAACCTGCTTATCACAACATTAAATACAACACTTATCGAACTAATAAACCATTCATCACGACCTAATTCACAATCTCTTGTTCCTTCACTCCTTCCCACCAAAAAAAAAGGTATCTTGATGTCTAGTACTATGCTTTTGTGCGGATTCGTATATTTTCTCAAAAGCTTTCTTTGCTTTATTTATATTTCAAGCTCACCCTAACTTCCGACCCTTTGACTCTTCCTCACCCCTCCCATTTTCATTTTGCCTTCCTTTTCACACTTCGAAACATTGATTGCCTCTCCTCATTCCAAACAACCTCTTCATCCGTGCATTCTCGCGCATGCTTTGCTCATGCCTCACCAACAATGTATGCGAAGTGTTGGTGCAATCGGCTCGCCCAAAAAGCTACTGCTGCACTGGATTTCTTTCTTGTTCTTTTGCCCTCGTCTCCTCCTTTTTCCGGATCAGTGCTTCGTTAGGATAAAAGATCAAAGCGATGGTTTTGCTTATCATGCTACTTCGCGATAAAAAGCAAATCATATAAGAAATACCATGTGAATGACCCCCCTTCTCTAGATCCACGTCAAGCTTTGTATCAAAAAGCAATCCACACCCACACCCGGCCCTTCGCATTATCGAAACCTTCTCACATGTGAAAATAAACACCTATTAATATTCCAGCAGCTGCGAAATATAGCCCACAGCCCGTCCTTCTAGCCGCGCGACAATATTCCAACAACCCTGTATTCCGTCTCTGTATCCTCCGACTCTGTTTTCGGTGATCGTTGTGTACTGCGAAACCAGACTGCTAGTGGGGGTGACGCGTCCGGATATCTGTAGAATGCGTGTTTTCAAACCCTTATTTGAAGAATTTAGCATGACGGTATTGAGCGCTCCGGTGGGAATGTTTTTGTTTGAATGATGTAGGGCTGACAGGGGGGAAGGGGATTTGATGTGATTTGGTTGGTGTTGTTTTATCTGAAGGGGAAAGGGGGGTTCAGAAGGGATAGAGAAGAGGACGGTTGTAAGACCGCAAGTTAGCAGAACACCAAGCCCCCTCCATGTATGTAAAGTCGACCCTCAATGCTACCAAGACCCAGGGAAAGTAAGACCAGAAATTCGCGCCCAATAACATACGCTGGAATTCCTATAAGTAAGGTCGCACCTCCCGCAGTAGCTGTCGCAATGTGGACATTTCAAGTTGCGCTCCTTACACATTTGGGGATCTATGGAATCAAGTCCTCGCCAGGGATTACGATGCATGCGGACCACCGGAACTGGTGCCTCCACAATCGTCGTATGGTGGACCACAGCTCCGTAGTTTCGTCTACTATTGCCTTGGAACTCTCTATCACCATCCCTTGTTGATTTCCCCTCACCAGCCGATGCCCCACCGCGACCTGTTTCACGGTCATCGTCGATAGGGTCGAATATGCTTCGGGCAAGTTTACCACCGTAGAGGTGGCGTTCATTTTCCTGGTGAGTGTTGTACTTCTTGATGGCTTTCTCACACTTTTCACGACTGTTGGGTCCTACGTGCTTCAGGAGCTTACTGACATCGACGCAGTTCTTGGTAAGATCGAGGCGGATGTAATGGTCGTCGCAAAATTCGTCTAGCTTCGCCGGCTTGATCTGAAGCACTTCCTCAAGTAGATCCCCCAACGCTGGAAACTTGCTTGTGAAGTGCTGGCCGCTTAGATTAGAGAAACGCTTCTTTGCGATGACCTCCTGCTCGCTGTCTGTGTCGTCATCTCCGTGATCGGCCTTCCCCCTTCGCACGGCCATGCTGGCGCCACCGTATGGAGTTAGTGCCTGTGAGCGGCCTCCACTACGTACCATGGCGCTACGGTCGTAATATTTATCTTCCTCCTCGATTCCTCCTAGACGCGCTGTGTTGGCCATGCTGCGGCCGCCGTATGTCATTCGGCTCTCGGATTGACGTGGACCCGAGGTACGGGGGCGCAGTGAGCTCTGATTCTCGTCTTCGTATCGGCTGCCACCACGGCTGCTCCCACCGCATCGAGAGGGTCGTGCGGTGCTACCGCGCTCTGGGCTAGGGTCTGGGCTCTGCCTTAGGTACCCGTCACGGCCATAGTTGCCTCGATCTAGCGCTTGGGAACTTGAACGGCTTCCACTACCCTGCATCAAGGCTTGGGATTGTGACCGGCTAGCTCCGCTGCTCTCTATTATGGGTTGGGAACTGCCGCGGGTACGTTCACGGTCCTCGATCTGCATTTGGCTGCCGGTACGGACACCATCTCGGTGACTGCTCCCACGAGTATCATCATAGCCATCGTAACCATGGCTTCTGCCGCTGGTGGATTGCCTTGATGGCATTCGTGAACATTATGTGGCAGCTTCGTTAATTTCTTTAGTATTGCATATGAGCTTTGAGGCACCAGTAGAACTAACCTTCATCAGAGACTGAACGCCTTGATGCTCCTTATGAGGGCATCTGGAAAGTATAGACGTGTTGTCCAACGGTTTAGAAGAAGAGTGGTGATGTTGAACGTTTGGGTTGGTGGTATGAACTGGTATGTCGGAGATATTCGGAATTTTCAGATAGAGCTTGGAATTTTCTCGTACTTTATAGAAAGAAGAAGAGAAGAAGAGAACGAAAAGCCTAGGGCCCATATAGACCATCATAGTAGTGTTCGAGTCAGTGGAATGAGTGAAAAAACAATTGAGTAACAAGACCATTCCCGCTGTGCAAAGCTCTTTATCTTTAGATTCCTTCTCGCAGTGACACCACTGTTAAAAATAGTAGCGCTACAGAGGAGTCGGCTACTTTTCTGTCAATTAAGCCCTTTCAGACAGTGAACGATGCTTACACATATCTTATATTGGCTGATATCAATAACCTGGCTTGGGGTTGATGAATGCTCAATGGGAGAAATCACAAGGCACCCGTAGCTTGACCATGCCAATTTGAGAGTCATATGCCGCAGGGTTTCGAGTATCACGGGTTCCAGGCGGCGCGGTGAAATCAGCACTAATAGCCCTCCTGACTCGGCGAAACTTATCAATTTAGCTGACACTATCAGTCAACATATTCGAATGAATGATGAAATTCGTGGTTTCCTTGAAAGTGCGCTCTCCTCCACGTGGATCAAGATATAGAGCATTGTGCGATACGAGGATCGTCTGTATAGATTCTGAGCATCGGTAGGACTGCTAGTTGCTGTATAGCTGGCCTGTATCATCGAATGGTCTCCGAGGCCCAAAGACTGATTCTTGCTTTCTCCTCAAAATTTTTTAAAAACTTCTGGACTTTTGGTATATACGAGTAATAAAGCGCGGTCTTGTGTGCCGAACAAAGCTCAACTTAGTCGATCCTCATCAAGTCCTATTGTCTTCTATAGTGTAGTAGCCGCGATTTCTGCCAAGCAGAAAATCTACATATCCCAGTCTTCGACCTCTGGCTAAGCTCAAAGTATCTTGGAGAAGCCCAAAAGCTAAACCACTGTAGAGACCTATTTTAGCTGTGCGTGCAGCAGTGACGAGGGGAAACCGGTCTAGATTCGCTCAGCCTCTGAGGCAAACAGCGCTTAAACATGTAACATTGGACTTACTCCATAAGCTGAAACCTCCAGCAACACCCAGGCCGGCCACCACGGTGGATACGAAGTCCCTTTTACCTCCTCTTACTCTGTCAACAGCTTCCTCAACCACGAAAAAACCTCCAGCCCAAAAGGCTACTTTAGATCCTAGCTTCAATCCCTCTTTGACCCCTCCAAGCATCATGTGGTAATTCTTGCTTTTATGGTATAAATACCAGCCTGTAGAGCTATTAGGGAACCTGTGCGAGTTCTCTGCACGAAACCGTAGACCGGCTGTCTGGCTTCCATGAGAGAGCCCGAGGAACATGCCAGTGAAAAAGGCACCGGTAGTAGCAACTGAAAGACGGATTTTGAAGGGAAAGGAGAGACGGTTCTCGTTGACTCGTTGAGATAGCGGTTCGGGTATGAGTGAGGTATCGGGAGATTTCTTGTCTATAAGGCCCTCCATGGCGATCTGTGTATATAATGCAGTGAGTAGAGCTATGGTAAGGAAGCTGAAGGCCTTTTAAAGACGTGAGACGCTCTTGTGTTTGCCAGGGAAGAGACAACAATGACCGATACCTGAGCAACACTTGACTGGCTTGTCAACCAGCAAATAGCAGAATTTCGGTTCACATTGACATTTCTTTCATCAAACTACGTTACATAAGCCGACAGTTTACGCCAGAACTTAAACTGGCCGCATCATGGACCAGCACACATCCAGGGATCTCACCATGGTACGTACGATCATGCAAAATGTATTGATGTCTGTATTGATTATACTAATACCTCACTGCCCAGCCCGCGAAACTTCCAGACCAACATCAGTGGACTTTACGATTTAAACAACACAAAACTACAATCCTCCTCTTCGTTGATCAGAGTCAATCCTTCACCTCCATCAAGCAAGAGCTTCTAGATGCAATAAGAGCTACAGGAAAACCTACCTTAAATGACCAAACTTTACCATCAGACCCAGATGACGTGATTCTTGGCGTCCCAGTCGATAAGCATGACCTCAGCAAAGGCTGGGTGGGCCTGGACATACCAGAAATAGTTGGAGAAGATGGTGTTGGCGGGAAGAACAAAAGGACTGGGAAGAATGGCGTGCTGAACAGTAGTCCTTTAGGTGCAGGTTTGAGAGACGGCGCCGTCCTGGCCTTCAAATTCAAGGATGGAACCAAGACGGAGGTCGAGTTGGATTTGGATGATAGTAATTGGGACGTTATCCTGCCTAATTATGAGGAGGAATACGGTAGCCAGACCTAAGGACGAGGGGGATGAGCTCAAGGTTTGATGAGCCGCATACTATGGATAATTCAAAGCTGAGAGATATCTTACGTCGTCACCACTGCTTGGTTTGGCCTGATTCCAAAAGACACTCGAAAGCTGGAAACCAAGGACGAACTCTATGTCTTGCACCTATGCTCGAGGATTGGATCATTGTTTAGTAGGGGCGATAAGGAGTATCCGGCAGTTTCCAGAGAACTATTGATAGGCTGAAGGAGTATGTGGGCATGCGAGAGCGTGTACACCGTGGGAGGTTGATTCAATTGCTTTGTTTCTTAATATTTGTCTCTCAGTAGCTACAAGATTTATAAAGCCTCGTGCATCAAAGATAGTTAAGAAAGTAGAAGCAACATATCTAAAGACAAGATTTCGAGTTGCAAAATTTATCGCTTCCGAGTGAATTTTAACGCCCGCAGGTGAGAACGCGTCCGGTTCGGGATGGGGCTCGACGCCGTTTTACAAGGCCGTTCTCACATACTATTTTTAAACATAGAAGGGTCCACCTAGCATTCGGCTAAACCTAGCAGTCGGACAGCCCTATAGGGCTGAAAATCCACATCTCATATTCTATTAATATAATTCTTCAACATATCAGCAAAACGATGACAGTCATCCCCCTCATCCTTTCTATATTCTTCATATTTTCTGAAGATATAGAACTTTCATAGAAAGAGCGTATAACGCTTGCTCGACATGGGGTAGTAAGTGCGCGGATCGCGGGAAGGGAAACGGTCCCAGACGAGAATGTTCAAGGACAACAACCGCGGATCTATCTCGATTTCAATGATCTGTTTCTTTGGAACGTCATATGGTCGAAGAGGTCAACTCTTCAGCATCGCTTCTTTGGCTTCGGCGCCAATCTTCGTAGCAGATAATATTAGATCATAGTCGATGTCGATTTGTGATTCCAGCATCAAGAGTACGGTACGCGTTCCATCAGTGATCATGGCCTCGCAACACTGCTGTTGGGCCAGCATACGAAGCTCGGTGTGGAACAGCCTCCATTAATCCCGCACATAGTCTATCGCTGCCTTTTCGATTTTCGAGTGATCGGAGCAATCGATTGTGTGAGTTGCCGCATATTTGCCATACTATGTAATTTGCACATTCCCGTGTCTTTCAAGAAACACCACTAGCAGCAAGGCCCATATCACGTGACCAAATGCCGCTCATAGTGCATATGAATTATCACTGCCTTCTGTGATTGATTCTATCTTACCAGTAGCAGCCATTGATTAAAAATTGTCATTTGATCTCTACTGAACCGAATTGAGTGATCCTGGTCAACAGAACATGACTAGCGAGCGAAAGAGTTCTGAAAAGGATCTGCCGCCGGCATACGTATCGACACAGCAAGTCTCTTCAAAGCCAGCTGATGGCACAAGCAAGAGAACAGGACACGACACGCTCGTTGAAGGTCTTGTGACGCCCAACAGCCTCCCCGATAGGTTTCTGTACGCCTCACCCCCAGCCGTTGTAGATGTACCTTATGAGAGAGCGTACCCCAAATGCGTTATCCGAAATGGCAACATTTTCTCGCCGGAAAACGACCCTAGCTTCGTGCTCTACCACATGGCGGAAGCAACGTATCCTGTCAAATATGAGTCATTATCTTCGACTACAAATCTCACCAAAGCTGGAGGCGCCATCCATGGCAACCAATATGCATACACAGTGGTCCACCAGGAGGCGAAGTCAAAGCGCTACACCGATATGATGATATTACTCAGCATCAGTACCTCGAAAGGTGGATATTGGTCCCTATATCCCGGAGCTGGCATGAATAGAGATGTTGGCATCCAGCTTGCCGTGACCTCAAAGCCAAAAGCGCACCCATCAATCAAGCTCATCCTGACCAAAAGGTCCTTCGACCTTTCGTACCGTGGAAGCCCCGTCAACATCCTGCGGAAGCGTCTGGAGGACGGAGCCTCAAAGGAAGAGCCGTCCACGCGTCAACAGCCTTACACATGGATCGACCAAGAAACCGGCGCTGTCCTCGCCACAGAGGCGAGTCAAGCGTGGCTCAACTCTGACAAAGACAGACCAATAGAGGACGCTCTCACCTTCTCTGACTCACCGCCCGTAAACCCTCAGCTCAGGGACATCCTCACCGCGGTGTGGGCAATCAGCCTGTGGATTGACGCCTGGGCAGAGAAAACCCGCCAGCGTGAGGCTGCGCGACGCGCAATTGAGGGAGACCCAGAAGAGAGCAGCTTTCTGGGCAGACTGTTCGGCGGCCTGTTTGGGAATCCCGCAAAGCCACCATCGACATTTACGTCCTCTGCTCCTGTGGTTGCTCGGAATCCGTTGCGCGAGGAGCTCGGGCTTGCTGCTCCGGACCCCAACTTCCGGGAGCACAAGTTCTGGTATGAATGACAATATATTCGCTACGGGTTATGCGGCGCAGACGCAGACATTGGATTAAGATAGCAACATGGTCTAGTATGAGGCTTCGTCCAATGCAGAAATTTAAAATCAACTATTCCCTTTTCCCCCCTCCTTTGACTCTTTGCACGCTTTCTCTCCACGCTTCAAAGAAAATTAAGAGCTAGCTTCAAATCCAAAACTAATCATCCCACGAGTTGTGAAATGACGGCCCCCCTCAGCTGTCCCGTCGCCTTTTCGATTGGCGTCTATAAGACCTTGATGACCGGCATTGCAACACACGTCCTGGGCCCCATCCGCAAGCAGATTCGGAATATTATCTGCCAGTATACGTCAATGGCTTATTGGTGCAGATATTGATCGGCGAGTCGCACTGCGAATACCCCTGCGTTGCAAGATGGCTGCATATATCGCAATGGGTGTATTCATGTTGGGTGCCAAAACGGAATGACCTAACATTGAGGGGCTAAGCATAAATCCAAAACAGCGGAGATAGGCCAGAACCAGCGAATGAGCTCAAAGGAGTATTGGTCTCGCCTCGATCCACAGTCATGTCTGCCGACAAGGATACCGCAACAGTGTCGTTCGAGTGACATGGCCTCGAGAGGTAGATCTCGCCTTTCGATGTCGCTGGACAGGGCCACCAATTCGTTGCACCCGTCTCAGCTCGAAGCTACGGGCAGTAGCAGCTGACGAGGCGTGATGTATCGACACCTTCAAAGGACGCAGCGAAGACTCAGCCGGCATGGGCACGGTTCGAATACGAGGCCCTATACGGTCGAGAATTGCAATGGCAATGCTCTCAGAAATCGGCGATTGAGGCTATTGAAAGAGGCAGATGCAGGAACAAGAGATAGACTTCGGGGTGACCCTTCAACACTGAGCGTCATCTCTCAACCGGTGACGCAAAAAAGAAAAAGGACAAAGGATATCGTGAGAGGTTAAAGAGGCTCGGATGACCGATGTATCTATGACAGCCATAGGCGCCAAAAGCTATTTGAGATTCCTCCTAACGCATAATAAACACCATAGGTTTGAACGAGAGTGGCGAAAGTGAACACAGATTAATGAAAGGCCGGCGTTCAGATCATTATGCAGGTGTCAATCGCCTTGAATATGTCTAATTGTAAGCTCAAAAATGTGAAGGTTATGAATGAGATCCGCCTTGTATTCGATCAGCGTCCTCCTAGCGACTAGCTCCTTTACTTAGTACAAGAGTTGAATCACGCATCTTGCAAAAGCTCCCTTGCCGTCGATCTTTCCCTTGTTCGGAACTATATATCGACATATTTAAAAGAAAAACATTGCTGTACATTGAGTAAGTTAAACGTATCATGCTTCCGCTCTCTAAATCAGCTCTGTTAACTTCGTCCGCCGCAGGATCTCAACCTTAGGGCTCTAAGAAATGACTTTATCATAGCGATGATTTGTGATGTTCCTGATTATCAACGTTGCCCTCGTCTTCAGTATGCTTCATAAGAGGTTTGTTCTCGACTTGCGTGAATGTTGCACTATAGTTACTCGATTTATTCTCAGCTTTGCCGTCGATCAGAATGCTCAATCGGTATTCAATGAAGCCGGATAGGCGTAGACAGCAACTGTGCATCTTTTCATACCTCAGCCACTGCGTCTGCGTGGCTCAGCGAATGAAGAAGCCTCTTCATTCAGTAATGATTTAGAATCCTATCAGAGCTTTGATCCGAAGAGCTCACAGCAGCAAGGGCAGAGTTCAGAAATCGCACATAAGGTGAGTAGATATCCGTTGGCAGTGCGTATAAAACCGCACGAAAGAAGGACCAGACCATATCTCGTAGGATGATTCTCTTTGGGCTTCAGTGCCATATTTGTCCCTCATTTTCTAGGCTTACGCATTCTTTCCTAGCCCAAACGACGACTTTCTCTTGACTTTTGTAAGCTTCCACGGCGCGTGGCAAACCCTTGTTGAACTCGAAAAGGCTTCTTCAAACGTCGATTCAACGACGCTTTAGGTGAAAGGTTCGTTCGAGCTTCGATCAACGTTCTATAATTAGAGATCGCGATTATATTAGTGCTAAGGGCAAGCTCGTCCGCTAACGTCTCAGATTCTTGATGATTAAGCTCGCTCGATGTTAATAACATAAAGCTTTACGTAAATGAGTTAAATCCTGAGTTTTCTGCATTCAGTGCCTTCGCGTTTGCTGCAGTTATGAGCTTTCTTCGTTCTTCTTCTGTTAAGTCTTAATTATTCCTTAAAAAAGTAGCTTCTTGTCGAAAATCATCTGAATTGTTAATCATTTTTCAGCCGTTAAGCTGAGTCATTCGATACTCAGTCAGGTTTCTGTCGTTATTAAATAGCGTAAAATGAGTTATGTAAATCGTGAGATCGTCGAAACCGTCATGATAAATTAATATAATGATATACGCGTAATTATCATAAATCGTTTCTGAATTCACGTACGATTAAAGCTCGTGTATTCTTCGAGCACTTAAAGCTTCATTATATAAAGCTTAATTCTTACATGCGAGCGTATCTTTTCTTAAATTCTTTTTCTTCGTAAAGAAATTAAGCAAGCACGATGCGACTGTCTTCGTTAATGACATAATGTAAGGCTTAAGCTCTTCTCGCAGATGTTTATTTAAGTTAATTAATTAAGATTCATTGTAAAAGTTTAACTGAGTCTTAATAATAAAGTTATTAGTCAGATATTTAAGGTTTTTAAATTAAAGATTCTTCTGCGAGAAAATTTTAATCGTGTCGATAATGATCGAGAATACTTTACTTATTATTTTATTTTCAGTTAATGCATCTTTATTAATTTACTAAAAGACTTTAAATGCGATCTTAATAAATTACGAAGAGAAGAGAAACGATTTTAACTATGCAAGTTTCTGATTAATTTCTACTTAATTACTCGATTTTTGCGCACGATTATTCTTGTATATGTTATGATTATTAAAATGTTACTTAAATGCAGAATCGTAAGCAGAGATTCTTTTAATTAAGAAGAAGATGATTAATTCTTTTTTAATTTTAACTCGTTTTCTGAAGTTTAAATAACTAAAGTTTATTATTAAACTAGAAGAAACTGATGCTTCAGAATTTAAATACTGAGTTTTTATCAGAAAAGCTGCTTAAAAGAAAATTATATTAAACTTATAGCTTAAACGTCATTAA
>JAABUO010005331.1_pt1 | contig 14974 bp, 14 predicted proteins | sample 5559291 | NCBI WGS metagenome assembly JAABUO01 (sample SAMN10711878, study PRJNA513372) | rock metagenome | isolation source: Antarctica rocks | place: Antarctica: Victoria Land, Finger Mt sud
GGGGTGAGGCGGGCTGCTGGAGCGGCTGTCGCCGGGTCAACATAGCCGACGGCGAACGGATCGTGCATCGCCGGGCCGGGCGGCGGCGCATCGGGAATGTCTGTGGACGCCGCCGAGGCCGCGTCGCCCGCTTTAGCCGACGGTCCGGCGGCAGATGCCGGTCCGGCGGCAGATGCCGGTCCGGCGGCGGGGCGGGCCGGCGCGGCGGGGCGTGTTCCCGCCGAGGCCGGGCCGGGCGCGACCAGGTGAACGACAAGGTAGCCGGATACGCCGGCGGTAAGTATGCACAGCGCGGCGAACTGCGGTATCTGCTTTTTGTCTAGCTTCTTCATGTTCATGGTGGGTTTTCCGAGGTGAGCGTCCCTAAAAGGTGAACTTCCCTAAAAAGTTTTGATTTCGCTGGCGCTGCGCGTGCTGGCGGCCTGAGTCGCGGAAACCGCGCCGACGGCGGCTCGGTTCACCGCCCCGCCCACGGTTCCACTTGCTTCCGGTGTCAGCAGCACGGGGGCTGGGACAGGAGCCGGCGTCTGAGCCATCGCCGGCATTGGAGCCGCGGACGCACTCAGCAGGCCGGTTGTCTGGGTTCCGGTTGGGGCGTCATGGAACATATACGCGGTCAGCTTCAGGCTGGTCTCGACCACCATCGGGCCGCCCGGCGCGGCGGCCGTGCCGGGGTGCATTGCCACGCTGTCCACGGAAATAATCTTGGGAAAGCGGGTCAGGCTGTAAAGAAACATGCTGGTGTCGGCATACGAGCCGGAAACGTCTACCGCGACATCCAGAGTGTCATAAGGCGGCGGCGGCGGCGCTTTTTTCGCGCCGACCGCCGTGCCGTCTGCCCCGGCCGCGGCGGCAGGAGCCGGAGCCGCGGCCGGCGGCGGCGCGGTGGGCCGCACCGCTGACATGGTCAGATGCGTCTGCGCCGCCAGCCCTTGAAGCTGGGCCAGCAGGGTCGGAACATAGGATTTGTCCGACACCGCAGTTTCCAAATACTGGATACGCGCCTGCGTCTGGGTGTAGTCGTCCAGAGTTGTTTGATACCGATGGGTGATCTGCTCGCTGGAGCTGACTTCCGCGTCTTTCTGCTGGGCTGAAGTTTGCAGGGTAGTCAGCTTGGAATTGAGGCCGATGAGAATACCGCCGCCGCCGAGCAGGACGAGGCCCGCCCCGCCTAGTAGGATCGGGATGAGGCGCTTTGCCGGAGGACGAGACCCGGCGGGACTAAGATTTTGTGCCATTGACCGCTCCTTTGACTGTGCCTGGTCCGTTGACTGTGACTGGGGCTGCTTCCGGCTTCAGATGCACGGTCATCTGGAAGGAAACCGCGTCCGCCTGGCCGATTTTCTGAGACTGGACAAACGACAAGTCCACATGGTCCAGGCGCGGTGACTGGTTCATCCGCAGCATGGACTGGCCGACCGTCGCTTCGCTCATAGCAATGCCGGACAAGTTCAGTACCGGGTCGGTGCCGGAGTTGCTGCCCGGCGCGGCGGCCGTCGCTGCCGCTCCCCCGCCGGCCCCGGTCCCCAGGGAAGTCAGCCACGTTTTCGGCGGCAGGCTGTCCGTGACCGCGTAAAAGTTGTTGTACCAGAACAGCGTGTCGGCTTTTGCGCCGTTCAGCGTGTCCACTTTGGGCTGAAGCGCGGCGGTCTGGGCCTGCAAAGCCTGGATTTGCGCGACCTGGGGTTTCAGCTTTGCAATCTGGTCTCCGAGGTCATTAAGATGGCCCTGGGTCACTAAAATCCGGGCGGCCAGGACAAACGCGGCGGCGGTGACCACGCCGATTTCTCCGGCAATCGAATACAGCAGCTTGCGGGCGCTTTTTTCCTGGTTCCGCTTTTCTTGGCGGCGCAGGGCGATCATATTAATCGAAGGCATGAAAATTGTTCTCCGAAACTTAAAATGTTAGGCCGCTTTTGCCAGTGGGCGGGGAGCGGCGGATGACGCCGGCGCGAGGCGGACGGGCGGCGGGGCCAGCTCTTTCAAAGCGAGGCCGATGCCGAGGACCAGAAACGGGTGGTTCTCATCAATAAAGCTTTGCAAAATCTGGCCGGTTTCCATATCCGGGTTCTGGAACGGGTTCCAAATCTCGACGGGAACGCCGAGCCGGGCGCTCATGTAGGCTTCCAGGCCGTGCATTTTGGCGCTGCCGCCGGTGATGACGATTTTGCCGACGGGGCCGCTGGTCTGAGAAGTCGTGCCGGCGGGCAGGATGGAGTTTGCAGCATCGGCCAGCTGGGACTGGTAGTAGTTGGTCGAGCGGCGCACTTCGCGCAGCAGCTCGTCAATGGCGGGCTGCAGCGTCCGGGCCAGCGCTGCGGCGTCCGAGTCTGCGCTCTCGCTTTGCAGCAGCGCGGCCATGTCCACTTCGGTTTTGAGCCGCTCCAGCTCTTCCCAGCCCGCGCCGGGCGCGATGGCTTTCAGCGCCTGGGTGAAGCTGTCCCCGGCAATGGGAATGTTGCGGGTCAGCGCAAACAGGCCGTTCGCAATAATGTTCACGTCGGTGGTGGTCGCGCCGATGTCAAGCAGCGCCAGCGTCGTGCCTTCGCCGGGCCGGGTCGGAGATAGATCCACCAGCGCCCGCTGCAGGGCAAATGCTTCCATATCCACCGCCACGGGTTCCAGTCCGGCCAGCGCCAGGGCGGACAGCCGGGATTCCACCATGTCGTTCGGGGCGGCGACCAGCATGACGCTCATTTTGTCGTCTTCGCCGGGAACAGCGCCGGTAATCTCGAATTCGATCATGCTGTCTTCGACCGATGACGAAATGTGCTTCGCGGCCTCAAACCGCACGGACTTCCGCAGCACGCTTTCGGGCATTTTGGGGAGCTTGACATGGCGGACAATCACGCTGGTCCCGCTGATGGCGGCGACAACGGCGTTTGCGTCAATGCCTGCGCCCGACAGCATGGCCCGAATCGCGGCGGCGACTCCCATCTGGTCTACGACAATGCCGTCCCGCACGGCATCATGCGGGGTGGGGGCAATCGCGGCTTTGACGATTCGCCAGGAACCGGGCCGGGCCGCGTCCGCCTGCACCGCTTTCATAAAGCGGCTGCCGATGTCTACGCCGACGATTTTTTCTTTGCCGAAGACCTGTGTAAGTCCAAGCATGTGTCCACTTCCTCCCGCGAAACCCAATCCGATAAATCTCTGCGCCTGAGACAGCGCTATGCTTGTGATTATGGGTGCGGCAGGGAAAAACTAGAGGGGGATTTTGCGGAGGCAACCAGTCTGTCATGCACAGACCGTGCCAAGAGGGTGCTAAACGGCCTGAGAGAAGTACGGGTTTTTAGGGAGCGTATCAGAACCCGTAGGGGCGCACCCTCGTGTGCGCCCTTTCTTTCCGTGTGCGCCCTCTAGGTTGTGAGGGCGCAGACAGGAGAAGAAGGGCAGACACGGGGGTCTGCCCCTACGGGTAACGGGATTGGCGCTTAGCGAACCGGGATGGGTTCTGCCGAAATCCGTGTTATAATACAGCATGAGCATCCCGCCCAACAACACGCCGCCTCCCTATGGCACGCCGCCCGGCGGCTACTCTCCCGCGACGCCGCCGAAGCCCTCCAGCGGCGTGAACGGCTGGAAAATCGCCGGGTTCGGCTGCCTCGGCCTGTTCCTGCTGGCCGCCATCGGCGGCGTTCTGCTGGTGCGAAACGTCAAAAACAGCCTTTCAAACCCGCAAAAGAACAGCATCGTCGGCATGGCGGTTTTGGCAGGGCAGGCCACTGCCGATGGGCTGCATCTCCAGCGGGCCGTTGTCACCTACCATGCCCAGCACGGCGCGTACCCGAAATCTCTGATGAGCCTCTACACCGACGGCTCCATTGACGGCAAGCTGCTTCATAACGGGCTGGACGACAGTCCCGACCCCGCGCATCTGTCGTGGCGCTACACCCAACCCGCCGAAGGCGCACCGGGCAGCACGCCCATTTTGGAAGAGCCGTACCACATCACCATCAGCGGCACCGCCGCCCCCGGCAAGATCGTCATTGATTTGGACGGCAAAACCGAAAGCAATTCCAGAAGCCAAAGCAGCTACGGTGGGCAAGGCAGCTACGGCGGGCAAAGCAGCTACGGCGGGCAAAGCAGCTACGGCGGGCAAGGCAGCTACGGCAGCCGGCCGGACGGCGCAAACAAATGAGGTCAAATTGAGGCATCCCAAAAGAGGCTTTTCGGCGTTCGCTCTTTGCGTTTCTTGCGCTTTTCTTTGCAGTCTCACAGGATCGGCTCTGTCTGCCGCGCCTGGAAAGACGCCGCATGGCCCCGGCATTGTCATTTGCGAACCGGTGACCTCCCCGGCTGATGCCGCCGAAAGCAGCTTCGGCTCCGGGTGCGCTGCCTGGCTGCAAATGGCCGTCGGCGGTCAGCCGCAGCTCGGCCAGACGCCGCTTTGGAGCGCTCTGAACCGCGCCCGCGTGGAGATGCACCGCCCCGACTTGCAGCTTTCTTCGGCGCAGGCCGTGCGCCTCGCTCCCCTGCTCGGCGTTACTCATGCCGCAGCCGGAACCCTGCGCGGAGCAGGACCGCGTCTCAGCCTCAATTTTCGTCTGCTTCAAGTGCCTCAAGGCACTCCGGTCGGGCCGCCGGTGACACTTACCGGGACCCAAAGGCAGATTGTCGCGGGGCTGCCGCAAATGGCCCGGACACTCGCCAAGCGCCTGGGGCCTGCCGCGTCCCCTGTTCCCTCCTCGACCGGCCTGACGCCCGCTGAGTGTCAGCTGATCGGGCAGGTGCGGTGGCAAAAGACTTTGACGGATACGCAGCAGGCCGCGCTTGACGCGGTGGTCGCGCGAAGCCCTCTTGCCGGCCTCGTCCGCCTGAACCTGGAGACTGGACGGACCCACGCGCAGTTTAACCGTGCAGTTCAGACGCTTCTCGCCCAGGCGGGAAACAACACTTTGGTTTGGGGAGAAATCGCCTGGCAAAGAGACTTGGCTTTGCTTCCTCACGCTGCTCGGTTGTCGGCATTTGCCGCACGCTATCCCGGCAGCGGCAATCTCGCGGTTGCCGAGACGTTCCGCTGCCGCGCCGCCGCAGACCGCCCGGCGGAACTTCAGGCGGCAGCGCGGGTGATCCGGTATGCGCCCCGCAGCCCGGATGCCTGGCTGACCTACGCCGAAACCGTTTCCAGCGTAGCATCAGACCTGCGCCAGGGGCGCACTTACGATGCTTTGACTCCCGACGAAGCCCGCCGCCTCAGCCGCCTGTATCCCGAATGGGAAGCCGCCGCCGCCCGCACCGTGCAGCTTGACCCTGACTTCGCCCACGGCTGGGCGCGTCTGGCCCAGGCGGCGACATTCACTTCGGATACGGCGGTGGCGGACCATGCCCTGCAAACTGGCCTGACGCTCGGCGACGACAAAGCCGGTATTTACGGGTGGGCGCTGGAAATGTACCAGCCTAAATGGGGCGGCGACCCCGCAAAGCTCAGGGAGTTCACCCAGCTTGCGGCGTCAGACACGACCCTGGACACCGCCAGCGTCCTCTCCGTTTCCCGTGAGCTGTACGACAGCGGCAGCCCGGAGCTGTACAAAAAAATGCTGGCTGATTTTATTACGCGCCGCCGCACCTTTCTGAGCGGCCATCCTAACGACGGCCAGGCCCACGAGGACCTTGCGATGGCGCTGGGAGCTTCCGGGAACGCGCCGGAGGCGCTGGCGGAATACCAAGCGGCGGCGACCCTGCTCCCTGAAAACGCGGCCGCACAGCTTTACCTCGGTGATTCTTTGTTCCATCTCGGTGACTCCTCCGGCAAATCGGAGCGGTATACACAGGCCCTCGCGCAGCTCCAGAACGCGGTCCGGCTTGACCCGGATTACGCAGACGCTTACTCGGACATTGCCTACTGCCAGAAAGATTTAGGCCATCACGACGCCGCAAAAAGCGCCGCTCGGACAGTTCTGCATCTGAACCCGGCCTCCGGCGACGCTTATGCGGTGCTGGCAGAGGTGGCCCTGCGGGAAAACAACCCTGCGGAGGCCGTTCCCCTCTACCAAGCGGCCATCCGCCTCGGCCCGTTTCGGCGGTCCGACTACCAGAATTTGATCACCGCGCTGGTGAATACCAAGCAGTGGGACACGCTGCTGGCGGTTGGGGCGAAGGTGGAAGCCTTTTATGGTCAAAAAGACGGGGCGACTTACAACGACATGGCAAATGCCAGCCTGGAAAAGAAGGACTGGGCAAATGCTCTCACCTTCAGCCAGGCTGCCCTCGCCGTCAATGCCGACGATCCCTGGGCCCATGAAAATCTGGCTGAGTCCTATCTTGGGGCCGGCCACATTGCGGAAGCGCAGGCGGAGTGGCGAAAAGTGCTGACCTATAAAGACGGCCAGTTCAAAGCGGACGCGGAAGGATACCTCAAAAAATATCCGTGAGAATAGCTGTCATCAACCTAAGCGGCAAAAGCCAGGGCAGCGGAATATCATAGCAGGGCGATCAAATCAGTTGAGACATGATTAATAACCCATGCCAAGTTCCTGCGCCTGTGCGGTAAGTTCCTGCAAAGTCGCCAGCCGTGCCTGATCAATCCGCGTCTTGTATTCCACTACATCGGCCCGAAGAACTCCCCGGTAAGTTTCAGTCATGCGGCAGGGAAGTTTCCCCGCGTCCAGCAGCCCAATTAAGTAAGGCCGCGAGACGCAAAGCAAATCCGCTGCCTCTTGCAACGTAAGTTCTGCCTGCTGCGGTGCAATTTCGAGTATATTTTCTTGCAGCGTTTCCATAAGAGTTTCCATGAAAAGCGGGCTAGCAGTAGTCAGAACCTTTAGCTGTTTCGCAGCGTGTTTATGTGATCAACGCCGGGTTGTGAGACGCGAAATTTGCCACGTTGTACAGCGAAAACCCGTTTCGCATTTTTAGCAACTGTAACGGCTTGGGCGGCATTACCTACCTTGATACCCTGCTCTTTTAGCAGATCGTTTGCTTCTTTGGTGCTGTAACCGTTATCAGCGCTCTTTTTCTGGACAAAATATCCAGCGATGAGCATTTGTTCCTCTTGGTTTATCGCCTTCTTGAACTGGTTCAAGTATTCACCAAAAGTTTCGGGCATCCCTGATGTGGATTTTGGAGTATCAGGCATGGAGTCTGGGGTAGGCGTTTCGTGGCCTTCATCTCCAAAGTCATCATTGGGAGCGAATAATCCCAACAACGAGTCAAGATTGTCTAGTTGTTCACGGACAAAGACTTCAGACCCCTCAATTTCAACCTCATTCGTTCCATAGCTGATTCGTACTTTTGCTTCCATGTCAAATCTCCTTGTTAAGTTCGTCAAGCCAACTCTGATAATGGGCTTCTACATAGCGTACTCCCGGCGATAAAATAAGGCACCACTCACCCTGACGGTATTCAATTAATCTTTCATGGTGAAGCACTTCGAGATACCGAGTTCGGTTCTTATTCTTGTCTTTGCTCTTGACTTCCAGCCAATCTAACAAATCAGGTTCTAATACTTTGCCAGGATGCTCTGTATAAAGCAAGAGCAGGATTTTGTTCTTAGGCTCAAGGCTAGGCAACAAAGCTCGTTTGACATCTCCTACCTCTTGCACAAGAACTAAACGCCTCTGAACAAGAATATCTACGATGGATTGAGCCTCATCAGGTGAACATTGATAATGAATGCGAAAAAGCTCTGCCAGTACCCAGTCAGCGCAGCTAGTCACTAAACTGGCATCTGGATGGTTTGGGCTTATATCTACTCCCGGATGGGCAACACCGCGATTGTTCCGAATATCACACATAAGCGTTAATGTACGCGGTATGTTGATACGATATGATGCAATCGCATTCGTAGTTAGAATTTGTTCAAACCGCCTTAACTCTTGAGCAAGTTGAGGTATTTGCTGACCAATAGGAGTATATGCTCCACAAGCCGTCTCGTATTGCAAGATACGGAAGCAAATCTCAGCGAATTTGCCCCCATTAAGCTCGGATGGCTCATGCTTGTTCAGATAAAACTTTTCCTTAATTTCCGCATAATGCGTCAGCAAAGCATCAACTAGCTCGGTAGGCAACTTCGTCTTCAAGTCAGTCTTAATCGTCTGCATTGTGCTCATAGTAGCGTCGCTAGTTTCTCCTCATAGCAGTGATTCGCAAGACCGCTTTTGTTTTTCTGCTTGCTCAGCTTGAACCTCATTATAGCATAGGTCCGCCAATCACCGCAAGTTCTTTGGCGAATGGCGAGGCTGCAACTGCTGTGCCTGCGGGCGGGTCGGTCCAGCGGCCGTCGGATTTGATGAGGGCGACCAGCTCGTCTACACTGACTTCTTGCGGGACGTTCTTGACAGGGGTGCGGCCCCGGTAGAGGGTAATGACGCCGCCGCCTTTGCCGACGTAGCCGTAGTCGGCGTCGGCCATCTCGCCGGGGCCGTTGACGATGCAGCCCATGACGGCGATGTCGAGGCCGACCAGGTGGTTTGTCGCGGCTTTGACTTTGCGGAGAACGGAAGTCAGCTCAAACTTGGTCCGGCCGCAGGACGGGCAGGCGATAAACTCGACTTTGGTCTTGCGGAGGCCCAGCGCCTGCAAAATGTCGTAGCAGGCGGGAAGCTCGTTTAAAGGGTCTTCGGAGAGCGAGACGCGAATGGTGTCGCCGATGCCTTCGGCGAGAAGCGTGCCGATGCCGGCCGTGCTTTTGATGCGGGCGTACTCGCCGTCGCCGGCTTCCGTGACGCCTAAATGCAGCGGATAGTCCATGCCGAGATCGTCCATGCGCCGGGCCATCAGCCGGTTCGCAGCCAGCATGATCGGAACGCGGGACGCTTTCAGCGAGATCACCAAATTGCGGTAGCCGTGCTTCTCGCAGATTTGAATGTACTCCAACGCGCTCTCGACCATGCCTTCGGGCGTGTCGCCGTACATGACGGTCAGGCGCTCTGCCAAACTGCCGTGGTTGACCCCGATCCGCATGGCGATGTCGCGCTCTTTGCAGACGGTAATCACGGGCAGCAGCGATTCTTCAATCGCGGCCAGTTCCTCCTGCACTTCGGCGGCAGTGTATTCGTCGGCCCGCCCGCGCGGCTTGCGGAACACGAACAGGCCGGGATTGATACGCACTTTGTCCACGAACTGCGCGACCGCAACGGCAATGTCGCTGCCCTGATGATGCACGTCGGCCACTAAGGGAACAGCGTAGCCGCGCCGCCGGACCTCGTCTTGGATTTCGCCCAGCTTGCACGCTTCGGCAAGCGTCGGGGTCGTCACCCGAACAATCTCGCAGCCGGCGTCGGCCATGGCGATAATCTGTTCCACGCAGCCGGCGACGTTGCGCGTTTCCTCGGTAATCATGCTCTGGACAACAATCAAATGCCCGCCGCCGATGGTGATCGGACCGACACGGACGGCGCGGGTCACGCGGCGCGGGTACGAAAGCGGCGTCTGGTTTGGACGCGAAATAAGCTGCGAGAGTTTCGGTTCTGAAAATTCCGACATAATGTTTCCTCCGCGAGTTCTTTTCTTATTATACCCGGCGGCTTTGCGCGAAATTCATTTGGCATTCCGCGCAGAGCCGTGTTATAATACAGCAACGCACTATGTCTACCCGTGATTCTGAAATGACCGGCAATACTTCCGCGCTTGCCCTGTTTCGTAACCGCCCCTTCGCGCTGCTCTGGCTGTCCCAGATGATTTCCAACCTGGGTGATATGGCGCTGTATATCGTGCTGCCTGTGACGGTGTACAAGGCTACCGGAAGCAAAAGCGAGCTAGCCATTACATTTGTCTGCGGCACGCTCCCCGCGCTGCTGTTCAGCCTGCTCGGCGGAGTTCTCGCGGACCGCTGGCCGCAGCGGCGCACGATGATTGCGGCGGACCTTGCCCGGATGGCGGCCCTGCTGCTGCTGCTGCTCGTTCATAACGTCAAGCACTTCGGTCCGCATGATCTGCTTTTGTTTTACACGGTCTCGTTTTTGGTCGCCTCGTTTTCCTGCTTCTTCAGCCCGGCGCGTCAAAGCCTGATGCGGATCGCCGTGCCGAAGGAGCAGCTACTTCAGGCAAACAGCCTTGTTTTCACCGGGTCGCAGGGATGCAGCCTGCTCGGCCCGGCGGTCGGTGGGTTGCTGCTGGCGTTTCTATCGGCAAAAAGCGTGTTTGTGTTTGACGCCGCGACGTTTGCCGTGTCGGCGCTTTTAATTGCCCTCGTTCAAGTTCCCTTGTCTGCTTTGCAGGACCGGCCGACCAAGCCCCGACGCGGCCCGGCAGGCGTTTGGGAAGACGCCCGCGAAGGCATTTCGTACATTACCAAAAGCCAGATTTTGCGCCCGGCGCTGACGCTGATTTTGTTTGCCGCCGCGTCGTCTCAGATCACCAACACGCTGGAATTTCCGTTTGTGCGTGATGTCTGGCACGGCAGTGCCGGGCAGTACGCTGCGCTGGTGTCCATCGGCTACGCGGCGGCGGTGCTGACCGGGGCCGCCGGCGCAGGGCCGCTGCGCTCAGTGGCACCGGCCCGCCTGCTGCTGATCGGGTTCCTCATCATGGGCGTGACCGGCCTCTTCTTCGCCTGGACCACCGGCCTTGTTCGTGTCCTGCACCGGCAACTCGATCCTCAACATCGGCAACATCACTTTGTTCCAAAGAAGCGCCCCGCCGCACATTCAAGGCCGGGTCAGCGCGACCATCAGCCTGTGCATGAAGATGGCGCTGACGGCAGGCGGCCTGCTGACGGTGGCCCTCAGCAGCATCGCTCACGGCCCGCACGGCCTGCGCCTGATCTTCATGGGAGTCGCGGCCATGTACTTCTTCTGCGCCCTGCTGGCCTGGGTGACGCTGGGGCATCTTTCGGCGCAGGATGTCAACGATGCCTTGCAGCCGCCGGATGAACCGCCCGCGCCTGGCTCCCCGCCGGCCGTGTCGGAACATGCGGAGTCCTCGCGTGCCTGAAGACACTTTGCCTGAGAACACTTTGCAAGACACCTCCGAAGACGCTGCATTTGGGCCGGTGACGCCGTTTTACGACACGCTGATGGCCGGGGTGCCGTACCGCTTCTGGATGGACTACTTGGAAAAGGTCTGGAAGAAGCACGGGCAGACGCCAAAGACGGTTCTGGACCTCGCCTGCGGCACTGGGACCGTCTCGCGCTATTTGGCAGGCCGCGGCTACGCTCCGACGGGCGTTGACCTGTCGGCGGGGATGCTGGAAGTTGCCCGGCAGCGGGCGGCGGAAGAACAGTTACCTATTCCTTTTATCCAGCAGGACGCCGCCGATTTAGACCTCGGCGACGCCCGCTTCGACGCCGCGATCTGCTTCTTTGACAGCCTGAACTATATTCTGGAACCCGAACGCCTGTGCTCGGCATTCGCCCGCGTCTGCGCCCATCTTGCGCCGGGCGGCTCGTTCTTCTTTGACATCAACACCGAGTACGCGCTGGCCGAGGGCATGTTCAACCAGAGCTGCACCCGCAAGGGCGAAGCCCTGCATTACCGCTGGCGCTCCCGCTACGACCCCGACCTCCGCCTCTGCACCGTCCGCATGAACTTTTCGTTTGACGACGGCTCCGGCGTCCGCCGAGCGTTCACCGAAGTCCATCGCCAGCGGGCTTACGGCAAGGACGACCTGACCGGGTGGCTCCGCGCCGCCGGATTTGCCGACGTTACCGTCTACGATGCCTACTCCACCGATCCCCCTAAAAAGCGCTCCGACCGCTTGTTCTACTTTGCCGTCAAGCCGACTGACTAAAAAGCCCCCCAATTCTGGGGAGCCGAAGTAGGGGCGCACCTCCGTGTGCGCCCTTTTCATCAAAAGGGCAGGCACAGACAAGAAGGGCAGGCACAGACAAGAAGGGCAGGCACGGGGGCCTGCCCCTACGGGGTATCCAGAGATCGCCTAAAAAAGCCCCGCCGACACTTTTGTGCCGGTAGGGCTTCGTCATTGACCGTTAATGCTTGGTTGTGTTTTCCTGCTGGTCGTGTCGCTGCATTGCGATCTCGACCCGGCGCAGATGCTCTCGAATCTCTTCCGGGGCATCCGACGTGGACGCATAGCGAATATGCTTGTACACGTCTTTAAGGTGCTGGTGCTGCTGGTCAAGCGTCGGCGTACCGACGGTATCCTGAGTGATGTTGTCTGACATAATTCTCTCCTTTGAGTTGTCCATCTCTCACATTGTACCCATTCTTTTATCTTGCCGTCAAGCCGGATGCCTCAAGTCCCGCCCGGCAGTCCCAGGCCGCCCGTGCGATTTTGGCGATGACACTGGCCTGCACTGTATCATTTACCCGCGTGTCTGAGACGAACACCGCCACTGCCAGATGCCTGCCGTCCGGCAGCGTAATCAGGCCTACGTCATTTGTCGCTCGCGTCAGGCCGTTCACGGTTCCCGAAGCCCCTGTTTTGTGCGCGACCACCGTGCCGAGAGGCAGCAGCCCCTTGATCCGGTCCGGCCCCGTCGTGCTGCCGACCATCAGGCCTAAAAGCAGCCGGCGGCTTGGTGCTGATAAGCCCTGGCCCAACTGCAAGGCGCACAGCAGGCCGACCATGCCTTTTGGAGTTGCCCAGTTCCGGTACTGCACCTGCTCGTTTTGGGCCATTGCCCGTTCGGATGTCGCCACGACAATGCCATGAACGCCCAAACTGTGCAGATAGGCTGTCACTCGCTCCGGCCCGCCTGCCCGCGTGAGAAGAACATCTGACGCTGTGCCGTCGCTGACGCTCATCATGGCCTGGAGTAGTTGCGAGACTGTCATCGTTGTGCCGTGCGGGTACTTGTCCCGGATTGGACTGCCCCGCGATGGCGGCACAAGGTCGCTTTGCCGAATTCGCAGTGGCTGATTGAGGCTTAACCGCCCCAAGTCAACCTGATGCAAGATCGCGACGGCGATGGGCAGCTTGTAGACGCTTTGCATCGGGAACCGCTGCTCGCCGTGCAGGGAAACCACGGGGCCGCCTTCCACGATACACGCGGCCGCCCCGACCGGGCCATGCGTGGCCTGCGCGATGTTCGCCATTTCCGCCCGCAGCCTCGCCCGCGAAGCGGCGGCACTCGCTGCCGCCGGCTGAGAATGAACCAAGCTCGGCGTCAGGCCCAACAGGCAAAAGACACCCATCAACGACAACAACGCGGCCAAACTAGCGCGTCTTATACTCATTCCAAAGTGCCTCAAAATCTTCGATCAACCCCTCCACCACGCGGAAACCGCCAGTCCAGAACGCCGGGTCGTCCAAGTCTACGCCGACTATTTTTGCCAGCTCATGCGGCGAATTGCTGCCGCCGGCGTGGAGCAGCGACAAATAGCGCTCGGTAAACGCCGGGCCGCCGTCTTTGGATTTCTGGTACAAGGACAGCGCGAACAGCTCGCCGAACGTGTACGGATAGGAGTAAAACGGCGAATTGACGAAGTGCGGAATGTAGCTCCACGACAGGCGCAGGCGCTCGGTAATCTCCACGCTGCTTCCGTAGATGCTCGCCATCTCCGCCTGCCAGTGATCGGAAATCTGCTCCGGCGTCATCTCGCCGTCCGTGCGGCGCTGCCGGTGAATGATCTTTTCCAGGCGATAGCGGCCTGTGGTCGTCATAATCGTGCCGATAGCGCCTTCAATCTTGTCCGCCAGCATGGACAGCCGGGTTTCCAGTGACGCGCCTGTTTGTAGGTGGTCAAAAACCAGCATCTCGCCGAACGTGGAGGCGACTTCGGCCATCGGCAGGGTGCCGAACATATTGAAATAGGTTTGCTCCCGCGAAAGCGAGCCGTGGACGCCGTGGCCCAGCTCATGCGCGAGCGTCATCACATGGCCCATTTTGCCGAGATAATTCAGGAAGACGTAGCCGTGCTTGTCCGGCGTCCCGCCGTTGCAGTACGCTCCCGCCTGCTTGCCCGTGCGCGGCGCAGCGTCAATCCATTGCTTGTCGAAGTACTCGGCGGCCAGGTCGCGCATCTGCGGCGAAAACCGGCCAAACGCATCCAGCACAATCTTCTCCGCTTCGGCAAACGGCACATTTTCTACCGTTTGAAACAGCGGCGCGGCCAGGTCGTAATCGCGGAATGTGTCCAAGCCCAAAATCTCGCGCTTCAAATTGTAATAGCGGGCCGCCAAATGGTAATGGTCGGCAGTCGTTCCCGTGACAAGCTCGACTGTTCCGCGCGGCAGCTCATCACGGCGAAAACCCGTCGCCTCCGGCGTCTCGTAACGGCGGATTTCATCGGACACGGCCTTGTCTTGAAGCAGCGTGTTCAGGATAAACGTCAGCGTTTTGAGATTGGCCCTCGCGCCCACGGCAAACGCTTCCGCCGCTGCCTGCCGGACGCCGCGCTCCGGCGACGCATACAGCGCTCCGAGTTGCGAGAAGTTTAGCTCCGGCGTCGTGCTGTCCGGCAGCGCAGGCCGGAACACGGTCGCCGCGCGTATCTCCCCGGACAGCCGGACAAACGCACCGGTGCCGGTGTTGTTGAACCGCGCCAGCAGCGTTTCTTCCACTTCCGACAACTGATGCGGCCTGCCTGCCCGGACTAAGTGAATATAATAGCGATAAGGCGCGAGCAGGGGATCGTCCAGCAGCGGCGAAATCACCTCGTCTGCGACCTGCGCCAGCTCCAAGCGATAAAACACCAATGGCAGGGACAGCTTTGTCGTCTGCTCCTGGATGTGCGACAGCAGCGCCCCCCGCGCCGGGTCGCTGGTATCCGCCGAGAAGCGCAGCCGGGTATACGTCCCTGGCTTGCCCGCGTCCTGCCAGAGCGCTTCGTACTCGCGTATCGCGGACGCCAGCCGCGCCGCCGTGAGATCGGGGCTGTTGATCTTGCCTTGATACTGCGCCGCAAACGCCTCCGCCCGCTCTTTCGTGGTGTGCAGCGCCGCGTCAATCGCGGGGTCATCCGGCCCGGCGAATAGGTCGTGCAGGTTCCAAGAAACGTCTGTCTCGGCTATTTGGGTCATAAGAATAAACTTTCTGAGTGATGGCGTAAGAACCTCACCCCGCCTCGTTCCTCGTCGACCCTCTCCTTAAGAAAGGAGAGGATAAGGACGATGAAAGACGAGAGAAAG
>JAABUO010005332.1_pt1 | contig 14974 bp, 21 predicted proteins | sample 5559291 | NCBI WGS metagenome assembly JAABUO01 (sample SAMN10711878, study PRJNA513372) | rock metagenome | isolation source: Antarctica rocks | place: Antarctica: Victoria Land, Finger Mt sud
TTGCCGAGTATAGTGAAACACCTGTGTAGTCAACAAACATTGTTCAAGCTCATGACAGCAAGTTCTGTGCTGTGCTTGTGATGCTACCACCACTAGTACTTGTGATGTTGCCACCAGTGCTTGTGGTAGTGCACACCTCAGTGTCGTGCATGACTCATGAAGTTGCAAGGAGGCAGATTTGTTTCAAACCTCAAAGTGGGGTTTGGAACTCTCAAGCACAGACTTCCTGGGATCTGTGACTTTCATCACAGTCCAGACTTCAGATGCAGGGTCTGCCTTGGTCACAAGACAAAGGTAGCCATCTGCCTGAAATGCCAGTTTGGAGCCTTGACCTTTCCGACCAATACAACCTGGCTCTTCAAGCCTGGTGCTGTTGCCAATATCAATAAAGGCATTGAGACCAGGATATTTGCCCTGCACATTCACAAGCAAGGTACAAGCTGTGACGTCACAGAGCATCAATGAGCTTGACTGATCACATCTGTTGAGATGAGCATATAGTGAGCTCACGTTAACATCAATAGGGTTTCGCTCATCATCATCAGAGTATATATTCTCGGTCATGCCATGCCCATCGTCTGCTATCAACACCCCGGTGGGCAAGTTTTTGCCCAGCAAAGGAGCAAAACGAATCCAGTTAGCCTTTGCATCGTAAGGATTGTGGACCCCAACCTCCCGAACAAAGCCCTCAGGATAGCTGTTCTTTGAGGCTTCCTTTGCAGTGTGAGCATAATTAGACCTGGCTGATACCACGCCCTGAAGACATGCAGTCAGTTGGCTATGCACAAAACATATGCTGCAGAGAGCGTACAGCTTTGCAGCTAGCTCGCGATCGATATCATTAGACTTCTTTCACACTGAAGTTGTGAGACACCAGATCAAGCTTAGGCAAGATTTGTGAATAGCCACCAGTGACTTGCTGCGAAGTAGACAAATCTGCGCGGCGGGTCACCACTGTACAAGGCCACGGCCGCAATTCAACGGATCGACGAGCCTCACCTTCACTCGGTTAGCACCGGCCATGTTGCAGTGTGGAACACAGCCTAGGACTTGAAACGCTCGAAGCTTGCACAACTACCTGCTCGGCTCGGTATGTACTGTTCTTGTCGTCTAAATCTACGATTTTCGGGCACTTTGCAGAGCACCCTCGAGGGTCCGATCAACACGGAACACGCACAACTGACGATAGCGGTACAGAATTGGTGTAAACAGAGATAAGAGTGTGATTGATCTGTATAGATATGATGACTGACTGATCTGGCTGCCCCGACGCTGCGCTGAGCTGGTCACAAAAACCACCCGTCAACGTTACGGATTCTTTGCAGTTGTCAACAGAAGGAGGATGAGCTTCGATTCCCTCAGCTGCGTCGACTGACAACAAAGAGAAGTGCTCCAACAAGGGTCGTGGCACAAAGCGACAAACGTGATGAGTGAAATATCAGGTGAGTGCTGCTGCGCCTGGTGGTGCTGCGCGTGCTGTGCCCCACACTTCTTCTTTCCGAGCTGGCACATCCACAGGTTGACTCATGAGCATTGACCGTTTGAGTGAGATCAAAGCATAGAAATGAGTACTGACCCTAGATGGGCTCAGCTTTAGATGGTCAGGCTGGCCGCACTTGCAGGCTGTCAATACTTGCCTCTGGGCTGCTGTCAGATAGCATACAAGCAGCAAACACCTTTAGCCTCATTCAATACAATCATTTGATTATGAATGATTCTAGCTTCCCTGGCAGCTTCCTATAGGTAGCCAATGCTTGGATGCACCTGCTGCTCAGCTGAATTATCTACAAAAGCTAACTTTGAAAAAGCAGAGTTTGTGCGGATGCAGTAGTTGCCTGAAGAGCCAAAGTGATACGAGATGGGTCTCCTGGCTCTTGTTGCTTCCACATGAGATGGCAAGACCCGGGCTTCTGCACCCAAGCCGACCTCCTGGTGTACAGGGAGGACCACTGACTGCCCATCACTCTGCCAGATGGCAACATGGTTGCCTCTCCTGGTGTAGTCAATGTCTGCCTCTCCAGCCTGTCCAGTGGCTTCTTGCTCATGGGCAAAGTGGCAATAGCAGTAATCCAGTAGTGTCCAAAGACGCGTCCCAAAACCACTAGGGGTACAAATTACAGGCCTGGCGCTCAGGACATCTAGAGGGGTCAGCTGTGCCAATCAGCAGCAGCAAAGTCCTCAAGAACGTGGGTTATATAGACCCCAGCACAGCTAGCACCTCTCCAGGGCAGCAGCAGCTTCTGTTAGGAAGGGACCTCATGCTGGGCCTGTTCATGTAGGAGATGCTCCTCAGAGGCAATTATGTGGGTATGGGCAACTGTACAAATCTCTTTTGATCAAAGAAGCAGCCAATTGGAGTCTCAGCGGGCAGCTGCAAGGGCCACTAGCAACCCCAGCAGCTGGCTTCCCGCTACAGAGACCATCAAATGCCAGAGGTCAGATCCTTCCGCTTTGACCAATGCAGATAGCACAGTTTGCTGGCCAGGCTGCCAGGACACATATCGCATCTATCTGCAGGGAGCACAGCCATCGCTATATGCCTCTTCAGTCCTCTGACTACAAACTGCTGCAGCTATGCCGATAGAACCCCTGCCCTCATGCATGCCACCTGAATGGTTTGGCAACGTGTTCACGCACGTACACTCCCCAATGAATTAAAGCATATGAAGTAAGCTCTGTTGTGTTCAAGTGCTGCCTAAACTAAACTGATGCCACAATACTTGCAATGCAATAGCTTGCTAGATCAAGTGTAAAGTCTGTCGTGAACAGAAGGCACAACAGTCAAACTATCACCACAGAATATACCAAGCAACGGCCTTGACTTCTTGTCATTGGCCTGGTGGGCCGTGTGGGCCTGGTTGGAGCAGATCACGAGTGAAACATGCTACAGCTGCTTAATCCACTTGTAGCACGTTGTTGTTGCCATGTCGACTTTGAACTATTGGCCAATCAGGAGCAGTGCGCCACTGTCTGTCCACCAAGAACTTGACTTGATACCTGCCCTGCAGGGAAAAACAGCTGTTTCTCAGCAGACTTTTGACACAGAATAGTGAATGTATCACACCATGTGTCAGAATAATGCGCTCATGAGACGGGTCACACGGACATTTCATGTTGATATGGACATGCAGAAGACAGACATACAGTATGTCTGTGCATCTGTGCATGCACCTCACTGCTAGAATGGGCAGAACGCCGAAGACATTCAAATGGCTAGCAGGAAAGTTCCAAGGTCAGCCGATGAGTCTGTGCAGTATCACCCACATGAAAGCAACATTGGAACGTGCAGCATCTGCACAGTCTCAGCTAGGCAGCACGTGTAGCAAAATGCTGGTCCAGCCAAATGATGAAAGGCCTCACCGGGACAAGCTTGATGTCACCCTGGAACCGAGTGAAGGTACCATCGCTGAACTCTTCTGCGCTCAAGCTGAAGCCTTGCGTCCAGTTGTCAAAGTCCCCCATGAGGCGAACCTCCTGAGCAATCCCAAACCACACCACGGGGATCCTGCGCTCTGTCAGCTGATCAAGTTTGCCTGTCTGGTCTCTCACAACCTGAAGCACTGCGTGTATGAGCGCAGACCGAGGAAGACTGACCTCAGCACTTTCAAGCTCAATACAGGTGGGATCACTAGTCAACTGAACCTGCAAGACATATGTAGTGCGCATTGTGAGCTAAAAATAAGAAGGGCACTGTGATCAGGACTTTTGGTTTCAGGGGTGCTGAAATTAAGACAAGACGTTACTGAAAGGTTGTTGTCCAGAGGTTGATGGCAAACCTGCTGTAGCACATGCATTCTGCTGACCAACTTTGACATCTTTACAATGGTGTCCTGGCGCTCAGTTCCAAACTGAACACTTGCTTGCGCTGTGTCTGCTATTGTACTCAGCGTCTTTAGCTCATTCAATATGGTTTGCAAGCTGTAGTTCATGGCTGTGATCTCGTTGCTGTGAGACTCTGCACTCTTCTGAAGCTGCCTGATATGCTGCACAGCCACAGCAGATCTGCTTTGTACATACCAACTGAAGACAGTCATTTCAAACAAATGACCTGTGTAACAATTCAATGCTGACAGTGTGAACTGCATGATGCTGTGTATGAGCCACAAGGTCACGTGCAAGGCCGGTCACCTTACTTTACAGCTGCAACAGTAGTCGGCTTGATGAGCTATGATGTACAAGCATGCAACTACAAATCAGCACATTGCTCAGCACAGCATGAAGTGAGTACCTTTCGGGACTGGGTGACCTGCTCATACACCTGAAAGCCACAGCATGTACTTGGATTGTGTTATATTGAGGAACATACAGGATGTGAAACCTAAAAGCGCCACAGCATGCATGTGGTTTGACTGGTCATGAGGGATCAGGCAGGGTGTGAAGTCACCTTCTGCCTGCAAAGCTGGTAAACACAGCATGGAACAACTGGTAGATGGCAGGCTGAGATGTGTTGTCATGTGGCAGTGCTGATGTGCAGCATGAGCCTTGTTGCAGGCTTGCTGACGTGGGTGCATACCAGCAGAACAAGCATGGTTAGCTTGGGTAGTGTACGCAGAATATCAGCAAGATACCTTTCTGTTGACAGTACCTAAGGTGCCCCGCAACTCCGCCTTGGTCGGCAGCCTGTCTGTCTGACCTCTGCTGCTCAAGCTTGTGCTTGATAGCAGAGCAGCTGCATTGCCGTTGCCGCTGCTTTGTGTCTCTACAGAAATGGCGCTGGTGTCATCTGTTGTGGTGGTTTGTACCTTATGAGGTTTGTTGCGGTCTGCGCGCAGCTGCTGCAGCTGCTTTTTTGCTCTTGCCTACAATAATGCATGTGTCTCTCACGATGTGTGCAGAAAATATTCGTCTGCCCTGAACTTTCACTTGGTATCAGGGCTAGACAGGGTTAGACAGCTTTCAAGACTTTACTTGGGGTGCTCAAGTTGATCAGAGCAAGCTATCATACTAGAGTAGGGCTGAACACCTATGTGCTTGCAGCATATGTGGTGGCTTTGGCAGAGCCTGGAACTGGTACTCACAGACAGCTGTTTTGGTGTTCTGCCTGCTGCATCACCTAATATCGTTTCCAGATAAGCATCATCTACCGGTATCGCGTCTTCCGATGCACCAAACACGAGTATAGAGACACGCCGTTGACGGTGACCGTGTATGTAGAGATTGCTCCGTGTGTCGTGGAAATGCGCCGCTTTCGGGTACTGCGCGTGCATGGAAGTGCGTTGGTGCCACGCTTTGTGGGGCATATACGAACTGTCAGCTGAGCTTCGGAAGCGATTTTCAAAAATCGGGTCAGGATAACAGGTGGCCTGAAGCCCTGCAGCGTCAAGGTAAAGACGGTCTTTCGCGCTAACTGAATGATCACAAGCAGAGACACTGCAGCCAGTCCCGGCAGTTGAGGCGGTCTTTACACCTCAAATGTACAGTACAAACAGCGACACGTCTTGCGGCAAATGATCAGGTGCGAGGCTAGCCGTAAACAAACGCAGAAGGGTAAAGGCAGCGGTGTCGAGGGATAAGTCAGATACACAAGCGTTGACTGGTAATCTACTGCATGGCATGGTGCATGGTGCAGGTGCAGTAGATTACCAGTGCAAGCAGTCCTGATGCATGTTACCAGTATCTCCTTGTTCTTGATGTCAAACTCGAATTTGCAGCAGATGCATGCAATAGCTTGCTTTGTCCAAATGTACATGCACCAGAGGCTTCAAGGATTTGACATTGTACACCACTTCTGATCTAAGTTGACCCTGGCTATCAGCGTAAGCAGAACAGAATGCCAAAGCTGATAGTGACATCACCTTTGTGCTTTGTGCACAAACGAAAACCATGCCTGCAAAGGTCACATGATGGATAGACGTCCATAAATGACGTGGTTACAGCTGCAACATAGAGTGCAGAACTGTCCTGGTAAATGCCATAAACAGGAATGAGATCCATTTACACTTTCAGCTACACTAATGTGTGCTGCCGAAACATCTCAGCTTGCAGCCAGTTTGACGTGACCAACCCTAATAAACAACATGACTACCCTCAAAGCACCAAGAAGAGCAAGGCAGGAACTGCCAGCAGCGCCAACAGGGCCAGAGGCGCTTTTGAAGCTGACAAGGAGGCTCCTGAGAAGTCAGCGTACAGCTGGCTGGAAGTGATGTTGGGCAGGGTGATAGGATTGATGGACACTACCATGGAGAATCTGCACGCTTTAGCCTTGGTTGCTGTCTCAGTACTTGGGTCAATGGCATAGAAGGCAAATGTGCAGTTGGTGCCAGTTGTTCCACAGGATGCATAGCTGTCCAGCTTTGGTGTGTATGTAAAGCCTGTGTACGCCTCTGTGAGGAAGCTGTAGTCACTGCTGACAGCCTCTGTTTGCAAAGTGAGGTCATCTACCGGGGTGCTCTGCAGGTCACGAGTGCTGCTGCCACCAATGATGTCCAGACTTGTGCTGAAGACCACAACCAGGGTGTCCCTCTGTGTGACGGTTAAGTCAACATCACCTGCAGCATCACAGACACTGGCTTTGCACCCAAGCAAGCACCAGGTGCAGCAAACACATGTTAATATGGAATATACTTCTGTATGTGCTGCTGAGGCTTGTCCTGTGATATCTGTAGTAGAGCTAAAGCATGACCAGAATGGAGAGATACTCTACGCAATGTCCTGCAGGTCTGCAGCAGCAAGCAGAGCCTGTGCAAGAGCCTATATGCCTTGCTGCTGATGTTGTGTGCAGCAGAGCATGCTGCATGCTGCACAAGGACCAAAGTTGTTGTCTGTTGAATGCTGCAGAGTGCTGCCATGTTGCGTATGGGAAGGTGTTCAACACTTACCAGCAATTGTGCAGGCGACTCCACAAGACTCTGTGAGCGAGCTGTTAATGGTGACCAGAGGGCAAGCTGCCGGCATGGACACCTGCAGCAATGTACCAGCTTTGTAACACCGGCATGAAGCCACAGACATAGGTGGTGTCCAAATCTTTGCTCAAAGACCCTCTGTGCAGCTTCTCTGCCATTGCACTGTGCTTGTCACAGGGTATTTGGCAAGGGCGCAAGGAACACAGTAGACAAGCTGTGGGCGTCAGCATGGTTGTCTAGCAGCTCATGCATTTTTAAGTGGCAAGCAGTCTCTCATACAAGGCTTCGATGGCATGCTTACCCCAAGGGTCGTTGTTGTGGTGCTGGTACCTGCAATGGATGACACGTAAAATATTAAGTACATATTTTCACTGTTTGCATGCTTTCAGGCCACTAAGCCTGCTAACCAAGAACGATGGTGTAGATGTGAAGATGCATATAAGCCAAACTGTCGGTTCCTTAGTCTGTTGCTGCTGCTGCACACAAGCTGATCCCGTTGCTGTATAGGAAAGCATATGCATAAGCATTCTTGCTGCCAGTGTTTGATGCTGTGTCATAGCATAGAATTGACTCAACGAGGTCTGACAGTCTATGGCCCTAGAACAACTCACCGTAAACTGCACCAATACCGAGCAAGGCAGTAATCACAAGTATGGCGTGGCTCCTGTAAGCCATCCTTCCGCGCTGCAAAGGTGTGCCTGCAGCATGCCAGGTAGTTCGACCAAGCCGATCGATGCTGCTTTCCAGGGTGACTACTCTGCACGCGACAAACTGGCTTCACGCCATGTACTTACCGTCAGTCGTTCCGCAACGGAGACACCAAGCCTCTGTCCGCGCCAGGAGAGCTGACAACTGTCAGCCCCAACGCTTAGGAGCAGACGATGAGTGCTTTCTTATGCTGACCGCAGATGAAGGATGGGGAAGACGCGTGATCTTTATAGAAAGAATGGGCGTGGGATATGCGGTTGCGGCAAGGTACCCTGACTTGCTGCATACGCGCACGGCATTTGCAATGGCGAAATGTAAATTTGAGCAGGACAAAGGGCGCTTGGCAGAAAGCTAATTTCGTATCCCACCTTTCATGGTGTAGGATCAACGTATTACATTTCTGCCGTGATGCCCAAATGAAACTGCTTCCATGACAGCAATGTTGCAGTGTCTTACGAACAATTGACTTGAAGTCCAGTTTAAAAATTTGTGAGTCCTGCAGCCCTTGATTCACCGTGCGGACAAGTGAGAAAGGAGCAGCTCTACGCAGTCTATATATTGTATCTATGAGTATACAATTGACCATTATACAACTATGGTGCTACTGCGAGATCCAGCACTGCAATGTAGCGCTGCTGCTATCCTGGCGATTGTTGCAACCCAGCAGCAGCGTGTAGGTCTGGGTTTTGACTACAGCCATCTTGGGTTGTGACAGTGGCTTGCCAGCCCCTCTGAACCCTGTCAAGTACTGCACAAAACCATGCAGAGCTTTTGCTTGATCTGCCTGGACTAGCTGCATCTGCCCCAATTGCGCAAAAGTCTGGAGGTTCTTTGCCTTATCAGCCAGCATGTATTCATAGACTTTCAGCTTGACTGGCCTGCGCAATGAACAGAAAAGCCGTCAGTTGCCATGTCCAGAAGATGCGTGCAAAATAGCAATGTAGCATCTAGGTCACTGTGGGGCACTCATGTCTGCTAAACGAAAAAAGCTTTGGGCCTGCAAAAGGTGTGTCATCTGCACTCACTGACACGTTATGCATTGCTTCATATGACAGTCCAATGCTCACCTGGGCAAGCTTGCTGGCCATGTATTTGTAGCAAGATCACAGACAAACTCCTCCCCCTTGTGTCCCACAACACACAGTGGGCCCTGCCAATGCTTCACATCAACTCTATGACTCTGCAGCAATCCACCGCTGTTGAGTGGTAGCCCAGGCGGCACTGGCAAGTCCTGCTGCTGCTGTCCTTGCTGCTGCAACTGAAGACTTTGCTGTTCCTCCTGATTGTTCTGCACAGGCTGCTTTGGCAGCGGCATCTTGCCTTGTTGGTTGTGTGAGCTGGCAGGCTCACCTCTTGAGGAGCGCTGAGCAAAGAGCATCGTTGAGGGCTGTGAGATTGGGCCAAAACCAAGACCTGGCCTGAGGGCTGTGAGGTGCAGCCCTTGCGGCTGCTGAGCTGGAGTTGTGAGCTGTGGGGAGGCATTTTCAGGATAGAGCCTGAGCTGCTGTCTGGCTTGAAGAGCAATCTGCGCTTGTATTGCAAGGTCATGTGAAATGTTGTTGTTACGCTGGTCTTTCATGTACTGCAATGCCTGCAGACAAAAGCCACATCCACATCAATGTTTGTGCTGTCCAATTCCAGAGTCTGTGCCGACTCATGTGAGCCTCAACACATGATGTTCCACAGCAAGAATCAAACTACAAGAGCACTGCCTTTGGTAGCAGCATAGTGCTTGCCTGCTGTTTGAGTTATATATCATATCTAACTAGCATCAAACCTATCAGTTAGGCCTGATCTGCATCACATGTACAAGATATGCATGACGTCAAGCACCATGACATGTGATACTTGCATAAGCCTGACAACCTGTCAAGATCAGCATTAGCAGCGCAGCAGTTATTCTGGCTGTCACCAGTGCTGCCTGTCAAATCTTTGCACAAGCGCTTGGCCTCACACAACAGCTATGATCATCGTCTCGTGGCTCTGGACTCATCAGCATTTGCAAAGCGACCCACCTTGGTTTGAAGTTTGGCAAGAGCAGCATTGCGGCGGGACAGGTACTGCAGCAGTTGAATGGAGATGTAGGATGAGGGCGGTACAAACTCGGCCACAATCTTGCCGCTGCTTGACAATTGCTCACTGTGACGCATGACCTGCGGCAATGACAACACCTTGTCAGGCTGCTGCTTGACTCATCAGTTGAAGCCAAGGTCTTGGCTGTGGCAACTGCCATGCCTGTCAGAATGCAGCAGTTGCATGTAACCTCACAAAGCTTAGACGGCACATTTGGAGGAACTGAGACTTGGGTCTTGAGCCTGCTCAGGCAGGATGTGCTTTCTTGTCTGAGCAGGCTCAAAATCCAAACCACTTGCTCTGTACATGCACACACTACATTGTAGAAGTCACACTGCCGTGCTTTGGACACATTGCAACACTCTAGTCACATTGGTGGGACCTGATGTGAGACTACATGGCATGCTGGTAATGTCCACAGCATGCATCAAAACTCAAAGGGCTAGTTAGGGTTTAGGGTTTATGCTGTGTCCCATATGTTTTCAGCAAGAGCCCGGTGGCTTACCTCTGTGAGCCACAGAGCGCCGACATTGCCGTCATCCAATCGGCCAAGGCACACCAGGAATCTGGCCCCAGTGGCTGCGCATGAGGTGAAGGGCTTCACCAGGCTCAGCCCTGTGAAGCTGCGCATGAGCAGGTACACCATGCTGACAGTGAAGGTTGTCAGGCAATCTGGCAGCTGGACCACAAATGCACCACCTGTGATAGCACATACACCCATTTTGTTGGGATGGCATTGAGCAGCCAAAGACTTGAGACAGTGCCTGCCAGCTGATGTAACATCGACGCAAATGTACATTGCAGAGGTAGATTGCAGAGGCAAGTCAGTGCTACCAAGGCAATTTTGTATTTGTAAAATGAAGACGCAACGACATTAGGGGTTGGCATCAAGGCCTGTGTGCACCAATGCCAATCTGAGGCGCAATGAAGCCAGTGAAGCAAACATGCAGTTGTGTGAGTGTAACCAATGCCAGGTCGCACTCACCTGGCTGTAAGCAAGAGAGCGCCATGGCACATTCCCACAGCAGACGCGCTCTGTATCCCCTGCTGTACTCTGCTTCCATCACTCCCAATGCCCCATTGGAGTCTCCCTTGAGAGGCAGCCTTTGCCCATTAACTCCACCAGTCTGCCCTTCCAGGTTGCCCTTTGAGGCACCCCCTCCGGTGAATGCAGCCTGTTGCCCTGGCTGAACATGCAAAGGGCTCAGATTGCCAATCACCAAATTGGCTGGCTTGAGATCTGGTTTCAAGGCCTCATAAGATGGCAGACTGTACGTGACAGGTATGGGCGCTGCTGCTGATATGGCTGCTGTTATTGGCCTGGTACTCTGCACAGCTACAGGTTCTGATGCGACTGCAGATGGACCGACTAAAGCCTCAGCATGTGTTATCGCAGTCATTGGCTCTGTCTGTGTTGTCCCTGTCACTGCTGGAATTGCTTGTTCTGTCTTTGCAGCTGCTGCCTGTGTTGACACTGCGGGCAAGGGCTGCAAGTCTAGGCCCAGGATTGGTATGTCTGTATCTGCATTGCTGGCATCTGCCTTCAGCTTCTGAGCAGCTTCACTGGGCATAAGCTGCACTGACTGGACCTTGACGCCACCATGAGTCAGCACATACTGTGCTGCCCCACAGTCGTGGCAAGACAGGTCCAGCAAGCAAAGCATGGCTGCACTGCTGTCGCGCACATCCTGATTAGGTAATGTCTTTGCACTGCTGCAGATACTGAAAGCAGAGTCTAAACTTGCCATATGCCAAAAGCTTGGTGAGGGGTCACGCCCTTGAGGGGCGACACAGGGTCCCTGATGCAGGCAGAAGGTCTCAGGGCTGACCGCAGTGGCCCTTGGACTTTCTGCTTTAGCCTTAGAGCCAGGTACTGCTGACTGAACACTGTCTGATGCCGCTACAGGGCTGCTTGGAGCAGCCCCAAGGCTTGTTCCTGCCGGCCTGGGGCTGCTCACTGAAGCCCCAGGGCTATTGACATGCTCTTGACCACATCCTGAAGCCTGCTGATCTACCTCCTTTAACGGTGACAGCCAGCCACCCTTTTGACTGCTGTCAGAAGCTGTAGCTGCCTGATCCTGTTTGGGCATGCTGATTTTGCTGCTGTTGACTTGACTCTCAACCCAGGTTTGACCGAGCTCGCGAGCTGAGCGCAGAGCCACCAGAATGTCGTCCTGAGGCAGAAACTTGGACCTGAGTAGCTTTGCAGGCTTACGCTGTTCCATGATCCTCCACCACTCCATCTCTTCAAAGCTCAGCACAGCGTGGTCATGAGTCAAGATGGCAGTATCTGGGTGCGGGTTGTACTTGGGGGTTCCAAAGGATTCCTGGGGGTGGTCTTGGCCCAGCCCTAGGCCTGCCTTTCCTTTATTGGGGGTGGGGTCTAGCTTATGGGCCATGCCCTGTAGGTCTTTGCCCAGTCCCATACCTGCAGCCAGCCATACAGGCAAATCAGCTCAGAAGCACATCATGTGATGCTGGTAACTATTGTGCTGCAAGCATACGCTTGAGTGACAAGGCTGCAGCTGAAGTCCACGATTCTGCAGCCTCCTTGAAACTATCAAGGCATGTGCTATCAAGCTGTTCACACACATCTGTGCTGCAGTGCACAGTCAGGCACATGTTTAGGCTGCAAGAGAAGATTACCAGTGTGGACATGAGCAAGGACTGAGCCTTACACACAAATTGACATTGCATAAAAACACCTAAGCTTCTCACGCATTGCATGCATCTGAGCATGCACAGCAAAGGCACAGGTCTCACCTTCAGTGTAGCCCCATTTCTGCATCATGCTTTCAGCAACCCCAACAGGTCTGCCAGGGCCATTGGGGTCAAGTGCCCCAGGGGCGGCAGCCACTGCCAGGCCTTTGGGGCCACTGCCCGCAAAAGCCCCTGAGGCAATGTTGGACCTTGATAACGAACTTTGCTGGTGCTGCCTGTCTGAGGCTGTTTGAATTCCAGGCTGCTCTCGGCGGCGTTTGCCCAAGACCACTCTTTCAGCGAGAGTACCATCTGCATGGCAGCCAAAGAAACGTTTGTCATGCAACACATGATGGCATCATTTCCAAATGAAGGTGATACTCTGGCTCAGAGCACACTGACAAGCTGTTTGATAAAGAAGAGATGTCTTAACAGCACTTGCTTCTTACCAAAGTCTCTTCGTGACACAGGATAGCAAACCATCATCTCAGCAGAGCATCTTAGCGATCTGACGATCATCTTGGCAACAAGCCATTTGTGCAGGATCAACACACCACTAGCAAACTGCTGTTGCTGAGCAGGTCGTTGCTGAGTACAGCATACAGCTGCACCATTCCCACAAATGCTGTCTGTGCTTGTACAAGCATGCCAGCAGAGCTGCTGGCAGGCCAGGTGGCACACTGGGCTGATACAGTGCACACAAGCATGGAACAACACAGCATGGAATACTCGTCATCATCACACCATCAAACAGCCAAAAGCCTATATCAGCAGAATGCTTGCCGTGCTTTTCCCGCTTGTGCACAGGGTGGCTGGTGTTGTTGTTGCACCCTGACAGGAAGACGTGTGGAGCCAGGAATCTGTCTCTGGTGAGAGGCTTCAATCTGAAGTGTCTGGGCCATTCTGCCGCCAACCATTGCTTGGCTGCATTGATGGCAGCTCTGTGCGGCGGGGGCAGGAAAGAGTCGGTCGCCAGATTGTCACTGATGACCTACAGGCAGCATTGCAAAAGATTGCTGGAGCAGGCCTTGGCTGTTTGAACGGCAACTTTGTGTGACATAGGACAAGGAGCTGACCAGCTGGCTGCTTTGTCATAGCATCAGGTGACTTGCAGCATAGAAATCTGTGGGTGTGCTGACGTTGATGACATGCTTAGTGTGCTGCAACAAGAGGCGGACTACCCAGCCCTGCATCACCTATCAGCAGTGACAGCAATGACAACCAGGGTCTAGATCACGACCACTTGGTACAAGCGCATTTACCGGCTGGTTAGCAAAAGCATGCGAGGCCTGCACTGACGCGATGCATCTCACAGCAGCAGCTTTTTGACTCATAAACAGCTGTTTGGCTCATAACCCGGCTGGCTGAATTCATCTGATGCTCATCATCAAGACAGTCAAATGAGTGGAACGCAGGCCTCAAAGTGCTCACCTGCTGTTGCACACCAGCGAAGTAGGCAGCGCACTGTATACATGACTGTAGAAAGTCATCTGGTAGGCAGTCCAAGCTTAACAGGGCCTTGTCCTTGTAGACATCCTCACCCACATGACTCACCAGGAAGCTATGCAGATCAGGATTAATCCCCTGCAGTCACGCCCTGTTGTTGTCATGATTTCAACACCCGTCATTGTTGCAACACAAACGGATGACGCAGTGATGCAGAACGTTGAGCACCAATGCAAACGGACATGCTGAACATGCTAAGGTGTGTTGACGCGGTCTGTGCACAGCACGTGATGTAGCCAGGCGTAAAGTCAGAGCTGGATGACCTTGCTAGCATGTGAGGCAGATGCAAACAGCAACGGTCACCTTGAACTGTTTTCCAATGATGTAGGTTTCGGAGTTGCCAGGTTTGCTGGTGGCAGGCTTGTACACATAAATCTCATGGAACAGGGCGCCCATGAGGTGCAGTGCACACACTGTGGGGTGCTCAAAGAGGGTGAAGGCCTTCAAGATGAAGCTTCCACCAGGAGACAACACTCCCAGTGCTGTCACCATTTCACAGTAGTGCAGCGCAGCTGTGCTCATTTCCTGCAGGCCACAATTTTCTGATGACTATTATCGTTGGATGGTTTCTGACTTTTCTTCATTGAGCTGATCAGTGCTGACATCAGCAACCAAGCAGCATTGGCAACAACGTGCCACTCAAACATACAGATGCCCATGACCAACTTGTCTGCAAGTATCAGCAGCAAATCGTGCATACCATGGTCAGGCTGTAGCCATACCTGTTCATTGGGATTCTCCTGACAGTCAATGGAACCATCAGCAGTCACCAACATGGCTCCGCCTGTGCCTAAGTCTTTTGCCATAGCACCGGCAGAAGCACAGATAGCAGCCACATTCTCAGGCCTGCGAATGTCGCCGCTGCCATCTTGGCCCCAGTGCCAGTGCTGCAGGGTGGCTTGGATGAGAGCATCATCATCTATCATGGCTGCAGGGTCGTTGCCTTCATAGTAGGGGTGCAGGCTGTTGCCTATCCACTCCCAATGCCACTCTGGCCTGCAGACCAGAGCTGAATGTTGCCTGGCTCCTTCTGCTCAAATATGTAATACGGTGATTTGGATTAGAGCAATCAATGTTGCGATGAATTTGCATGCAGGCAAATGCTTTGCTTGAGGAGTTATCTATGCTTGTTGTGGCAGGTGTGT
>JAABUO010005334.1_pt1 | contig 14973 bp, 3 predicted proteins | sample 5559291 | NCBI WGS metagenome assembly JAABUO01 (sample SAMN10711878, study PRJNA513372) | rock metagenome | isolation source: Antarctica rocks | place: Antarctica: Victoria Land, Finger Mt sud
TTAATACTCGCTCATCGTATCTTGTCTTACTGTAGTTAAAGCAGTACATGTATTACGCTTATTTGCCTGTAAATCAATTTTGTAAAGACCGTATGTTTTTTTAATTAACTAATTCTTGACCAAACTATGTATTTTCAGGTTTAACTAAGGGATTACGTTGTTAAGTTTCGACTTTTTCGCTTACTCTGTCAAGATTCGAACTCGTCGTTAATTTAACTAAATATTCGCCGATCTGTCGCTTATGTACGAAGCGAACGGAAACATACAAATTCCCTCAGTCGTGTCGCCCCCTATTCTCTGTTAGTTTTAGTATTCACTTTCTTATTTTAATCTTAATAAATTTAAAATATTTAATTAATAAATCTAGTTCTTTTTTCGTATTAAATAATATCGTAATGTTAGTTATTAATAGTTATAAAATTATAAAGCTAATAACGCATTATAATATTAAATGACATCATTAAATAAGATTATAAAATTAAGCGTAATTAAAAGAAAACACTTTAAGTAATTATTTGTAACAAGAATTAGTTAAAAAGAGCGATTATTATTATCGCAAGAAGTTTTACAAGTACTGATTAAAATTTTCATCGTCGCTTACTTAAATTTATTTCTGAAACTTAAAGAAGCTAAATATACACTTAACATTACACGAAAAACATATAAAAAAGTTTTAAATTAGTAAATTATTATTATTCATTTCATAAGAAAGAATAAAATCTAAAAAATAAATCGCTTATGCTATTACTGTATCGTTTACATTACATTTATTAAAGAAAACATTACGTTCGTATATTATATTGTAAAAGCATTTTATTTTATTATTATTATTATCGTTATTAAATTAATTATACTGTAACGTATATATATATATATATACGACGATATATATATATTAATAATAATAAAGCTAGTAATTAAATTAAACTTAAAGAATAAAAGATATATATATTATAAAGTTATACTAAAAAGTTTATCTTATATTAAAACTTATAAAAAGAATCTTCTTAGTTAAAAAATCTGATTTTAATTATTACATTTATAAAACAAACATTAAATTTAGTACTTGTAATTCTTTTATCATTTTAAATATCGTAATGTTAAATAACGAGATAAAACACTTAATGTTAAGCGAAAATAATGTTTTATTTTACTAAAATTTATTTAACGTATTATAATTAAATAAATAAAGATTAAAAAAGAAAGAATTATAACAAAGTATTAAAACGATGTAAAACGTTCAGTAAGATTAAAGAAAATATGATATTAGTCTTTATTATCGATTTTCTATTAAAAATATTTACAAAAATGACTAAAGTAAATACATTTAACTCGTTAAATATGCTACAAACATAACTAGATTAAAGCTTAAATGTATTAACTAGTTAAAAATTATTTAGTACGAAAATTACTAGAAAAATAGCTGTAATATTTAGTTAAAAACATAAACGAAAGACGATTAAACAAGAAATTTAATAAACGACTCAGTTAATAATAATAACATTAACTAAATCAGTAAATTAATTACTAACTAAGTTAAAAAATTTACTAAAAGAAGTATATTAAATAAAAGAGAACGTGTAAGTAACGTTATTAATTAATTTAATTAAATTTATTATTTAGTAAAAAGTATTAAAAGTAATAACTCTTAACACATTAAATGACGAAATAAACACTATTATTAAAAATTAAAAACAATAAGTTATAAAAACGTAAATAAAGATTAAAAATGTTTTAATAAAGTAAAAAGATTAAATATAAGTAAACGTTATAAAAGATAATATAGTATTTAATTTTACTACTAAAACAAATATAAATATAAACGCATCTGCTAATGTAAAAACAAATGCATAATCAGTTATAAAAAGATAAACGAAAGTTTAAAAACTAATTAAAAATAAAATTAACAAAACTAAAAGAGTAATAATTACATTAAATTAATTCTTTAAAATAAAGCTTATTATAGTTTAAAATGTAATTAATCTCGCATTTTAAAATGTAAAATTAAAACGTATTTAAATAGTAATTATTATAAAAGCTTAATTTAGTAATAATATTATAATTATTATTATGTTTTAATGCTTAATTAATGTTATAATATAACATTGTTACATTATAAAGTTAATTATAAGCTTAAAAAATATTATAAAGAATAAAAGACTGTATAAAGTTATCGTACACGAAGTTAGTAAAACATTACGTAACATTATAATTAAATTAAAATTAAAATTAAAAATGTATAATAATATTCATTTAAATTAAAATTCTTATCAATTAAGAAAAGAAGCAGATTCGTTAAAAACCTACTCATTAATAATATTAATATTTATTAACGAAAAACAAGCATTATTTACTTTACAAGATTTTAACATAGCTGAAAAAAGATGTAATACATTTAAATTTAACGAAGTAAAATTTATTACATAATGTATAAAATGTCTGAAATACGAACATTTACATTACATGTGTAAAGTAAAATTAAATTATCAGATATGTGTAAAAGATCATGAAACTAAGCTTTATAAATGTTATGTTTGTAAAAGTACTAAAGTCTGCGCATATATATTTATTAAATGTGTAAACTGTAACGAAAATCATTAAGTAAATGACTTAAACTGCTTAATGCGTTAAATAATGTTTAAATTAAAAGTAAATAACTTAGTTATAAACATAACGAGTTATACATTTATTAAATGATAAAACATTATAAAGAAATAACGCTTTCAAGCACGCAGTAAAATATACTTAAGAAAAACTTAAGAATAAAGATATACGCGTTATAAACTAATTCTTATATTCATTTAATTTAAATCTTATTAAAGTCGTATAAAACATTATAAAGAATTAAATTTAAAAGTATTATAACGATTAAAACAAGCTCTTTTATAATACTTTAAGAAAAGTAGTACGAGAAGTTTAAGATGCTGTTACATTAAAGTAGTTAAATGTTTTTATTAACGAAATGTATACTCGTTACGAAGCTATTATATTAGTAAAGAGAAAATAAATTAAATATTAAATGTATATTTTAAAAGCTGTAAATAAACTATATATAAGTTAATATTAATTTAATTAAAGTAACGCTAAAAATTAATAGTATACTAGAAAATAATATCTCAGTAACAATGTAAATCGCGCTTCTTAATTTAAAGAAAAGACTTAAGAAGAACATTTTAATAATAAATACGAATTTAACATTATTAAAATTATTTACTTAAATAATTTTTTTTATTAAGATCGTATGAAGCTTGTTAACGAAGAAAAATAAAGAAAGAAAAAAGAAGTTATACGTAAAAACTTTAAAGAAAATTACTAAATTAATTTTAATTATTACATAAAAAAAATTTAGTTAATATTAACTTAATATAATAAAGAAATAATAATTAAGTTTAAAAAGAAAATAAACGCGTAAAGAATATATATAAACGCGAAGCTCGTACGAAACGTTAATAAAAAGATTAAAGAAAAAGAAGAAATAATTATAACATGAAGATTATTAAGCGAAGATATAATAATTTCTTATTGTATAAAGAAGAATAAAACTATCGTAATAAAAAAAAAATATTATTATAACTTTTTAAAAAGAAAAATTAAAGTACGTACGAGAAAGTACGTCATTTTAATATACAACATGCGAGTTATAATAATAAACATAACTTATTAAAAGAGAATAATTTAAAGTATATACGAATAAAATTTCTTATTACAAGATTAAATATAAATTATACGAATAAACTAATTTAGTAAAATTATTAAAAAAATAAAAAAATAAAATTTATTACATATTAAAGTAAGCTCGTCGTTACAGATAAATTAATTAATGAATAAAAGTTTAATATATAATAACGAATTAATAACGAATTATATGATTATAAATTATTTAACGTTAATTATAAAATTATATAATGCTTTAAATATTATAAATATAAGTATATCGCGAAACATTATTTTAACGTATAACGTTACGAATTTTACGTAATAATAAAACAAGAGTTTAAAGATTATTTTAAAAGCATAAATCGTACGAAGTATAAATGCGTCGTTTACGAACATTTCTTTATTAATTATATAATTTAAGCGTTAAATTACTTAATTCGAAAATAAAAAATGTAGTAAATAAAACTAACGTACGAAGTTAGTTTAAGCTATTATTAAACTCGTACGAAGATAGTAAAAATAAATGTATTATAATAAGAAATTTTAAAATTATAATTAATTAACTTAAAGTTTTAAATTAACGAGTTTACGTAAAAAACGTTTATAAAAATTATTATAACGAAGATTAAAATAAAGAAAAAAGACTCGTACGAAGTAATTAACTTAAGTATAATAAAGATCGCGAGTAAAGCGAAAGTATTTTAAATTATTAAAAGAAAGAAAAATAAATTATTTAGTTAAAACACGAATATACTTTATACGAAAAACTTATAAAATATTCGTACGAAGTTTTTAAACACAGCATTTTTCTTATTCGTTATTTATAAATAATTTATAAATTTTATAATATAATATATAAAAAAGTAAAAATAAAATTATAAAATTATTAATAATAAACTTTAAAACGATATTGTATAACATATTAATAATATAAAAATCTTAATAAAATTTAAACATGAACTTTATTTTTTATTTAAAAATTAACTCTTTTCACGTTACGTACGATGATTAAAAAAAACGTAACTACTTTTTAATTAATAAATAATTAAACATTATTAAGTAAAAAATAATATATTATAATTTTAATTTTTACTTCGTATAACTTAAGTATAACGAGTAAATAATTTAAATATATAATATATATAATTAACTTTTAAATAATTTATAATAATAAAAGATTTTAAGATTTATTATTTAATATAATTAAAAATTAAAAAATTAAAAAATTATAAAGCTATAAACGTTTTACTAAATATAATTTCTTCGTACGATTTATTTTTAATCTTTTCGTTAAAAAAATTCTTTAAAAAGTAAAAAGCTACTTTAACACGATTAATTTAATCTTTTTTAGCTTTTTATTATAAAATTAAATAATAAAATATTAAATAAAAGAAAATTTAAAAAAAGACTTTAATTATTATTTTATATTAATAATTATAATAACGTAATTTATATATGAATTAAATAAATTAAGAAAAAGTTAAAAACGTATAAACAGAAACATAATAAAGAAAAAAGCTTTAAGATTATTATAATTAAACGTTACGTTTAATATTTTTATTAAAAACATTATAAAGCGAGTTATATAATTATTAACGTGATTATTAAATTAGTAAAACTTTAAAAAACTTAACTTAACTTAATTCGTAAATAGAATTTAAGACTAGAAAATAATTTAAACGAGTTAAGTTAAAACTTAAAATTAATTTAAGCTTAAAACTTAACGAGTTATTAAGATCTTAAGTAAATAAAAGAAGAAAAGATTTTCGAGTAACATAAAGTAGTAACATAATTTATATTTTTTAAAAAAGCGATTCGTTTTTTATAATTATTACATCGTTTTAAAAATCTTATTTAGTTTATTAAACTAAGCTATTTATATATAAAAAGTATTAAGCGCGCTTAACGTATATAATAAATGTAATCATGTTTAGTTTTAATGTTTAAAATATATATACTAGTAAATTAAGATTTAAGCTTTAATTATAAACTTTTAAAATTTTAATTTACTAGTATATATATCTTAAACATTAAAATTAAACATGATTACATCTGTTACACACGTTAAGCGCGCTTAATACTTTTTATATATTAATAATTTAATTTAATAAGTTAAATAAAATCTTTAAAATAATATAAAAATTATGAAAAACGAATCGCTTTTATTAAAGATATGAATTATTTTATATAAATATTTGCTTAATTATATAAGTTTATTATTAAAACTCGATTTTACTTAACTTTACTTAACGAAATTAAGTTTATAAATTTTTAAACTTAATGAAACTCGCTAAGTAAGATTAAGTTTAAAAGCTTAACTTAAATTTAATTTAATAATTACATTAATAATTATTATTAACTAAAATTTATAAGCTAAGAAAGAAAGATAAATATAAAAATGAGTTAAGATTTTCAGTATACGCGACGCTAGCGCAAACGCTAGCGTTAAATTACATGATTTAAGTTAAATTTAAATTAATTTAAATTAAATCTAGTTTAAAATTTAAACTAGATTTTAAATTAAATTAAATTATATTAAATTTTAATATTATTTTCTTTTAAAATACTTTATAATATTTTCATTATCTTAATAATAATTTTAACTTAACATACGACGTAACTTAATTACTTTTAAATTTTTATTTTAAAAATTTTATATCTTTTTTAAAACGTTTTAAAAATTCGTAATTAATTATTATTAACGCGTATTCTCGTAGTTTATTTATTTTACTTTATATTATAATTAATTTTTATGCTTTTTAAATTTTAAAATATTCTTCATCTTTTATTTTTTATTATTATTAATAATTATTAGTAACGAAGCTTCGTTTTCTTATTTAAATAATAAATTATTTAAATTCTTTCGTAATAAATTAATATTAAACGTTAAATATATATTTATATTATTAAAAAGATTAAGTACGTATAATAATTTATGCTTTTTTATTATACGAAACAAACTTATTATTTTATTATTAAACTTCTTATTAAGTTAATTCATTTAAAGATTTCTTAAATTTAATTATATATTATTATTTATCTTAAATAATATAGCTTATTATTTTTTATTCGTAATTATTATTATAACTTTTTATATCGTTTTAAAATTAATCTTTACTCGAATTAAAAACTTTTTAAAACTTTTTATAATGTTTTTAATTTACTTAAACTTTTAACGTTATCGTGCGTTTTTAATCGCTTAAGATTTAGAACTAAAACTTATTTAAGATTTATAATTATTATTTAAAAAAAAGAATAATATTTTAATAATACTTAATGATGTAACATTTTTTATAAATTTTATTATTAATAATAATTTAGTTTAACTATTTTATTTATAATTAATAAATATTTATAATCATTATTTCATTCATTCATTAATGTTTTTATTTTACTTATTCGTTTTTAAATAATATATTATAAATAACTTTCTTTTAATATTAATAATAATATAAAGTTTCGTTTACATATTTAATATAAATTAAATATTTTTATTTAATATAATTAAGTTTAAAAGCTCGTAATGTTTTTGTATATAATGTAATAACATTTTAATTATAACTTTAAAACTCGTTTTTAATTCTTTTATTTTATAAATAATAAAATATTTAATTTTTAATAATTAATTAATTATTATGAAAATAATATTTATGTTTTATAATTTTAATAACTTAATAATAAAATTTATGATTATATTTTTTTATCTTTATTTCGAAATTAATAATAATTATAATTCGTTAAATCTTTTTTTAAATAAAAATTTAATGAATCATCTTTAAAATCTTACGTTTATTTAAATAATTTATAAATTTTAACTTATAAATCTTTTTAAAAACATTAACGATGTTAAAGCTAAATATTCATATTTATTCTTTAATTTAATTTAAATTATCTTTAACTTTTATATTTTATAATTATAAAATGTTTCGAAAGATTTTAATCTTTTAAGTTTAATCTTAAATTATTTTTATAATTATTTATTTATCTTCGTTAATAATAATACGCTCTTTAATAAAATCATGTATTATTTTATTTTTTAACTATAAAAACTATTATTATAAATTATTTTAAAATTAGTAATACTTTATTTTAATACTAAATGCGTTCATTTTCTAAATTTGTTAATATATTATTTAACTGTTAAATTAAAGCATTAATCTTTTAATTACTTTTATTATCGCGATATTAAATAACGAAGTAAAATTTAAATAGCTTTTTTACTTAACGAGCTTGTTTACGAGTTAAAGTACGCTTAATTTAAAAGTATTTTAAGTTTTTATAATTAATAAAAATCATAATAAACATAATTAAATCTTTTAATATAAATCGTTAATTCTTAAATGTTTTTATAATAATTAAAAGCTTCTTGTTATATATTTCGTAATTACATTTTATTAATATTATTTTATAATTATAAAATGTAACTAAATAAAGTACTTTATTCTTATTATACTAAGATAATATCTTTTTCGTAATATAATTAAAGAAATTTATTTTTAAATATATTAACTTTTAAGAATTAAAATGTTAAAGAACTAAAATGTTAAAGAATTAAAACGTTAAAGAATTAAAATATTAAAGAATTAAAACGTTAGTAATTTAACGTTTTAAACGCTTAAAGACTTGTTAATATATCTTAAATTAAATGAACAAGCGATCTTTCTTAATTAATTAAGTAAGTTAATTATTTTAGTAAAGTTCTTAATGAAGCGTTAATAAAAATTATAAAATTTTAAAAATAATAAGATTTATTTTATCATTCGTGATATTAATTAATTTTTAATAATAATAATATTTTTTTAAATTTATACGTAAGTCTTTTACGTTAATTAATACATTTAAAAACTTAATTTTTTATATATAAAATTTTAATTTCTTAATATTTATTTATAATTTTATCGCACGAAGTCTTTTTAATATTACTCGAATTTAAGCTTAATGTTTTTTCTTAATATTATTAAATATTAATATATTATTTAAATATATAAAGTAAAACTTTTTAAGAAACTTAAATAATACGTTATTTATATAATGTTATTAAGTTTCGAGATCTTTAATTAATTTAAACGATAACACTTTATACTTATATATTTTAAAAGTTATTTTAAAAATAATATATTTTTTATTATTAAAGTATATTCTTAGATTTTTAAATGTCGTTATAATATTAAATTAATTAAAATATTTCTTATTTATTAATTATATTATAATTTCTTATATTAATAAAATTAAGTAGAAATTCTTCTTGCTTAAACTGTTAAGCTTTTAATAATTTACGTAAAATTTTAATTCTTCGTTCTTCTTTTATATAAACAGAATTAATAAGACATACGACGCGAAGCTAAAAGATATAAATTCTTTTATTAAAATTTTCTTTATATATTTCTTTATCTTTTATAGCTTGTATAAAGATATAAAATATAAGAAATAATTATTTAGTTTAATTAATTATTTAACTTTAATTTTATAATTATATAAACGATGTAACGATAATTCGTTTAGCTTCTTTTTTTAAAATACGTTTAGTAAATTATAATATTTCTTAAATATTAATTTCTTTAAATTTATTTTATTCGTAAAATTAACTTCAGCGTTAATGTTTAAAATAATAAGTTTTTATTCGAAATGTCGTTTTTATTACTTTAATAATTCATTAATTTTCTTTATACTAGTAGTAAATATTCTGTTATTATGCTTTTTTAACGCATTTATTAAAAACGTTACGATGTTAATTATATATATATTAATCTTTTTTAAGATTAATTATTCGTTTATAAAGTTATTTCTTAACTTTCTTTAAAGTATTTATTTAATTAATAGTTTAATCTTTTCTTTTATGTTTAAAACATTAAATATTTCTTTAACTTTATTTAAATCGTAGTTTAACGAGAAATAATAATAATGATTTAATTTAAAATAAATTTAATTCTTTACATAATTAATGATAACGTCGTGTTTCTTTATTTATAAATAATTTAAAATTAAGTCGTAATTATTTAAGTTAATAATTAATAATAAAACGATTAATTCGTTATAATTAGTAATAATTACATTAAAATATACGTTATACGTTATTTACTTTATTTATTAAATATTATACGTTTTTATTTTCTTTAATTAAATTAAAATTAACGATTTTATTTTTAAAGTATTATAAAGTACGCGAGTAAGCTTTTAATTCAGAAACGCATATTTAATTATATCTTATTAATTAAAGCTTAACATTTAATTATATAATTTTTTAAACTAAGCGTGTAATTTATAAAGAAAGCTTATTATAAAATTAACTTCTTTAATAATTACGTAATTTAAATCTTTAATTATTTTATAATTTAAATAACGAATTTCATTAAACTAAATCGTTTTTTAAATTATTCGTATTTAAAAAGTTATTCTTTTTTAAATTAATGTTATTTATCTTCGTAATCTTTAAAATAATCTTTTTATTAAAACGATAACTTTACTTATTAAAATAATTAATGAATAAATGACTCGCTTTAAATTACTCATTTAATTATAAGTATTAAATAAGAAGTTCGTATTATAATTTAAAATTTAAAAGTAAACGTTTTTATCGTTTCTGTACGTAAATGCAGCTTGTTAATAATTCTTATTACGTTATTTAATTTCGTAAAAGCTTTATAAATTTTAATTATCGTGCTTAATTAATTAATTAAATTATTTTATTTTACTTAAAGTTAAAATAAAATCTTTTTATATAAATTATTAATCTTTAATAATTCGTTTTACGATAAATCGTAATATTAAAGTTAATCATTTATTATAATACGTAATAAATGTTTTATTATCTTTTTACTTTAAATCTCGCAGCTTTTAACGTATAATAATTTTTAAATTAAAATCTTTTAATTACGTATTAAAAATTTTTAATAAATTATTAATAAATATAAAAGAAATAACGTTAAAATATATACGTAATTTTAAATATTTTAAAATTTTACTTTTCGTACGAAATATAACGTAATTAATATAATCTTTTATATTATTAATGAAGTTCTTTTAACATTTTTTTATTACTTAAAATATTTATATAATAAACGTAAAACTAAATTCTTTCGTTAATATTAAGATATTTAATTACTTTATACGTTTTTTAAAATTATTATTTATAATGTTAATCGTAACTTCGCGAGCTTATTATAATTTCTTTAATTCTTAAATAAGTTTCGCGTTTTATTTCTTTTACTTCTTTAATAATTTTATTAAAAAAAACATGTTTTTTATATATTAAATTTTCTCGTTACGTTTCGTTCGTAATAATTATAATAATTAAAGAATTTATTAATAATATTTCTTTATAAATGCTTTAAGTTATTCTTTATTATTAATTTTATTAACTTTAATAATGTTCGTAATATTCGTAAACGTTATTATTAATAATATTAAACTTCGTTATTCTTTTATAATTTAAAGCTTAATCTTTTATTCTTTAAGTTCGTTTAAATTTAACATTTATTATTAATTTTATTATTATTATATTAATAACGTTTAAGATTCTTTATTAACGTAATAGTAAAGTTTTCGTTTCATTTCGTTTTATTTCGTTTTAAGTTTAAGTTTTAATAATATTCTTTTAATTTACTTTACTTAACAGCGAAATGAATAATATAAGTTTATTAATTATGTTAAAATTATTATAAAGCAAGTTATATAATTATTATTAACTAAAATTAATAAGCTAAGAAATAAAAATAAAAATAAATATGAATTAAGATTTTTAATATACGCGACGCTAGCGCCTGCGCTAGCGTTAAATTATATAATTTAAGTTAAATTTAAATTAAATTTTAAACTAAATTTTAAACTAAATAATGTTATGTTAAATTTTAATAATTTTATTATTAAAATAATTTCGTAAATTAAATCATTTTAGTAATTAATCGTAATAAACGAAAAAAGTAAAGAAATAATAAATTTAAAAAGAAAAATAAAATAATAATAAGTTCGTACGAAAAGTTTAATAACTTTATAAGAAATAAAGAAAGCGAGAAGATTAAAAGTTAAACTAATATAATAAGAAAAAAGAAAGAACTTTCGTATAATTATATAAAAAACGATAAAAAATAATAATAAAATTTAAAAACTAGTTAAATAAAATCGTACGAACGTATATAAATTAATGAAATTACTTAAAATATTAAATCTTTAAATAAAAAAGTTATAACTTAAACATTAAATAAAAAAATAAACATATTTAATACGAGATTTTATTTAAAAGTAACGATAAATACGAGCGATATTATTAACTTAATCTTTTAAAAGAAAATCTTTATTAATTTATAAAAAATAAAAAATAAAATTAACGAAATAAAAATAATAAACATTCTTCGTACGAGAAAGTTCTTTTAATTCTTAAAAATAAATAATATATTTAACGAGTTTTTATATATTATAAGTTTTTCGCTCGTTAAAGCGATAATCATTATTATAATAATTTTTTTTAAATTATTATTTTTTAAATTATTTTTTAAGTAAACTTATACGATTATAATAAGAAAATAAAATAAAGTTTCGTATAAAAACTTAAAAGCGTAAAAACTTATAACATTACTTAACATTATAAAAAGACTAAGAAAAGATTTAATAATTAAAAGATTATTTAAACTTATTAATAAACATAATATATTATTAAATAAATAAATAAAAGCTCGTACGAAGCGTTTAATTAAGATAACTTTAAACTTATTAACAGAATAAATGTAAGTAATATAAAGTTTTAAAAAATTCGTAACATTTATATTATTATTAAATATTTTTAAAATCTTTAACATAATAATCTTATTAAGACTTTTAAATATTCTTCGTACGAAGAAAATCTTTAATTAAGTCGTACGATAAATTCGCTCGTTTTTATTAAATTATTAAATTATTAAATTATTTAAATTATTTAAATACGAGAAATAATATTCTTTAAAGTTAAAAAAGAAATATCGTAAAGCTTATTATTATCGTTAATTCTGTTTTCTTTTTATATTAATAAATTATTAAAAATAAACGCGCAGTTAAAAAGAAATCTTTTAACGATAAAATTTATTAATAATATAAATTTATTATCGTACGTACGAATAATTAAAATTAAAAAATCTCGAAATAACTTACGTATAATGTTTAAGCTAAGCGAGAAAATATAATATGCGATTTATATTATAAAAATACGAGTTTATTTATTTTATAAAAGCTTATATAAAGTTTAATATATAAGTTAATATTTAGTTAATAAAAATAAATAAGTTATTTATAAAAAACGTACGAGTTTTTAATATTTAATTAAAAAACGCATTTATAATAAATTTAAAAAAAATAATTACTTAAACAAAAGCTTTTACGCGCATTATTATCTTTACATAAAAATTTAATTTTTTTAACTTAAATAAATTTACTTTATTATTATAAAATTAATTTTATCGTACGAAATTATAATATAACACGCGATAAAAAACGAATAACGTACTAAGATTAAAAATATAATTAAAAACTTATAAATAATTTAAAATTAATTTTATTTTATTTTTAAAAATGAAAACGTATATTTCTTCGTTAAATTTATATTTAAATATAAAATGCTTTACGTATAAATATTAAATGTAAAAATTCGCGATTAATATATAAATTAATGAAATTTATAACATTATATAAAAAAGATTACGAAATAAAAAAGAATGATATAAAAAAATAACTTTAACGTACGAATAGCTAAACTGATCGTTAAGTTTAAAAATCATTAAATATATAATTTAAATTTTACTACTTAAGTTTAAATCTGATTTTTTTTTCGAACTTAAGTAGCAATATGCATATTAAAATATATATAATTTTTTTTTTTATAAATTATTTATTTATAAAAAATTATATATTTAACGATTTTAAAACTTAATAATTAGTTTACGAATAGCTTTATATAAAATAATATTAAAAGTAAAAGAAATAACTAAACGAACAAAGCTTAACGAAAGTTAAAAAGATAAAAACGAGTAAAAAACGATTAATTTAATTAATTTAAAAAAAGTAATAAAATAAGATTTATAGTAATTACGCTTCGTACGCTTAAAATTAAATTAAAATATTATTAAATAAGAAGTTTTTAAAACTTTATAAAAAGTTTAAAAAGATTAAAAGCTTAATGTTAATATAATTTCGTACGAATTAAATAAAATTAAAAGAATTTCTGTATAAAGCTTAAGTATCATCGTACGAAATTAAATTATGTTAATGTATAAAAAAAATTAAGACATTAAAACATGTTTTCATTTATTACGTACGAAAGTTTAATTAACGAAACATATTGCGTACGAATAAGAAAAGATTAAGCTTTAAAAACTTAATTAACACTTCGTACGAAGTTAAAAATTTAATAATTAAATAATTAAATTAAATTAAATCGCTTAATATTAAATAATTAAATCTTTTTTATATATATAAACTTTTTACAGAAACTTATTTACGATAATATAACTCGTACGACATACTAAGTACGAATAAAGATATATAATCGTAAGTTTTTTACTTACTTAAATTAAGTTTTTCTATTATTTAATTAAGAAACGAATTATATAATTAAATAAATAAATAAATAAATAAATAAAATAAGAAATAAATATTTTAACGCGATAATTATCTTTACGTAATGTTAAAAATTAATATCTTTTTAAGTTTATAAAGAGAAAAGTTAAAAGTTATTACATTTAAAGTAACGAAGTTTCGTTAACAAGTCGTTAACGTAATAAAAATAAGAATAATTTATATTTTTAATTTACGAATTAACTTTAATAACGCGACGCGAATAATATTCGTTTACGATTTATACGTACTTTAAAAATATAATATATATAAATAAAATAAAGCGTAAATTATCGTTTAATTCGAAGATTAAGTAAGAATAAAAACATATACATGTATTAAAATAATTATTTAAAGTTATTAAATAATGAAAAGCGCGTTAATTAATAATAACATAAATATATAATATAGTAACTTAATTTATTAAGTAAAGATTATAATTAATAAATCTTATTACTTTATTATAAATAAACTTAATTATTTTAAAACACGTTAACATTAAATAAAAGTTAAGCTTTTTATATGAATACGTAATTACGATAAAAGAATTATTATAAATCTCGTATTAAATTTAGCATAAATTTAAATTTAATTTAAATTTAAACATCGCGTTTACGTATAGTGTTAAAACCGTGTTTAAAATTTAATTATTAATAAATAAGCTAAGTAAAATGTTTAATTTATAAAGATAATTATAATTAAAAGTTTAAGAATATAAAAGAAAGAAAGTTTCTGAAA
>JAABUO010005335.1_pt1 | contig 14971 bp, 19 predicted proteins | sample 5559291 | NCBI WGS metagenome assembly JAABUO01 (sample SAMN10711878, study PRJNA513372) | rock metagenome | isolation source: Antarctica rocks | place: Antarctica: Victoria Land, Finger Mt sud
ACATCCTTGCTTGAGGTACTCACTTGAGCTACAGTATCTGCAAATCCGCCCGTCAGCACGGGCCGAACCGAACCATGCAAGCCGAAATCTCCAATGACTTCTGGCTTAGATAAGCGGGTCGGGTCACCCCTCCCGTTGCTACTGCTAACCCACCCGCAACAAATCCTCCAAGTGCCGCTGCACCAACTTCCCTTCCGTTCACAGCGGACAGATTGCCTCCATTGTTGACCAGTTGCTTGCCCAAATCGAAACCTGCTTCTACTACTCCGCCCACAATAGCTCCTACGCAAGGAGGACAGCGCCCATCTGGGTCAGTGCCATAAACCGGCCTGTTGTAAAGGTAGTTGTACTTGTTCAACGTCTGAGGAAGCTCAATAATCGAGCCATTCTCGGAATAGTCCGCAGTCACCCACCGTCCCAAGCCCGCGCCATAATATCTTGCGCCGAAGTAATCCATGTTTGATTCAGGATCCCTTTCTTTGCCGGTGAACTTGTAACGCTGGCCACTCAAACCTGCCGTGATTTGCTCCTCTCCGCCGAAAGGATAAAAGTCCGATTCGTTCTCGATCGCGCCAGATCCGTTGGCGACGACATTGGAGCTACCGAGGTAATCGGAAATATAATAGTGAACAGTTCCGGTTAGGATATCTCGCCGCGCAAGTCGTTTCCCATTGAGAAACACATATTCGCTAGTGATATTGCCTGAGGCGTCGCTTTCGGCCAGAGGCCCGGCGCCCCAGTACAGTGTTCCTGACGACTTCTTAACCCGATTGCCGGCACTGTTGCATTAGCGGAATGTGGGAGCTTTGGGCGTTACGATGATTCATGTTCAGGCGTCGTCGGTTCCCGGTTGAGATCATCTTGGTCTGTGTTCGTTGGTACTGCAAGTACGGGATCTCGTATCGGGACCTGACGGAGATGATGCAGGAGCGCGGCGTAGAAGTGGATCCGTCCACTACCATGCGCTGGGTGCATCGCTACGCGCCTGAGCTTGAGAAGCGAGTGCGAGCCTACCAAGGCTATGGTTCGACTTCTTGGCGAGTGGACGAGACCTACGTCAGGTTGGCGGCCGGTGGAAGTACCTGTTCCGCGCTGTTGACAAGCATGGCGTGCTCATTGACTTCATGCTCTCGGATCGCCGAAATGCCGGTGCTGCGCACCATCTTCTAGCCAAAGCGCTGACTACGATGCGGAACTGGCCACCCTCGTCGATCACCACAGATAAGCTCCGCTCGTACCCGGAAGCCATTGCGAGGCTCAAGCGGGACGGTCAGTTATCGAGGGAGACGAAACACCGAACATCGAAGTACCTGAACAACATCATCGAGGCAGACCACGGGGCCTTGAAGCGAGTCATCAAGCCGACACGGGGCTTTCAGAGGATGAAGACCGCCATCGCCACGATCAAGGGTTTCGAGATCATGCGGATGATTCGGCGCGGACACTGCCTTACGTGCAAGAAAGGCGTCCGCAATGAGATCCGTTTTGTGAACCAGCTGCTTCAGGTCGCTGCTTAATACTCAGGCCCAAGGCGGGTCAGCTGCGCCTCCGCTGGTTAATGCAACAGAGCCCACTCTCACCCGGGCGCATACACAATTTCTGCGGCCTACGCGGGGGTAGGCGTCCCTCAACAACAAGCGAATCTAGACATGCAGGGCATCTCCCTTATGCCCTACTGGACTGGAGCAGTCAGATCCAACGCTGTAGCGTTCAGGATTTCGGAAACGGTGGATTACCCCCATGGGAAATGACGCAGCGTGGTCCGTCGCCATCATTCCAAAGCGTGCTCCTGTACCCACGATCTTCACGGCGCGACCGGAAGCCCGGACGCGGATGCGCGACTTCTTCAGCTCCCACATCCGCAACAAGAACACCCGCCGCGCCTATATGGAAGCGGTTCGGCAGTTCTCCGCGTTCTGTGCCCAGCATGGCATCGAGGATCTCGCCCAGGTCGAGCCGGTCCACGTTGCCGCCTTCGTCGAGGACCAGCTCCGGGAGCATTCCAAGCCCACGGTCAAGCAACGGCTGGCCGCGTTGCGGATGCTGTTCGATTGGATGGTAGTGGGCCAGATTCTCGCCGTGAACCCGGCCCACGCCGTGCGCGGGCCGAAGCACACCCAGCGGAAGGGCAAAACCCCGGTCCTGAATGTGGACGAAGCCCGTACCTTGATCGACGCGATCGACACCACTTCCCTTCCCGGCCTGCGCGATCGCGCTCTGATCGGCTTGATGGTTTACACGTTTGCACGGGTGGGAGCGGCGGTTTCCATGCGGGTGGAGGACTTTTATGTGCAGGGACGGCGCGGCTGGGTGCGGCTGCATGAAAAGGGCGGCAAGGAGCACGAGATGCCCACGCACCACAATCTGGACCGCTACCTGGAGGAATACATCGCCGCCGCCGGCATTGCCCAGGACAGAAAAGGGCCGCTCTTTCGCACCAGCAAAGGGCGCGGCGGCGAGCTGGCCGACCGTCCCCTGCTGCAATCCGATGTGTGGCGGATGATTCGCCGTCGCGCTCTCGCAGCCGGGATCAAGACCGAGATCGGGTGCCATACCTTCCGCGCCACCGGCATTACCGCGTATCTCAGGAACGGTGGACGGTTGGAGGTCGCCCAGCAGATGGCCGCGCATGAGTCGGCCCGCACCACTGGCCTCTATGATCGGCGTAGCGACGAGGTTTCTCTCGATGAGGTTGAGCGCATCGGGATTTAAGCTGCATGGCTCGGGCCAGCATCGTCGAGTTAGCCTCTAAAAGCATTACCGAAACGTGTCAGAGAACGTGCAGCTTGACCCTAAAACAACGCGGTTCCGTTTCGTTTTGAATGTTCCGATACGGTATACCCAAAAGCTGCATAGTGGAGTGAGCCGATTCGCAGCAGGCGACCCGAAGCGCCTGCAGAGTCGCGAGTCGGCCATCCCTGGTCAGCGACTAGCGGCAACGTAGGGCAAGAACAGCGTGAAAACCGTGCCCGAAGCTAGTGCCTCTTGACTGCTCCGTACTCGCAAGATTCCGTGGTGACGTGCCACAATCTCAGAACTGATCCAGAGCCCAAGGCCCGTACCCATCATTCCCTTTGTTGTGTAGAACGGCTCGAATATCTTCTTGATGGTCGGCCGACTCATCCCGGAGCCTGTATCCGCCACGGTGATAATCACGCCCTTTTCGCCGTCCTTCCAATTCGTGCTTTCTCGGCTACGCAGAAGAAGGCGACCTCCTGTTCCATGCATAGCGTCAATCGCATTGCCAACCAGATTGTTCAGGACTTGACGGATCTCTCCCTCGAAGCACGAAAGGGGCTTCGGAGCACGTAGTCGCCTTTGCAGTCCGACGCCGGAGTTCAAGACTCGAGCTTGATAGACGACCAGTACCGACTCCAACAATTCCTCAGCGGTTACCAGCTTTGGAGCGGTGGCCTGCTTGTGGAAGCGAAGGGTCTGACTTGTGATGGAGGATATGCGCCGCAGCTCGTGATCGGCCAGATCCAGATATTTCTGCACCTCTGGATCCACTGCGAGTTGGCGCGCTATATATACGAGGTTCGTAACGGCATCAAGGGGATTGTTGATCTCATGAGCAATCGAACTCGCCAAACGACCCACCGCCGCCAACTTCTCGTTTGTTCTTAATGCATGCTCCGCCTGAATTCGTGAGGTGATGTCCCGAACGATCAAAGAGGTGGCAATCGTATTCCGCGCGGTGTCGTACACCGGAGTAACCGAAACTTCGACGTGTTTCGTGCCAGCCTCCACCTCGATGGAACTCTGGACCAGCTCTCCCGTTCGATTGGATTCGATGAGTAAGCCAATCTGCTTCTGCCAATCTCCTGAAGATAAAGTCCCGATCGGATGAGATAAGACCTGCTGCTGCGTCCGTCCAAACAGCTTTTCCGCAGACGGATTAAAGGCGGCAATGTTGCCGACGCGATCAATCATGATTACTGCGTCGAAGGTGGACTCCAGCACAGAGGACAGGAAGCGGTCAGAGATGATGAGTTGCCGCAGTTCGCGATCATCCACCGACTCTCTTGGCGTGGTAAGTCTTGCATTGAAGCGATCCAGCGTCGTCCTGGTCGCCCGACGCTGGTCGGCACGCTGATAAGCCGATTCAAGGCTCCGAACAAACTGGAGTGTTGCGGGAGAGACAAACTGCCAATGCTTCCCCAGTCGCGGAGCCGGACCGAGCTGTTGTTGTAGATAGGTTTGCTGCTCATCATTCGCGAGCAGGACGAGTTCAGCGAGCGGAGCGCTGCTGGCGGCCATTCTTGCAACAGAAACGATCTCCGCTATGTGGGCCTCCAAGACAATGAGGCAGACGGATTCTTTTTGCTGTCCCAGAAAGGAGCTAAGTTCCGAACTGGTGCGAAACGGGAAGAAGGAGGCTTTGACTGTTGAAGCGACCGCCTGAATCAGTCCCTCCGTCTCTGTGCCTTCCACAAAGGCGCAATAGGCGATCGACCTCTTGCGCCGCACCAGCCCGATGTTGCGATCGAGAGAAGTCATGCGCTACAAAATGGGGAGCCCAAGCACCGATCTCCCGGCCCAGAGCTTGAGCATGTTCGTGGTCGGAGCCATGACATGACTCGCGCGAGCGTCACGAAGCAGACGAGGCAGCTTGCCATTTTCACCGTACCCGCTCCCTCCACATAAGGTCATGGCCTCATTACACACGTTGACGGCGGCTTCACCGGCCACCGCTTTGCTCATGAAGATGGCGGTCAGGGCGTTAGCGTCACCCGCATCGCCCAAGCGTGCCGCCTTGTATACCATCTGGCGCGCCTGTTCAACGGTGGACCACAGCTCCGCTATTTTGTATTGAATCACGGGTGCGTCGGCAAGCGACTCCTGCATGGGGAGATACTCCCTGCTCCGAACGCGAGCCACCGCGATGTCAAATGCCGCCTGTGCGATGCCCAGGTATGTTCCTGCCATAGCCGTCAGGAAATACGGAGCCACGACTTCGAAGACATACCAGATCTGGTCTCCCTCGTTACCGAGCAGGCCAGTCTCTGAAACGGGAGCATTTTCAAAACGAACGGGACGGGAGTCATTTCCACGCATGCCGAATCCGCCCCACGCATTTTGGAGGTGGCAACCAGGAGAATCTGCATCAACCACTACGCAGGTGAACTCTCCGTACTGAACGTCATCATCTGCGCTTTTGCAGGAGACCACGTACGAGTGGGCGTGGCCTGCGTTGGTCACCCACTGCTTGGTCCCACTCACTTCATAGCCATTCTCGGTTTGCCGAAGCTCAGTATTCGGCAGATAGAAGTGGACTCCTGAACCAGTTTCGGAGAGGGCCAGCGTGGTGATGTGCTCCCCTTTCGCGATCGCAGAGAGATAGGCCGCCTCATGGTGCGGAGTGGATTTGGCGGCAATGACGGCCGTTCCGACACTGTGCATTCCGAAGCACATGGAGGAGGACGAACAGGCCTGCCCCAGTTGTTCTGTTACAGCTATGAGCCCCATCAACCCTTGTCCAAGGCCGCCGAGTCGCTTCGGTACATGGAGACCCAGCAGCCCTGCCTTTCCCAAGGCGTCCATGGTAGGGGCCGGCCACACCTGCAGCTCATCAACCTCCTGAGCTCTGGGAGCTGCGACGGCTTCTGCGATCGCCTTCGCCTTTTGCTGAATGTCTCTCAGGCTCGAAGAGGCAAACTCCTCTGTCAGTAGGGAGGTTTCCATTGCACTGATTAAACAACACGAAAGCGACAAAATGGTGTGTCTGGGTGCACGAAAGACTGTCAACTAAAGGGTTCGCTGCGGTCTTTAGGTAAGACTAGAGAACGGTCAGTTCGGGACGTTTGGCCAACTTTTCAGGAGCCCGAGCATGGAAATCATCGAAAATCAGGTGATCCAGGCCAATGCCTTGAGATCGATGGCAAGCATTTTCGCGAATGCACTCTCCAATAAGCGCACCACGAAGCACTTCCGTGAATTCTGGTGCCCGGATACATGAACGAGGCGCCGGGAGCACGGATGCAGGAGCGCACGGCAGCTCGCCATGCTTCTCGGCGTCGGACGCAAACCAAGTAATTACAGCTCCGATCGTCCTCGGCCAGCTGCGCATGTCGACCTGTTCGGTTCTTTTACAAGACAATAAGCTCAGCGATTTCTTTCAAAGAGCCAACCTCTACATCGATATGCTCAAGGCGCGTGGTCGCCGTCGCCGGCAACCAGCAGAAGCGATGTTCCCGCTGATACGTATAGCTGCGAGAGATGGCGCGCGTACCGACGCCCACCGTACTGCCGGCGTTGAACGATGTGCCTAGGAAGAAGTTCACCCATAGAGGAACGCCGCCGGGCTTCGCTACCGGACATCTATTTCGCCTTTTTTTGGTTTTTCTTAGCTTTCCTTGCGCCGGCCAAATCGGAACCGGCCACACTCTTGACCTCCTTGCTCTTGCTGTTCCTTAGCAAATCGCTCGCCTTGCTGGCTTCCTTTTTTGAAGCTGCCATTGGAGCCTCCAGATCATGAATTTACGTGCCGGTCAAAACGTGGGGAAACAAATTCTGTTTGCCGGCGCGGCATCCTTCCGCGCCAGAATGTGCCGCACCTCCTACTCGCCTTGCAAATCTGCTGGCACATGCCGGGCCAGATCCCTGCTGTCATGCAGGACGCGGGCAATCTCAATGAGGCCGGGTGAAGTAGAGCGGTAGAGGATGAAGTGACGAGGCTTTTTGACGCCTGGTCGCCCCGCGCGGTTGCGGCTGAATGAAAGATGATAGGTTCGCGCCTCGGGAATCATCAACTCTGGGCGTTCTTTTGAACCAGGCCGAGCCGGATCGGCTTCAAGGTCGCGCAAGGCCTGCAGTAATAGAGCGCGGTAGCGAACGGCAGCTTCCTTGCCGAATTTTAGCTCGCTCCATCGGGAAATACAGCGGATGTCCTGACGGGCATCTGATGTGAGTGTCGCCGATCTGCGAACCGGCTTCTTAGGCACGCACTCGCTCGGCCACGATCTCGGCTGAAACATCCTCGCCGATCTGTTCGATATAAGCGGCCAGCTCGTCCATCGATCCAAAGCTGATGCCCTCGCCCCGATCAAGCTGACCAAAGGCGTCTTTGGCGGCGGTGCGCAGCCATTCGAGCTTGGCCCTGTCCTCGGCGTCCTGACGCTCCAGAAGATTCAGGCCGGCGCGGACGGCTTCGCTGGCGTTGGCGAACCGTCCGACGGCGATGCTGTCTTCGATGAAGCTGTCATAGTGGTCGGTCAGGTTGACGTTGCGGGTCGGCATGGCTGGCTCCTCCTGCTTTTCAGGATAGCGGGAATTGGCAACTGTTGCCAGCATTCTCATGTGGCAGGTGCCTGGGAATATACGATAAAGGACGTTATCGAGTATCCCGGCCGGTCTGTTCCACACCAAGGCTCTTTGGGTTATGAACCCAAAGAGCTATTCTCGCGTGGCTGGTCATTCTTTCCTTTGCCGACGAGCCGGAACTTACGGGGACAATCAGTCACTTCTTCAGCTCAGGATGTTCTGAGAGGCTCAAAATATTCCCGTCGGGATCCTTGAACCATGCGACCTTTGCGCCGGTGGGCGAAGCCCAGATGCCTAGTTCATCTTGAGCCATCCCCTCATAACGCTCGAATCGGACTCCGTTTTGCCCCAAGTCTTTTACGGTCGCGGTGATCTCTGGGACTTGCCAACCCAAGACCGTGCCATGGGCAGGAGGAAGCTCTTTGGCCATGCCAAGACGAAGCATGATGCCATTGGCATCAAACACCAACGCAAACGGCGGCTCCTCCCTTATCAGACGAAGGCCAAGGGTGCCCTCATAAAACTTCCTTGCACGGGGCACATCGATGATGGAGGCGAATCCGACGATGTTGTATGTTCCGAGTCCGGAGAGTTGCGCCATGTGGCTATCATGAGCTTCTTTACTGGTTGTCGCAAGAATGCTGCTGCGCCATAATATACCTTGATTGCGACAACATAGTGTTTTGACAGAATATGATCCGAAGCGCGGCGTTTCTGTTACCACGCTCGCTTATGAATACCCATCCGGCTATCGGGTGCCGGAACATGCACACCGGTCGGATCAACTAATCTACGCAACCAGCGGCATCATGGAAGTATCTTCCGGTCAAAGCCTATGGTTGACTCCTCCGCATTTTGCGTTGTGGCTTCCAGCACGAACGCTCCATCGAATTCACATGCCTGGATCTGTTTCTATGCGCACGCTTTACTTGCGAGCAGGCCTGGCCGCTAGAGCGGAGCCTGGCGTTGCTGTGCTGCACGTGACTCCGCTGCTGCGGGAACTCATTCTTGAAGCCGTGCGAGTAGATCAGCTTCGGATACGAAATCGTTACGAGTGTGCCCTCCGCGACCTGCTCATTCCTCAACTTGAGAAAGCCACACCGATGCCCACCTTTGTGACACTGCCGCAGGAGGAGAGAGCGCTTGCGGTGGCGCGAGAAGTCTTGAGGAGTCCGGTGGAATCGAAGACGATGGCGACTCTGTGTGCCGAGGTAGGTGTCAGTGTCAGGACCATTGAGAGGGCGTTTCGCAAAGAGGTTGGAATCGATTTCGAATCGTGGCGACGACAGGTCAGGCTAACGAAAGCCGTTGAGTTGCTGGTTTCGGGATGTTCCGTTAAGGAGACGGCCTTCAAGATTGGTTATTGCCAGCCGAGCGCCTTTATCGAAATATTCCGCCGAACATTTGGAACAACTCCGAAAGCGTGGATCTCAGCATTGAGGGTCCAACGATCCGTCGAATCGAAGGCAAACCTTTCCTCCGAAGATCTGAATCGTCACGCATGATAATCATTGATGGCCGCGTGAGCGGCCGCACCTGAGGATGAGAAGGGCTTCCTGTTGACCGCAGGCGTCGGTGCAGTGGAGACTGCAGGAGCGCACAGGTAAGGGTCGCGGACTTATTGGTGGTTCGACCCCGAATGATAATCTGACCCGCCGGCGGCTCACGTACACCTGACTGGTGCCTCTTCTGAGCCCATAGAACAATATGCCCAACTCGCCGCTGGCTGCTTGTCCGCACTGGAGGAGCAGATGATTGAAGCGATTCTCGAGCGATGCGCCGGTATCGATGTCGGCAAGAAGTTCGTCGTGGTCTGCGTCATGACCGGGGGCGCGAACGACGAACCCCACACGCAGATCAAGAAGTTTGGCACGATCGTTAGCGAGCTTCAGCGTCTCGCCGGATGGTTGGTCGCCGAAGGGTGTACGCACGCGGTGATGGAGAGCACCGGCAGCTATTGGAAACCGGTCTTCAACCTGCTGGAAGCACACGTGCAAGTGCTCCTTGCGAACGCTGCAGACGTGCAGAACAGGCGCGGCCACAAGACCGATCCGAACGATAGCCGCTGGCTGGCTCATCTGCTTCGTCACGGGATGATCCGGGCGAGCTTCATCCCGCCGCTAGCGATTCGTGAACTGCGGGACCTCACGCGTCGGCGCAGGCAGCTGATCGGGGAGAACTCACGGGAGCGCAATCGGGTTCAGAAGGTCCTTGAAGATGCGAACGTGAAGCTGGGCGACGTGCTGTCGGATGTCTTCTGTGTGTCCGGCAAGCTCATGCTCGCAGCGCTTCTCGACGGCCAGATGACCGCGGAACAGATTGCCAATCTGGCCAAGAAGAAGGCCCGAGAGAAGATCCCGCAAATCACGGCTTCTGTTGCGGACCATCGGTTGAGCGACCACCAGCGGTTCCTCATCCGGCATGCGCTTCGTCATCTGGAGTTCCTGGACCAGGAAGTTGAGGCGCTCAACCAGGAGGTACGGCGGCGCATGGCGGACCCATCTCTTACCGAGACGTTCCATCCGCTCCAGAGCATTCCAGGCATCAAGGAAGAATCCGCAGCCAGCATCCTGGCCGAGGTGGGCGCTGACATGGAACAGTTCCCGACGGCGGCACAACTCAGTTCATGGGCGGGGCTCTGCCCGGGAAACCACGAGAGCGCCGGTGTCAAGAAGAGCGTTCGCACGAACCGGGGAAACGTCTGGCTCAAGACGACGCTGACGCAGAGCGCATGGGCCGCCACCAATCGCAAGGGCTCACGGCTGCAGTCGCGCTATCACGCCCTCAAAGCTCGTTGCGGAAACAAGCGCGCCATCGTGGCACTCGGACACACGCTCCTCAAGACCGTGCACGCCGTTCTCTCCGCAAGACTGCCCTACCGAGAAGATCCTCCCACTACTCACGACGACCAGAATGCCGAGCGTGCTCAGCACCATATTCGCTGTCTGAAGAAGCTCGGATATAACACCTTTGCCCTCGAGTAGAGCTTCCTATTCTCAGAACAATGTCCTTTATCATGCGTGAAGGGGGGGGAGGGAGCATGAGAAAGACAATCGTTATGCTCGTCTTGGCTTGCGGGCTTGTCGCTCCTAGCTTCACCCAGGTGGCAGAGACGAAAAGGCTCGCCAATCTGGAGCTGCAGCTTGAGACGGAAGATCTCCAGCAGGGCGTGCCACAGGCGTTTACCTTCCTCCTGGTCAACAAGACCAATCATGAAGTGCGCGTTCCCTACATCCCGAATGTCGACTGTGACGGCACGTTATACGGGGGGATGTGGTTGCGTGTGGTGGCACCCGGTGGTCAGGGGTGGAGTCGCGGATGCGGCGTCAATGCTTTGCACGGCGAGTCCATATTAGACCGGGCCAAACGCTGGAGAGTTCTTCTTCCAGGAGCATCCCTCAACTTCAAAGCTGGAAAAGAACGCGCCCTCTATAACGATCAGGTGGATGGGACGTATGAGTTCTGGGCGCACTACGATCCCCCAACAATCTCGCCAAGCGATCAGGAAGTATTACGACGGGCAGGCATCGACTTTCCCCAAGGCCCGCTCGATTCGGCTCATGTCAGATTCGAGAAAAAACGATGAGTCTACGCATCTCCGAGAGCGCATCCCCGGTATTGCTTCCGATCAGTTCCCCTCCCTCCATCTTCACCGCAAAGCCGGATGCCCGGAAGCGGATGCGCGACTTCTTCAGCTCGCACATTCGTAATCCAAAACCCGCCGCGCCTACATGGAGGCAGTCCGGCAGTTCTCCGCCTTTTGTGCCGAACTCGGCATTCTGGATCTCGCCCAGGTGGAGCCGATCCACGTTGCAGCGTTCGTGGAGGCGCAGCTCAAACTCCACTCCAAACCCACAGTGAAGCAGCGGTTGGCCGCTCTGCGGATGCTCTTCGACTGGATGGTGGTCGGCCAGATTCTGCCCGTCAATCCCGCTCATGCCGTGCGTGGGCCGAAGCACTCCCAAAGACGAGGCAAGACGCCTGTACTCCAGGCCGATGAAGCGCGGACTCTGATCGATGCGATCGACGTCACTTCCCTTCCCGGACTGCGGGACCGAGCTCTGATCGGCCTTATGGTGTACACCTTGCGCTCGGGTAGGGCGGCGATCGGGATGAAGGTTGAGGACTTTTATGTGCAGGGCCGGCGCGGTTGGGTGCGGCTTCACGAGAAGGGTGGCAAGGAGCACGAGATGCCGACGCACCATAATCTTGATCGTTACCTCGAGGAGTACATCCGGTCAGCCGGCATCGCCGAGGATCGCAAAGGCCCGATGTTCCGAACGACGCGCGGTCGGTCGGGCGAGCTGACCGGCAGTTCCCTGCTCCAATCCGATGTGTGGAGGATGATTCGACGACGGGCCGTGACGGCCGGCATCAAGACCGAGATCGGCTGCCACACCTTCCGAGCAACGGGAATCACGGCCTATCTAAAAAATGGGGGCAGACTCGAGATCGCGCAGCAGATGGCGGCGCATGAATCAGCACGAACGACGGGTCTTTATGATCGCCGCGACGATGAAGTGTCGCTTGATGAGGTCGAGCGAATCGGGATTTGATCAGCGCGCATCATCGCGGCGCGAGCCATTGCCAGCACTGTGCTGGCAATGAGTTGATACTTCAAAGCAAGCCGGGCGGCCAGGCTAGCGCTAGGGGCTGTGAAGACATCGGATAAGCGAGGATTATCAATCCATGCCAATTTCACAGATAGTGCAAGAGGAACTCCACTGGGGACAAGAAATGCTCGTTCTACTGTGGCATTTCACACCTCGCAAGTTGCTTCGGACAGATCGTGATCAGATCGTGATTGGCCTAGCATCGCTCGCCTTAGAGCACATCAGCTCAGTGCTTTTGCTTCTTGGAACGGGCAACAACAATGGAAGTGCTTTGGCGCTCGCGAGACCAACCGTTGAGGCTGTTTTGCGAGCCGTATGGCTATATGTCGGCGCAACGGACGATGAAGTTCTTAAGGCCCGCACAGGACATAAGAAGGCTTACAAAGCCTTATCAGAAATGGCGCTAGTTATTGATCGCCTACAGCAGATTGATGACACTTTTGAACACCTGATTTCGGAGGCGGACGGTCTTAATGGGTTGACCCACGGTGGTCTCGAGCAAGTAGGAAGACGATTCGACGCCGCTGGAGATGTGGTGCCCAGCTACGATGAAGGTTCGGTGAGGGCCTGTATTCGCGCTGTTGTGAACACTGGCACAACAATGCTTCTCATCTTGTGCCGCATGGGAATCACAGAGGAGATGGCAGCTCAAGCCAGAGTTGACGAGTATCAGGCAGCGTTCATCCCTATGCTTGAACGACTTAGACCACTTCCCGATTAGCCAGTATGTGCCCCTTCGTTCCGTGCTATCCACATCCCCGTTAGGTCACAGGCCACCAGAACGCCGTCCTGAAGACCCGGGAGACGACGCTAGGGATCTCGGGGTCACTTCCCTGCCCTGTGAGATCTGTGGCCGGTTTCGGTGAAGGAAGCCTCTAGGGCTTATTAGAGGGTGGACCGGTCGGCGGTATAGGGGTGGTGCTGGAGCAGGTAGGACCTGTAGTACCAGCTTCTTTGCTTTCGAGGCGGGCTCAATTACTCCTATGCCTCCGATGTTCCTCACTTCCGCAAATAAGGGCGACGGCTTTCCGCTTCCGGGATCGGGGTTTGTACCAATGAATGGACCTTGAGGTCCGGAACCAATCACCTGCGCATACTCTTTTGCGTCCTGCGAAACGATCCCAATAAAGACGATGCCGCCCCCAAGGTTCATTCCTCCGAATCGTGTCATACCCGACCTGCTGTGGAACACGGGACCACCACTATTTCCCTCGAACACGTTCGCATCCACCAAGAAAGGTTTGTCAGGGCCACCCGGGTCCATCCAAGCGACAATGCCGCTTCTCGCAATCGGAGTTGATAGATAAGTCTCGCCGAGCAGAGCTGGGTACCCGAGTATGATGACGCTTGCACCTTGGTAAGTGTCGTCGTTTGTTCCAAAGTCCTGTAGCCCGATTGCGTGCAAATTGGGATATTTACTCAGGTCTGGCAAAAGCGCTACTGCTAAATCTGAGCCATCATCCGCAGCTCGCCAGAGAGCCTTTCCATTCACAACGAGCGGAAGCGGAACGCCGAAGTCATCTTGGGATGGCTGATCTTTAGCGACACGTATCCACAGTTGATCTGGAACGTAGCCGATTGCGGGCTGATAGAAGACGTGCTTAGCCGTGAGCAAACAGCCGTGCGTGGCGTCCGTGGCCACAATGACGGCAGAACCTATCGTAGTGAATGTCTTTTTGCCATTCACCTCTGTAACGCGGCCGACCGCTACAGTTGCTCTACGTAGGTGATACATCGGCTCGTCATTTGCGGTGGGTTTGTGCTCCGCATTTTGAGGAGCAGGAGCGATTTGCGCCTTAGCGTAACCGCCAAGACAGGCTCCTAATCCGAGGAGGGCTGTCAGACTAAGGACTGTATCGCGTTGATTCATTAAGGATTTCTCCGGGCTGCCAGGGTAACAGAACAAGACCCGAATCGGCGCGTACACTCACTATTGCTTGTGCTCTCTGAAACGACCGTTTCAGTTAGAGCATCTTGCCGCCTCATAAATGCGGAGCGGAGATAGTCGGTCCGGCCCTCTCTCAACCAATCACAGCTGCTTTCTTACCCGGCCGCCTCGGGAAATGTTCGCCGGAGCCGCTGCTTTTGCCAGCCTAAGCCGGGACCCGGGGCGAATTCCGTCTAACGCCGGCGCAGGCATAATGAGCAGGTCGGCAGAGATGCCCAGCCCAACCTTCACACGGCGCACCATCTCCAGCGTCAAAGGACGCTTGCCCGTCAAAACCTCAGAGACGCGGGCTCGGCTTCCAATGAGAGGCTCCAGGTCCTTGCGGCTCAGGTGCTGCTGCTCCATACGGAACTGAATGGCGGTCACGGGATCGGGTGCGTCGATGGCATGGTGCTTCGCCTCATAGGCGTCCACCAGGGTTGCGAGCACATCGAGCTCATCCCCATCGGCGGTGTCCGGCGAAGCGCTCATCAGTTCTTCAATGCGGGCCACGGCAGCCCTATGGTCCTGCTCCGTCCTAATGGGCCGGATCTGCATACCGGTTTTCGTCATATGTCACCTGTTCCACATCGATGTTGTCGTACTCCTTGTGAGTGCCGAGCCACTTAATCAGCACGACCTGGAAGTGATAGTTGATTGCCACAACGAGCCTGTAATCGTTCCCTTTGATGTTGAAGACGACTCGCTCTGCCGACACAATGCTCGCGGAGGTGTACTGGCTCTTGAGTTCGGCTGAGGACTTCCAAGCGGCTTTAGCAGCTTCGGCATACCAAGCATCCAAATGAGCCTTGACGGCTTTCTTGTGCTTGGCATCAACCCTATTTCGAACAAAACCGTTCAGGGTGCCGCGTGCAATGACTCTCACGATTCGAGTGTAACCCGCTCCCAAATTGGGAGCAAGCTAAATTATCAGATGACGCGCGCTTAGGCAGTTATGAGGCACTTCTTGAGAAGCTGAGCTCCAATCTTGAGCAGGGGAGGCAGAAGGGATCTCTAGGGCTGCTTGAGTGTTTTTGTCTGCACCGAGAGCTTGTGTGCTTCTGACCTGCTCCCAGAAATCTCACCCAGTTGAATCTGGAGTTCTCTCGTAATGACCCGACCCGCTTATCTAAGCCAGAAGTCATTGGACATTTCGGCTTGCATGGTT
>JAABUO010005336.1_pt1 | contig 14971 bp, 9 predicted proteins | sample 5559291 | NCBI WGS metagenome assembly JAABUO01 (sample SAMN10711878, study PRJNA513372) | rock metagenome | isolation source: Antarctica rocks | place: Antarctica: Victoria Land, Finger Mt sud
TATAAGTTTAATAAATCTGTCTCGCAGTTTAATGAATTATATATTATTTAAACTCGCGAAAACGATAAATTAATTCTTAAACGTTATCTTATTAAAAGCTATAAAATTTTAATTATTAAATTTACATATTAAAAAATGAAATGCTTTCTTTATATATTATATATATAATTTAATTAATGAACTTTAACATTACGTTTAACATTATTAACTTTTAATTATGTTACTACACATAAGAATTAATCGCAAAACGTTATTATTAAAGATAAATTAATTTTAATTTTTAATTCGTTTAAGACGAAAGTTTAGTCGCTTATATTTATGTTTAATAACTTAAGTATTATTTTTAAAATATAATACACTTAAAATATTAAATTTATAAACATGAAAAAAACTTTTTATTATTAAATATTTTACGTTTATTTAAGAAATTATAAATTATAATATTAAATTCTTAACAGTAATTACGTTAAACGAAAAGAGAAATTATATAAAATAATGTTATTATATGATTATAAGAATGAAATCTTTTTATTTACTTTTCGTATAAAGCATATAACTCGTTTTCTTTATTGTAAAATGCGATGCTTATAATCTTTTTATACATACTGAATGTTTTTTAATCTTCGATCTCGCGAGTTAATAAAGATTTTTAATTTTAAAAATTACGTTTAATATATTTTTACGATTTAAGTACGATAATAATATAATTAATTAAGTTAAACTTTAACATTTTATTAAAATGTTAAAAAAATAATAACGTATTTACTTTAAAATTAATTAAGCATACGTAATTAATGTAACTTAAGATTGAAAATTGTAAAAAGCTAGCTTATAAAATCTTTTTAATAGCTGTATTAAATTATTATAAAGCTCGATTTTTTAATAAATAAGATCGTTTATTTATACATTAAGCGAAAATATAAGTTAAAGAAATGACATTTATGACGCTTTCGTAAATGATTAATTTCGCGTATATTAATATAATTAATTAATTTTAAATTCATAATTTAAAAAATAACGACAAAATCGTAAAAAAACTAAATGAGCTATTAAATTTACTGTAAACGATAAATATGTAATTACTTAAAATTTTATATATTATAATTAAAAATAAGATCATTAATAATACGATAACTTATGTTAAGCATGTAATTTTTTAAACTTTTCATTAATTCTTTTTATCATAAAAGTAAAGTCGTGCAGAAAAGATTTTAAAATAAAATTTTAATAAAGTTTATAAGTAATATGCTAATCATTCATTATTATTTTTTAAAAAGATTTCGTTATAATTTTAAATAAAAAATTAAAAAATGAATTAAAAGTAAAGAGTCAGAAATTAAATGTATTCATGCTTTAATTTAATGTTAAATCTTTAAAAAAATTCAGATAAAAATTCGAAATACAGCTTATAAATAATTAATACTTTTACTTAACGATAATTACGTCTTTTTATTAAATTTCTTAAAAAATTATTCGTTAATCGTTAATTATCGTAAAATTAGCATGAAACGAGATTAAAAATCGTAATTCATAATAAGTTAAAAGCTTATAAAAGACTCTTTAATTAATTTTAAGATGCGATACGTAAGCTGTAATATTACATTTAGTAATTTTATAAAATTTTCTTTTAAAATGAATAACTAAAAACTTTATTATGTTTATTATGTTAACTCGTTAAATCTTTTTAAAGAGTTTTTAATTATGCTGTGTAACTAATAATTTTAAGCGTTAAAAAATGTTATCTTTAAATTTTTCAGAGCGAGCTATTAATATTAATTATATATACTGAATTTAACTTTAAATATTAAACGTAATTAACTTAACGTTATGTAAAGAGAAAAGAAACTTGCGAGCACTTAAGAAATAATTCTTTAAAAAAGTTTTAATAATCTTTAAATTTATTAATATTATATTATTAATAAGAATTATTTTCTTTTTAAAGAATTTAAACCATTTTTATGTAAGAGTATTCTTGTAATAATCGAGATTCTTTAAGAAATAATAAAAATCGTGAAAAGATACAAGCTAATTAATTAAGATATAATTAATGAGCTTTTCTTAAATATAACTTAACATTAGCTTTACGTTTACGATATTTATTCTTTAATAATAGTTTTTATTATAAGTTTAATATAAGAATAAATTCATGAAATATAATAATAAAAACATTTATATAATAATATATAATTAAAGCTTTTTTATTAAACATGTTAAATAATATTAAATTAATTTAAAATATTATAAAGAATATTAATGCGTTAAGTTTAACAAGTTACTGCGATGCATTTATAACGAATAATTTAAACTTTATAAAAACTGCGAGAAATTAAAAATAATGATGAGAATAAAAGAATTAATAAAAAAAGAATTAAAATTATTACTTATATAAAGTTAAGAAATGAAAGAACGAGTTATCGTTAAAAAACTGAAGTAGAAGTTTTATTTAAACATGCACGCATAATTAATGTTTAAATAAGAAAATTAAGAAATATTATATCAATAAAAATTATTTATTTTATTTTCTTAATTATTAATTCGTTATCTTTAATTATAATATATACTTTGTATGCAAATAAGATTATTAATCTTCATGAAATTAAAGTAATTAAGTCGTTTTTTAAGTCGTTTATAATAAATGCTCAATGAGATTACTTAAATTATGTCGCTTAATATTTTAATAATCGCGCTTGCAGATAACTTTTAATAATGTTATCTTCATGTACTTCGCGTAAGACTTAAAATGTAATTTACGAATCATTATTAAAATTATAATTAATTAAATCATTTTTTAAGTTATTTTAATTTAAGTTAATGTATATTTTAAAAAGACGAATAATTAAAAGTAAAGAATATTTGTATATTAGTAATAATGCTTTTAAGTATAACGATAATATTTATTATAACAACGCTTTATATTATAATTTATCTTTAAATAAGTTTTTATAAATATATATAATAAACATAAAAAGAAGAATTAATATATGCATTATAAACAATATATGTATATAAACGAACGCAAATTTAATTAACAAAAGCGAGATTTAGTTTAACAATATATGAACGAACGTAAATTTTATTAATAAAAGCAGAACTCAGCTCAGCGAGATTAGCTTAAATTTAAATTTTATTTAACTTTAAGCGACGAATGTTACTTAAGCTAAAATTTAAAATTTAGTTTACTTTACAAACTATTAATGTGCGTTAAAAGAAAATACTGAAGACGAAAATTATAATTATATCTCGTAAAACTTTAATATTTTCTTATTCTCGTTATTAATAAACGTTAAAAGTTTATAAAAATATCATAAATAAAAAAGTAAAGAATTTTCTTTCTTATATCTTAAGACAGTAACAATTCTTTATAAATTTAATACAAAACTCGTTTAAATAAAATGAAAAGAACTTTAAGCGATTATATTATTCTTTTACATTAGTAATAAATTATGCTTTAGTTTATTAATTTCTTTATATTAAATGTACTTAAAAGTTTATTAATTAATTCTTTAAGAATAAAAAACTTTATAAAATATACGAATATTTAAGCTTTAAGAGCGCGAAACAGATACACGCTTTAATGAGAAGAATTTTAAGAAACATTTCTAAAAATTAATTATTTTAATACTTATTTAAGATTATCTTAAGTATTATTAATATATTAGTAAAGAAATATAGCGTAAAATATTAAAACGTAATATTATTAATATAATTTCTTTTTAATTATTTATTTTTTAAAGATAAATTATTTTATGTATTAATTAAATAATATAATGTAAACGAAAGTTAAGTATATAACGAAATTTATATCGTAAATTAATAATAGTAAAGATAAAATAATATTTTAGAAAACGTTACTATAATTTTCGTATTACTCGTAACGAATAAAATAATTCTTATTTAACATTATAATAATGTTATTATATAATTAATATATTTTATAATTAATAATTTAACTTAAAGAATACGAAGAAGTTAAATTAATCTCGAAATATTACTACTAAGATTTATTTTAATAATAAAGAAATAAAGTTTAATTAATATTACACGTTATGCATTATATCGTTAAGCAAGCGTTAAAAACTTTATAAAGAATAATTAATACGAATATATAATTATACGCGAAAGCTTATTATAAAGCAGTAATAAAAAGACGCTTAAGAAAGATTAAAGAACGATGAAAATTAAAATAATATGCGAATTTATGTAATTAATAACTTTGCGTAAAGACATTACTTTGTTAACATTCACGCTTTTATAAGTTTAAATTCTTTACATTAGCTTTTTAAAAAATAAATTATATATTTTATAAGTAACATTAAGAATTTAAATAAAAAGATTTTAAAGAAAAATCTTAGCAGAAAGCGAAAGCGAACGAATTAATTAATAACGACGAACGTTTTTAAAGTAAATTAATTAAATTATTAATTTTATTTCGTGTTAAAAAATTTTAATTTAAAAATAATTAAATATTATAATACGATAAAATAATAAAGTAATAATAAACAGAAGAATATAATACGTTAAATTATGTTAATTATAACATTTTTATTTATTATTAATAAATGTACTAAAATATATTATGCTCGTACGATTATTAACTTCGTAATAATAATACGTTATATTTTTTATAATACGAAATTCTTAAAGTATTTAAATTACGCTCTTTATTATATTAATAAACTTAAGAACATTTTTAAAAACTCGCGTTTTTAAATCTTTTATAAGAAAATAAAAAACGAGAACGACGAAGTCTTAAAAATCGATGAATGATATTTTAACTTTTTTAAATTTTATATTATTTTTCATTACAAGTAACTCATTAATTTTTACGAAAGCGTAAAGAATTATAACATTAATTATTTTAAAGCGATACATAAATATCTTATTAAATACTTTTATAATTTTATTAATAATAAAAAAGACTTTTAAAATTAAATTTTAAAACATAATACTCGCTTAATGAATATGTTAGTTCTTAAAGATACGATTTTATATTAAAAGATTAAAAGAATAATTATAATTAAAAACAGAATAAATGTATAAGTTATAACTTTAAGCGAACACGTTAAGATATATAAACTAAATTAATTACTTAATGTATATAAGCGAAAGCGACTGAAGATTATTAAGTTATTAACATTATTTAAAAACATAATGATACGCAGTAAATATTATAAAATACGTAAGAATTAATAATTTAATTAATAATTTAATTATCTTTATAAAAAAGAATTAAAAAAGAGTAAACGATCTTTAAATAAACGAAACATAAGCGAATTTACGAGAAAACGACTCGTTTTAAGTTAAGAAATATTTTATTATCTTATTAACGTTATTAATTACTTAAAAGCGTAATAATAAAAATCTTAAAAATCTTAAAAAATTAACGAAAGAATATGTTCGTTATTCATTAAACTAATTACGACGAGATTATTAACGATAAAATTACGTTTAAGTATAAAAATATTTAAGTAATTAGTATTAAGCTACGATATTAAGATTACTAAATAATAAAATATTTAATCATTTAAAAATAATCGTAATTATTCTTAATTATAAAACATTAAACTTAAGTAATAAATTATTATATTATACTGAGACTTTAATTAAACGTTTAAGAAAGCGATATTAAAATCATTTACACGAGATTTATAACATGATTAAAGTAAAAGATTAATTAAAAAATGTAATTTAAATCTTTTAAAAACTTAAAACTCGTTAATTTTACTAACTTACGAATATCGTACGTAGCGTTTATCTCGTACTTATAAATAAAAATAAGAATAATTATTACGTAAATAATTATATTAATTAAGATTAATATAACATATTATATAATAAGAATTTTTTAAAAAAGAAACGTTAAAAGACAGACGAGCTTAATAAAAAGCTAAAGTAAAAGTAAATAATAATTACATGAATAATATCTTTAAGAAAAACGTTTTTTTAATAAGCTAATATTATATTATATAATGTTAAACTAAGTTAATTTATCTTAAACTTAACAAGTACGCATTATATTTTAAGATTTATTCGTAATAATCGTATACATTTTTAACGAATTTAACATTTAACAAGTTCGTTAATTATTATAAAAAAGCAATAAGCTATTAAGAAATGCTATTTTCAGAGCTTTGTTTATTAAGCGCTTATCTTTATAAAAGTAATCTTTTAATCTTTTAACGATTAAATAATAAATGTATTTTATTCGTTACTGATCGTATTAACTTCGCTTTTTTAATTTTAAAAAAACAAGTTTATATTAACTATTAGCTTTAATTAATTAAAGTTCTTTTTAAATCTTATAAAAATATTAAGATTAATTATTAAAAGTTAAATTATGTTAAATTATGTTAAATTATAATCATAATATAAAATATTAAATTATTTTAAATTATGTATTAACTTTATATTATATTATAACAAGTTATCGTTTACTTAATCTTTTTCTTCTTAACTTATTCTGAGATATTTAAATTATATAATTCGTACGTTAATTTTATAAATATTCTGTTAAATTTTAAGAATTATTATTATTAAGTTAATTATTAATCGTTTACGTAAAAAAAAAAAAAAAGTTTATTATAAATAACTCGCGTAAGCTTTACGAGAATATAACTTTATAAAAATTAAAGTTAAAACTTTTAAAACGTTAGCTTTAAAACTTAAACTCGAGTTATTAATACGTTTATCTCGATTTAAAATTATTACACGAGTATAAGTTAAACGAACTTCTTTATTATTAATTTTAAAATTTATAATAATAATAAAAAAATAAAAAAATAAAGTAAAATTTACGATTAACACTTAAATTCGTCGTTCTTAATTATTCTTTATTCTTTAAGCTTATAAAACTTATAATCTTAATAATATTTTTTCTGTCTTATATTAACAGTTTGTAAAGTGAATTAAATTTTAAATTTTAGCTTAAGTAATATTCGTCGCTTAAAGTTAAATAAAATTTAAGTTTAAGTTAATCTCGCTAAGCTAAATTTTACTTTTGTTAATTAAATCTGCGTTCGTTCATATATCGCTGAACGAAAGTTAGCTTTAATCGCTTATGTCGCATATGTTATTTATATTGCATATATTAATTCTTTTTTTTATATTTATTATATATATTTATAAAGACTTATTTAAAGATAAATTATAATATAAAGCGTTGTTATAATAAATATTATCGTTATATTTAAAAGCATCATTATTAATATATAAACATTTTTTACTTTTAATCATTCGTCTTTTTAAAATATACAGTAACTTAAATTAAAATAATTTAAAAAACGACTTAATTAATTATAATTTTAATAATGATTCGCAAATTACATTTTAAGTCTTACGCGAAGTATATAAAAATAACATTATTAAAAGTTATCTGCAAGCGCGATTATTAAAACATTAAGCGACATGATTTAAATAATCTTATTAAGCATTTACTGTAAACGACTTAAAAAATAATTTTATTAATTTTAATTTTATTTACACATAAAGTATATGTTATAATTAAAGATGACGAATTAATAATTAAGAAAATAAAATAAATAATTTTTATTAATGTAATATTTCTTAATCTTTTTATCTGAACATTAATTATGCGTGCATGTTTAAATAAAACAGCTGCTTTAGTTTTTTAGCGATGACTCGTTTTTTTATTTCTTAACTTTATATAAGTAATAGTCTTAAATATTCTTTTATTAATTTTTTCATTCTTATTATTATTTTTAACTTCTCGCAGTCTTTATAAAGCTTAAATTATTCGCTATTAATGCATCGTAATAACTTGTTAAACTTAACGCATTAACATTTTTTATAATATCTTAAATTAATTTAACATTATTTAACATGTTTAATAAAGAAGCTTTAATTATGTATTATTACATAAACGCTTTTATTATTATGTTTAACGAATTAATTCTTATTTTAAACTTATAATAAGAACTGTTATTAAAGAATAAATATCGTAAACGTAAAGTTAATGTTAAGTTATCTTTAAGAAAAGCTTATTAATTATGTTTTAATTAACTTGCATCTTTTTACGATCTTTATTATTTCTTAAAAAATCTTAATTATTATAAGAATACTTTTTTTTAATTATTCTTTAAAATCTTTAAAAAAAAAAAACTTTTATTAATAATGTAATATTAATAAGTTAAAAGATTATTAAAATTCTTTTAAAGAATTATTTTTTAAATGTTTATAAGTTTCTTTTCTTTTTATATAACGTTAAATTAATTACGTTTAATGTTTAAGATTAAACTTAATATATATGATTAATGTTAATAGCTCGCTTTAAAAATTTTAAAAATAACATTTTTTAACGCTTAAAACTATCAGTTACACAGCATAATTAAAAACTTTTTAAAAAGATTTAACGAGTTAATATAATAAAGATAATAAAGTCTTTAATTATTCATTTTAAAAGAGAATCTTATAAGATTACTAAATGTAATGTTATAACTTACGTATCGTATTTTAAAATTAATTAAAAAATCTTTTACAAGCTTTTAATTAATTATAAATTACGATTTTTAATATCGTTTTATATTAATCTTATAATAATTAATAATTAACGAATAATTTTTTAAGAAATTTAATAAAGAGACGCAATTATCGTTAAGTGAAATTATTAATTATTTACAAGCTATATTTTAAATTTTTATCTGAATTTTCTTAAAGATTTAGTACTAAATTAAAGCATGAATACATTTAATTTCTAACTCTTTACTTTTAATTCTTTCTTTAATTCTTTATTTAAACTTGTAATGAAATCTTTTTAAAAAAAGATAATGAACGATTAACATATTACTTATAAATTTTATTTAAAAATTATTTTAAAATCTTTTCTGCACGACTTTATTTTTATAATAAAAAGAATTAATAAAAAGTTTAAAAAATTACATATTTAATATAAGTTATCGCATTATTAATAATCTTGTTTTTAATTATAATATGTAAAATCTCAAGTAATTACATATTTATCGCTTATAATAAATTTAATAGCTTATTTAGTTTTTTTACGATTTCGTTATTATTTTTTAAATTATGAATTTAAAATTAATTAGTTATATTAATATACGCGAAATTAATTATTTACGAAAGCGTCGTAAATGCTATTTTTTTAACTTATATCTTCGCTTAATATATAAATAAACGACTTTATTCATTAAAGAACTAAGCTTTATAATAATTTAACACAGCTGCTAAAAAGATTTTATAAGCTAACTTTTTATAATTTTTAATCTCGAGTTAAATTAATTACATATGCTTAATTAATCTTAAAGTAAATACGTTATTACTTTCTTAACATTTTAATAAAATATTAAAGTTTAACTTAATTAATTAAATTATTATCGTACTTAAATCGTAAAAACATATTAAACGTAATCTTTAAAATTAAAAATCTTTATTAATTTGCGAGATTAAAGATTAAGAAACATTTAATATGTATAAAAAGATTATGAGTATCGCATTTTACAGTAAAGAAAACGAGTCGTATATTTTATACGAAAAATAAATAAAAAGATTTCGTTTTTATAATCATATAATGATATTATTTTATATAATTTCTCTTTTCGTTTATAAACTGATCGCGACGAGTCGATACACTAAGCTCGAGTCGAGTTCTTAACTCGTTAAGACTCGATTCGAGTCACGATTTTAATATCGAGTATTCGAGCCGAGTCATGATGTTAATATTAAGTATTAATTCGAATTCTCGACTTAACTCGTTAAAACATGAAGCGATATAATATTTAACTTGTTACTGTTAATTATTATTAAGTCATTACATCGTACGACGTAGTTAGCTATTTTTATTAAAACTAATGTTAAATGTAAAGTTTTTATCGTATCTTCGTACGTTACAAATCGTACTTCTTACATACTTTAGTGACTACATATTAAATATATAATACACACGCTGTATGCTAGCGACATCGTTTATCATTATCGTTACTTATATATAATTAAATTCTCGTCGTATATTTAATAATTGCATGATAATGTAAAAGAATAATGTAAAAAAGTAATGCAATTAGTTAGTTATTATCGAAGATCTTATAACGTAATAGATTTTTTTTAGTAAATTTTAACATTTAACGTTATTTTTAATTACTTAACGAATCGAGTCGAGAACTTAAATTATAACTCGATTTAAGATCGATATCGAGTTAAATTACGAAGTTAAAATTAAGTATTTAAGCCGAGTCATAATGTTAATATTAAGTATTCGAGTTAAGTTAAAAAGTTAATATTAAAACTCGACTTAACGATTAGTTTATTCGTTTAACGTAATTACTATTAAGAATTTAATATTATAATTTATAATTTCTTAAATAAACGTAAAGTATTTAATGATAAAAAGTTTTCTTCATGTTTATAAATTTAATATTTTAAATGTATTACATTTTAAAAGCGATATTTAAGTTATTAATAAACTGATCGCCGAGTCGAGTTTCGATATTAACATTCTGGCTTAACTCGAATACTCGATATTAACATCATGACTCGACTCGAATACTTAATTTTAAAATCGTGATTCGAATTAAGTCTTAACGAGTCGAGAACTCGATGTATTAATCAGTTTAAACGGGGTTTAATATTAACATTCTGACTCGGCCCGAATACTCGATATTAATATCATGATTTAATTCGAATACTCGGTTTTAAAATCGTGATTCGAATTAAGTCTTAACGAGTCGAGAACTCGGCTCGAGCTCGGTGTACCGACTCGTCGCGATCAGTCTAGTTATTAAACATAAATATAAACGCTTAAACTTTCGTCTTAAATGAATTAAAAGTTAAAATTAATTTATCTTTAATAATAATGTTTTACGATTAATATATATATATAATAACATGATTAAAGATTAATAATGTTAAGCGTAATATTAAAATTTATTAATTAAATTATATATATATAATATATAAAGAAAGCATTTCATCTTTTAATGTGCGACTTTAATAATTAAGTTTTCATAATTTTTAATAAGATAACGTTTAAGAATTAATTTATCGTTTTCGCGAGTTTAAATAATATATAATTCATTAAACTGCGAGACAGATTTATTAAACTTATAATATTTATTTTAATGTTATTAATTATTATATAATCTTTAAAATGTATAAAAATAATTAAGTTTAATATTTCTTAATCGCATTTAATATCTTAATAATAATCGCTTAAAGATTATAAAACTTAATTATTATAATTATAATTAAGCGAAGTATATTTATATCTTATTTAATTAAGTAATTATATCGTTAATCTTGTTAATAATTAATCGTAATAATTATAACGCGTACGCTTTTTAAATTATAATCTTTACAAAGAACTTTCGTAAGATTAAACTTTATAAATTATAATTTTTATATTCGTAATAATAAGCTTTAATTAAGTTATTATTATTAAACGTAAATTATTTAAATTAATATTAAATCGTAAATGAGCGAGCTAACATTTAAGTTTCGAACATTAAAATTAAGTTAACGTTTAAATTAAAGCATAATATATATAAAGTATTACGCGTTCTTTACATGCGTTAACAACGCTTCTTTTCTTTTTTAAAAAAACATTCATATATTTTTATATTTCATATCTTCATTAATTACGTTCATTTTTAAATTATTTATAATATATAAACGTTTAACAAGTATAAAAAAACGTTTAAGTACACATTTTTATATAAATGACTTGAACTTTAAGACTTATAATTTTTAAGAAGAACGCACTTTTCTTATTTATAATCTTTCGTTTATCTTTTTTAATAATTTATAATAATAATGTAATGAAAGCGAAGTAAATATTACTCGCTCGTTTAAAGCATTATAATTTTAAGTTATAAGATCATTAACGTTTAATAAACATTCTCATTATTTTAATAAATGAATTTTTTTAAATTTTATTACGTTTTATAAATGTAAAATGATTATAGCTAAAATTAATATAAAAGAATATAATTATTAATTTATAAAATAATACTGCGTTTACTTTTTTAAATTATTATTAATCTGTATACATTTAAATATAATATTAATTAAATAATCATAATTCTTTTAATGAATTATTTAAACGAATTTATTTAAAAGAACGAAAATAAGAATTTATAATTATGTTTAAGCAATGTTACTTTTATTATTAAAGATTTATTAAATCGTTAAAGTAATATTTATTAAGAATTATAAAACTTAATGTTAATTATATAAATTTTTTTATAATTTTAATAAGTTTTAATAAATATATTAATAAATGTTAAAGAGAAAAATGTAAATAAAATTATTTATAATATAAACTAATGAATTAATATTATATCGCGCTTTCTTAATATACATGAACGAAGCTATATAATTTAAGCTTAATTCTTGTTTTTTAATAAATTATTAATTTTAATAATATTATTATTATTTTTAAAATCGTTTTTAATATCTTTAATTAATTCTGTTTCTTAAAATATTTTAAGCTTTAATATTAATTTCATTAAACGCGTTTAATAATTCTGTTTATCGTATATTAATATCTTAATCTTAAAATTTATGCAGCGTAAGCTATAAATAATAATCTTTTCATGTTGTTTAAAACGATTAACTCTTTTCTTAATCTGTGTTTAATTTTTCTTTATTCATTTTAAATTAATTTAAATTAATTTCTTAATCTTATATAAATTATAATTAACATTAATTAATTTAATAATGTTAATAATAAAGCGTAATGATTTTTTATTTAAATACTTTTACAGTTTTTTTAAGTCTTTTTAAAATAATTAAATTATGTTTATTACTTTAAATTTAAACATTAATTCATTTATTAAAGTTATAAAAACTTTAAGAATAAGTTAAAAGTATTACATAATTAAACGTTAATAATTATATTAAACATGTTTCTTTCGTTATATATGTAATAACTTTTAAAAATAACATTAACGAAAGATAAAGACTCTGTTACTTATTTAATAAAGAATAAGTACATTCGTAAAACTTATGATACAAAATATAATTTTTTCATTCTTATTTTAAATATTATTAATAAACTCGTTAATTACTTTAATTTTAATATAATCTTTCTTAAAGATAATGTTAAAAATGTGCTTTTCATAAAAAGGTTTAACCTTCTTTAAATCATAAAGATAATTTAATTAAAAGCGAACATATCTTTTCTTAAGATTTTCTTTTTTAAAGAACGCGAGTAATTTTATTTTTAAAAGTTATTTAAGACGCGAAAATGTACTAAGTACTTTAAGTTAACGAACTTTTATCATTCAGTTATTAATATTAATTTTGAGCTCGTTTTTAACGCAGTTATATCTTTCATTCTTTTTAATTCTTATTTTTTATTTTTTAAAATTATTTAATAATTATCATTATTAAAGAATTAATAAGTTCGTTAAATCTTAATGAAAGCTCGCAATTAATGTCTTAATGTTTATTTAATTTTACATCTGTAAGAAAAGAATTAAAAAACTTTAATTAATTAACGTTACATCGTAATTATAATATGTTATTTATAATCTTTAATTATTTAATATACGTCTTAATAATTCGTTTATTTAGCTCTTAAAGTTTAACGATTTTTATATATATTTTATTTATCTCATTCAGTTTTTTAAAAGTATGATACAAAAATTTAACTTAATGAGCTTCTTTTTCTTTTCATTTTAATATTTATTAATTTATTATTAAGTTTATTATCAGCGTGTTTACTTATAACGTTATTTATTTAAAAGATAATTCGAAGAATGTATTTATAATAAATTACTTACGAGATTTTTTATTTATAATCTTAAACAGATTAATTATTTTAATTATTTTAATTATCTCTTTATGCGTCTCATTTATAATTAATTAATCTTATTTTAAAGTAAAGAACTATTATATTAATCGTAATTATCTTGTTTTAAAACTTACTTTTAAAGAAATAAATTAGTTTTTTATTAATTTTATAACGCGAGTCTTATACGTATTTATCGTAATTACTTATATGACATTAAAATTAACTTACTTATATTTTATTAAAAGATTTAAATCTGTTAATTTTAGTTTAATAATTAGCGCGTTTATCTTTTAATTAGAATACGCGTAACGAATTTGTTAATATAATAAATCATTATTCTCGTTAAAATGAATTTAAATCTTCTTTAATTAATTAACGATTAAGTCTGTTAAAATAATAATTTAATTAATTAATTTTAATAATATAAGACGTGTAAATAAGCTCGCGTTTATACATAAATACTTAATTCTTAATTTATTATTAAAAAAACACTTTATATTATTAAACTAAAACTTATTAAAAATGTTTTCTTTTAAATGTATATTAAACTTCTTTTCGAAACGCGTATTATTAATCTCTTCGTGCGTTATATATAATAAGCGATTCAGATAAATTAATTTAAGCATTTTTATTATCTTATTAATAAATTAGCACGATTTATTCTTAATTTACTGATCTTTATATATATTTTTTTAAGACTTATATTATTAATATTATATTCTTCTTTTATAAACATTTTTCTCTTAAACATTATAAAAATTTTAAAAGTTTAATATAAAAAAAATAACGTTTTTATTCTTTGTAAATGTATACGTAACTAAGATTTAACTTAATTATAAACATGTAGAAATAATTAAACGTAATTTTATTATTTATCTTTTTTATAAAGATACTCTGTAACAGTTAATAATATTTTCGTTATAAGTTTATTTAATCTTGTTAATTAAGAAATAATTTTAATTTTAATATTTTAATTATCTCGCGTAACGTTTCTTTATATTCTTCTTATTATCTTTAATATCGTTAAGATTTTCGTTTAATCGTACATAATTTAATTCTTTCGCGAGATTTTTTATAATTATATAATTAAAAATTATTATGTTTTATTAAATTTTAATTTACTAAAATAAAGATAATATAATTTCTTCGTGTTATTTAATTTAACTTATTAAATCTTAATGTAAGCTATTAATATTATAATTCTTTAAT
>JAABUO010005337.1_pt1 | contig 14970 bp, 18 predicted proteins | sample 5559291 | NCBI WGS metagenome assembly JAABUO01 (sample SAMN10711878, study PRJNA513372) | rock metagenome | isolation source: Antarctica rocks | place: Antarctica: Victoria Land, Finger Mt sud
GTAGCTTGTACTGCAATCAAACGTCCACTGACGATGTGTAGGGACTAGCCCGCAGCAACAAAACACAGTCATCAACATTGAGCGCTGCATCCATGACTCTGCTGGATGTGCTGGACAGAGTTCCTGGCCTTATCAAGTCATTGCCGACTGCACAGTGGGGTCAGGTGATGTTGACATGCTCCAAATGCTACGAAGCAGTTCAACATGTTGTGACAGAAATCAAGAGTACAGAAGCTTTTATTGCAAAAGACTTTGACAGATGCTGGGGTGCTGACGTTGACGCCCATGTCTCCACTGAGCTGGTCCAGAGTCACATTCCACAGCTAGTAAAGAGAGAGCTTACCAAATTGGTCTTGATGGGCGGCAACATTGATTTGGCTGTCATTTTCAAGATGATTGATGCCAAATGGCCTGGCCTGACGATATTGGTCCTGAGCAACACTGGCCTTGATGCAGAGTGTCTGCGTCCGCTGCATCTGGCCAGTTGGTCACAACTGAGGTGGGTTGATTTGAGTGGGAACAGTTTGCAACATCAAGAAAGAGTAGCTGCAACAGGGTTGGTTCAGGCAGAATGGCCTCATCTGAAAGGGCTAAACCTAAGAAACTGCGGTTTGAATGATCAAGCTGTTGTGTTGCTTGTGGGTGCGTATTGGCCACTTTCAGAATTTTTAGACGTTGCTGGCGGGTACTATTCAGCCAGCGGGTTACTGCACTTGGTGCATGCTGGCTGGCCTTACATGACCAGGCTGCACTGTGGCTTGGTCAGCCGTTCATCTGGAATTTCTGCAGTAGTATTGATGGATGCTTTGCTCACCCACAAGTGGTCCCTCAGCAGTCTAGAGCTTTGCAGTAGTGAACTTGATGCAGCTGTTCAGAAGCAGCTGCTTCAGGGGACATGGCCTAGGGCATAGAGTGCACAGTTTGTGTCTTGTCTGAATGTGATGACATAAAACACCCTGGTGCAAGACTGTTCCAATTAGAAGGCATCAAGGATGCGGCCTTCTTTGTAACATGCTCACGGCCAAAGCAACAGTTGCTGGTGCGAATAGCTGCCGTCAACCTTGTGGCCTTGGCTTAGTTGTGAGGAAGTGGCTCAGCTGCTGCCGATCAGAGCAGTCGGCAGGCTACTGCAGAGCTTATTCACTACTGCCAGGCAGTCCTCGCAAGCTTCAGCAGCGCAAGTGGTCTAGCCCAAGATCAGAGCAGCCGTTGCAGATGGCGACATCTACGTGAGCTCAAGCCTGCCTGATCGCTGCACCAGGCATGTCGGTTTGGACGCGTATTTCTTATGTATTCACAGGGCTCAGCATCATATTTCCGAGAAAACAACCAACTCAACAGAGGGCTTTGATCCTGCAAGTATGCGAGGAGACTACAGCCTGCCAGGAACGGGTCTTGTGGAGAGTGATGCAAACCCTGACCCTATGAAACAATTTGATAGCTGGTGCGCTCTGTCACCAGCACATCATTTGCTTGCACGAATCTGACAGCAGCTGCTGCATCACGTTCATGCTCTCATGCACCCAATCATGAAGAGACAATGCAACAGCATGACTCCGCTCTCGACCAGCAGCAGGCAAAACAAGCAGACTACTATGCGCCTCTGCAAAGCCATGACTCTGTCTGTTCCCCTTGAGATTGGCAGCGCAACAAGCATCTCACATGCTACCGCATCCAATGCATACATTATCTTTCTGGCCCTATGCACGGCATCACAAGACAAACCAGTCATGCTTGCAGGTTCAATGAAGCAGTTCAGTCAGAACAGATCTCTGAGGCCAATGCAATGTGCATAGCTACAGCCACGCCTGAAGGCCGCCCTTCCAATCGCATGGTGCTTATGAAGGGCTATGATCAGCGTGGCTTTAAGTTCTACAGTAACTACAGCAGCCGCAAGGGTCAAGAGCTGGAGCGCAACAGCTATGCCAGTCTGTGCTTCTGGTGGGAGCCTTTGCACCGCTCGGTGGGACTGTTTCCAAGTTCCTTCAATTTCCCTGCTGCTCATGCTGTGTTCTGTGCTGTTGCTAGCAAGGCTTCTTACTTTGGCAGCATTCTGCGTGCTGCTGTTGCTGATCTTGTGTGTTGTTGACTTCATCATGATTGCTATTTACATATAGGCTCAACTATCGTAGGCTAAGCAGACGACAGTCAGTGCTCTGATGTGTGCGCAATGCACTTCATCAAAAGGCTGCGATAATCTGGTGCGCATTGCAGGTGCGCATAGAAGGGCAGGTCGAGAAGCTCTCCGTTGTCGAGTCAGATGCATACTTCCACAGGTGCATTATCACAACAACAACATTGCCCACCAAGCTTTTGCTGAGCACATACATGCAATGTTCACATTTCATCCTGTGTTGTGATTGGTGTAGCTTCTTCTTGCAAATAAAGGTAGCCGTTGCCTGACACCCATATAAGCAAACTACATGCATTGCAGCCGTCCTAGGGGGTCGCAGATAGGAGCTGTAGTCAGTCATCAGTCATCTGTCCTGCCACATGGGCGGCAGGAGTTGGAGCAAAGAGAACAGGACTTACAGCAGGTAATCACAACTGCGATCACTCTGTGTACACAAGCCTGCTCACTCACGTATTGCAAATGTTAGCCTGTTTGCTTCATGTAGCATTCATGTGCTCGATTAGTGCATTCTCAGGTCTTTAGCTGCCTGCATAGGCAGTAAACTGCGGTAGGAGCCTGCTTGTATGTTTAATGTATTGGCATCGAATGTAAATTGCTCAGCCAATGGATGAGGTCATGTCATTTTCCTTGTAAACTACATCCATACAGCTTCCACATCTGCACTTTGCATCTCCCTGCGGATGGGCTTGATCCACATCAGGTGTAATGCATATGCCAGGTGAACTTGCATTTTTTGTGTGGAGTGCTAAGTTGACTGCTTTGCTTTGGTTGTGCAGAATTATGCAGACGAGGCAGTAGAGATACCTCGTCCCGACAACTGGGGTGGGTATTTGGTCGTCCCAAGCATCATAGAATTCTGGCATGGCAAGAAGTCGCGCCTCCACGACAGATTACAATATACAAGGGAGGGCAACAAATGGAAACTGGAGAGATTGAGTCCATGAAGATGTTGTGTCTGGCTCAGCACTTCCAAACCTGGTGCCAAGTGCACTGCAGAGGCTGACTGTCCAACTGCCAGCTGATCTTGTCATATGCTGACAAGCCTTGATTTCTGATCCTTTGCAGTTATATCTGAGCCCAAGTTGGATTTGTCTGTGCGACTTTACCAACGAAAGTCAGCAGCCTGCTGGCCGAAAGCATCAGACCGTGCAATCAAAGAAAAGATAATGACGGTGCAATCAATTTGGTCTGATCCTCTGCCTCCAAATTGCAATATGCACACGTGTTGATGCTACATAGAGCTATGCAGCAATAAAGATTTTAGTATATGACGGCAGAGGTGCACTCTTACCGATGGCATGCATGATCGTCAATTTAAACATACTTGCTTCACTCAACAGGCAGCTGGCATATACACACACAATGCCTAACTATCACACAATGTCAATTGTCATTGAACGCCATCTCAACACGTAGTCCAAAGTCAAAACAACAAAACAAATCACTGTTATCCACCTTGCTATCAATTGACCTGGTAACACAATTCATCAGCAAAATCAATGAGTGCAAGGTTGCCGAAGCTGCTACTTTGTACGTGATGAGCTGCATTACCCAATATGCCAAACCTGTGCTGAGAGCATCAATACAAACACCAGTGTGAGTCAGGGCCATGTTGCAACACCAAACAAGACAGGAAATACCATTGAGCACCAGCTGGCACTCTACAGGCAGGAAATCAAGGACGACATCAATCAGTACAGGCCAACTCAGTTAGGAGCTGGGCCAATCCTGCTGAGCAGCGTTGCAACCCACTCCTTTTGTGGACTGTCTGTCATAGCCAGCTCAGCAATCCTCATCTCATACACACGCAGTTTATCTTGAGCAGCAGGCAGTTCAGAGACATTGATGAGCACAGCAGTAGAATACTGCACAGCATTCTGAAAGTGTCGCAGGATGTGCACATGAAGCCCGTCTTTCAAGCGCTCTCGCGTCGTGCTCTTGTGCCAACTGTCCAGCTCCTGCATGTGCTCGCTGAGTAGCATCTGTAACAAGCTAACCATGAGATGACTATTGCTTGCTACAGCTTGCTTCAAGCGCAACTCCTGATACCTGACCAGCTCTGAAACGGCCTGCAAAACATGGGTGAAAACAGTGTCAAAGCAGGCATGCGCAAAAAGCCACACATGGGAAGCAATCAGCAGCAGCACAATTCAGTCAGAAGATAGTACCAACACAGCGTCTCAAGGTTGCCAGGGTGACAAAGCAAGGTATGGCAGTGTCAGCCAGCACTGACAAAGAAGGGAGCGTCAATGCAAGGCAGGATCAACCTGAATGACTGCAAAATCCACTTGACAACACATTTTAGTGTTTAGGGCAAAAAAACAGCAACAACATCAGCACTGCGACAATGACAACACAAAGTTGGGCAAGGCATGGCAAGAGTGGGAATAGAGCGGGGTGAGGAGTGACCTTGGCAGCATCTGCTAAGGTCTGAGCTTGCAAGTTGAGGGCCATTGCTGAACGGTCCTTCTGAGAAAGAGTGTCGGCATACATGTCAGGCCGCCCAAGACTGCCTGCGACACAGGGCTGCATGAATTCATATGCCAGGCCCATACAAGGTGAGTCAAAAATGCGACTGGGGCTGTCTCTTGAAATCACAACTGCTCATCTACATGACTCTGAGCACGTTGAGAAGTGTTCCTGGTCTAAATTCAGGTAACCGTCGCACACTATGCATCTTTGCTAAAGCCCTGGAAATGCATGACCGCTGTGCAGCAGCTGTGCAGGCAGGGCTGATGTTCACGGCCCTCCATTGATCTATGCTATTGACAATTGACAAATGCAACTGAGTGGCTTTGCTGCAGCAAGTTGAGGCGGCACACCTGCCAGCTCTTGATGGACTTGCTGCTGCGCTTGGAGGATGTCTACCCTCAACAGGGCAGACAGGTGCTCCAGCATGCCAAGACTGCCATTTTCTGCAACAGCCAGACCACAACGGTTGACGCATACTGCTGCTGTCTGTCACATCAACAAGAGTCTGAGACAAGGAGGTTATGTCTGCAGGCCTGTTGGTGATGCCAAAAATTAAGGCGCATGTGGGCTGGCAGTCTCTGTAAAACAAGATGCTCCCGTGTTTTGCATGGTTGCTGGCTTCATCTGCATGGTTGCTTGTATGTCAAGCTGCACAAGGCTGTTGCCCATGTGCCAACTTTGCATGACATATGGAGGCACAGTCAGCAAAGAGGTTGATGACGAATCCAGGTTAAGGAGAAATGTATCAGCATACAAGCCTCTAGCAGCCTGATTGTGTCTCAGTCATAGAGGCTCAGCGCATGCATTTCACAGCGCAGAGTTGTTCTCTGACTGCAGCTGCATGCAGGCCAAGAGTGACAGGTAGGTGATGTCCACTGCATGGGTGGACATGTACCTGCAGCTTCTGCCAGTGACCCAAGGTTCTGCGTCTCCTGCGCCAGCCTCTGCACAACCCCAGCAGCAGTGCCTCTGACACGCAGGGGCGTGTCATGAGCCATCATGCTGTGGCACACCTCTGACAGCAGCTGCCAGAGAAGCTGTGACGGCAGGCCTGCCAGCTGCAATCTGGGAGCCACTTTGTGAAGGCAGTCCAGGGCATTCAGCGCCAGGTCATTGGTGTCAGGGCAGGGATGTTCCCGGCGAGCCTCTAGGCACTGCGCTAGGGCAGCCACTGCAGCTTGGCCTGCAGAGGATGCAAATGTAGTTGTGTGGGTGTTGCTGGTGCAGGCAAGCAGGCACATGGTGGTAGTTGTGGCTCTGCAAGGGTGTGCTGACCAGCATGCATTATGGTCTTGCAACAGCATCAAGTCGCGATAAGATTTGCAGCATCAAGTCGTGATAGAGTTTGCAGAACTAATATGTACATTGTCATATTGCTGTCTGATGTCATTTGCCCAGTACACATTCACCAGCAGACCAGAGTGCGATCATGTCGACAGGTCTTGCTGATACATACAGATGCATATCGACCGCTGATCCCTTCTGGCAACATCCCACGCTGCCATGTTGTCTTTCCATACCAGCAGCACTGGAAGCAGTTGTAGACTTGACCCTGCTCTTGTGCATGTGACATAGGACCGAATCTACAACCGCATTCACTGCTGCTCAGAGCTGGCGGTTGAAGACGTGGTCCTGTGTCACATGCACAAGAGAAGGGTCAAGTCCACAACCGCATTCAGTGCTGCTCACAGCTGGCATGGAAAGAGAACATGGCCAAATAGAAGGGATCAAAGTCAGCAAGCTGTCCAGTTCCAACTCATACAGCTGCACACAGGTACATACAAGAATACAGATACATACATGCATACAACTGCATACATGCATACAGGTACGTACCTGCATACAGGTATATACATGCATACAGCTGCATACAGGGCTGGACAGGAGGCCACTCACCAATGAGAGCAGCATGATTGCTGCTCTCCATGGCCAAATTGCGCAGCACATTACAGGCACAGCAGGTGTGGGTGAAGGCCCACCCGGCCCCCGGCTGCGGCGCCAACACACCCTCTTCCTTCTCCCACCACCATCCCTGCTTCAACGACAGCATGGTCAACGCCATGTCACAAAGCGACCCGACACTTTACCAGGAAGATGCATCAAATCTTGCAAGTGGCCTGGAACATGCCTGACACATGACATTGGTCATCCGGGAGGGCAAATAAAGGACAGAAATAAAGTCTCATAATGTTGGCTAGGCCACCCCGCAATAAGCAATAAGAAGCATGCTGTAGCAGTGTACAGCATCAGGGTTAGAGTGTGTGATAACCAGGGTTTGCAGCCTGCACCTGAGGTTCACCAGGCTTGGGTTGTGGTTGGCGTCTGGGCAGCAATCGCTCGGCAGGAGTGAGGCACTCGTCACAGTCTCCAACAGAGATGGCTTCCTCTCTCAAACCTGATGCAATCACCTGCACACACCAGCATGCAGAATCGAAGATGACAGTCAACACTGTGAGGCAAGGCACAACTGACCGGCAACAATTACAAGGGATGCAGATCTATGCATTGCAGCAGCATACTGTGCAAATACTTGCGCATGTAAGACATCTTAGAAGCATGATGTGCGCACAGGTACAGACCAAAACCCACTGCATAGCCTGCCTTTGCATCAATGCCAGTGCGGGTTGTTTACTGATGTGTGATTGAATGTGTGCATTGATTGCATTCAGGAACCAGCAGCAAGAGAAGAGAGCCATGCCTGTAGCAGAGCGTCCAGTAAGCCTGGGTGGTGCGACAAGAGCAGGGGAGGGTTTGCATTGAAGGACAGAACAGTGAGGGCATTCAGGCTCCAAGCCACACTGGAGTGCACCCCGCTTCTCAGCGCCAGCTGAATCTCCTTGGCCTGCATGTGCACTGTCTGAATCCTACCCAAGCAAGCATCATACAATCAACAGTCCCCAACAGACTCCAATGCATTCTTGAATAAATGGCGAGAAAGCAAATGCTCAGCATCAGGTACCAGCAGGAATGCATAAAAAGAGCCGAGCATTGCAGTGCATGTATGAAGCCGGAACCCTTTTGTATAAAAAACAAGGTATAGCTATCATCTTGAGAAATACAGAGCCCATACATGCATCACAATGTGTGCTGGATCTGTGCATGAAATGATACGTCAGCAACGCTGGTTCAGGAGCTCAAATGCTCACATGGCTGCTTGCAAAGTCTGAGGGGACAGTGAGCAGTGGGCCCAGGCTGGGTGCGATGCCTTTGAGCATATCCTCAGCAACCTTTCTGTTCTCCCCATGCTGTGCACTCTGCAGTCAATGATCAGCAGCACGCCTGATAGTTCCAAACATGTATCAATCCTCAGTCAGCCCTATCTAGATTCTGTGCTCCTTTGTTTGTCATTGCATGGAAAGACAGTAACTTTGAGTTCACTACCAAGGCGTGGCCATGCAGTGTGGTGGGCACCACACCAACAGCTAACATCCAAACAATACGCATACAAAGCTGATCACATCTGGCAGCAGTACTACACAAGGTCAATCTGCATTGCTTGCGCTCCTTTGACAAGCTATCTGAAGACAAGACCCACGTAACTGAAGGATGCTCATGTCGTATGCAGACCTGACGCGCCATCTGTGCTTTCAGGTGCTCCTGTGCCTGCTGGTATGTCGCCAGAGGCGTCGTCTTCTGCTTCTTGGCAGAGGCAGAGGCAGAGGCAGCCTCACCGGATGCAGACCTCTTGATGCCTGCATGTCATGCACCCCCCCCTCATTTCCCCAGCTGTGGCATTTTAAAGCCACCTTGTGTGGCAGTCAGCAGCCAGTGCTAGAAGAAACACATGCACATTGGTATCAGCCACAAGGATCTTTGCAGGCTCACCCGCATTTAACATTCCCATGCAGATGAACACAATGACTTCAGCTGAGGTACTCCATGTACCTGGCAAACACGTACTATCAATCATGACCATGGACGTGACTGCACTTGCCTGATGCAGGGCGGGGTGGCGGGACAGGCCATACAGGCTGCGTTGAGCGCAGTGGCACAACAGGAGTTGACGGCCTAGGTTGCTGCGGCTGCAGCGACATGAAGGAATGCTGCAGCGGTGGTCTGCCAAGTAAGCTCGGCTGAGCCTGTGACCTTTGGAGACTTGCCTGCTGCAGCTGTGCCTGCTGATGCAGCAGCATCTGATACCGCCGCTGTTGCATCAGTTGCTGCTGCTGCTGGATCTGCTGCTGTTGAAGCAGCTGATGTGGCTGCTGGGATTGTTGATGTTGCAGCTGCTGTGACTGCTGCTGCTGTTGTTGTTGCTGAGCCTGCTGCTGTTGTTGCTGAGGCTGCTGCTGTTGCGCTTGGCCAGGCTGTTGCGTGCCTGATAGGGGTTGCAACAGTGGCACAGCCACTGGCGATGTCTGTGGTGATGCTGACAGCGTAGCTGCAGTCAATGGTATCATGTAAGCACCAGACGGTAGACTGCTGGCTTTAACAGACCCCTGAGCCGGCTGGCTGCTTATTGCCGCAGCAGGCGTTTTATCAGTAGCAAGCTGCTTTTCAGGGGTGGAGTGACGCAGGTGAGGAGGTGTGACTGCGCTGCTGGAGGGTGCAGAGGCAGGTGGGCCCTGCTGACACTGCATATCTGATGCAGGAGCATCAGGAGGCGCAGAGGATTGTGGCTCCTTCTGCTGAGAGGACTGATGACCCTGCTGCTTTTCATGTGTATGCAAGCTGCCATTTGTTTTGGGAGAGGACCCACGCTGGGCAGGCTGGGTCTCAGCCCTTTGCAGCTGTGTTTCAGCCTTTTGCAGCTGTCTGTCTGCTCCTTGCTGCTTTTGCAGACCAACAGGCACGTCTGACTGTTCAGGATGGCATTGCAGAGAGGTGGGGTGCTGATGTTGTGGCTGGGCATTGTCTGTGCCTTCCGAAGGCCTGCCATTGCTGAAAGATGATGCAGCCTCTGTGCTCTGAGCGACAGGCTGGTGTGTGGCAGGTGCATGCCTGTCTTGTGATGGACAAGCTGTGGCTGAGCGTTCCATGGTGGGACTGCTCTGTACGGAGGGGCCAACACCGTCTAAGCAGCTTGAAGATGAGGAAGGCTGTGACTCTGCAGCAGTGCTGACAGCTGGGCTGTCTGAGCTGGAAGCGTACTGCCTATTCACAGATGAAACTACTGCGTCGCCTTTGGAGCAATATTTGCTTGCATCTAAATACCTGAACAGTGAACAGTGCTGTGAGGATTACAGTGTCTGGTTCAGGCTACTATGACAAAGGGTCGAAAACTACTCACTTATCCTCATAGCTTTTGAGGAGGAGTTCATACTTAGACCGCCAGACACCATCAGCAGCTGCGCTGGTTCCAAACTCTTGGCCTGCCAAGCAAGGCATATTTTGACAGATGTGATGATGAACTGCATAAATTGCCATTGACACGAGCACATGCAAGGACCGCTCACCAACGCTGCGCCACCAGTCACGCTTGGATACGTTGTCAAAGCCTCCTCTGAGTCCCACTGCCCTGTATAACCGGGCTGCAGAAACCACTTTGCCTTCTACTTCGGCCACTGCACCTGCAGAGCAAGGTGTCATGGGGTGCCTGATGACTGAAAGGCAGATAGTTGGACAACAAGCTTGTGGGCTCACATTGTGTGGTTGGCTGCGCCATTCCATTCCCGCGCAGGTGCCAAAGAGACTGAAGAAAAGTGCGCTGCTCACTAGCTGAAAGTCCAGGCACCTCTCCTTTACTTCTACTCGGGCATAGCATGCCCTAGGGGAACTTTGTATCAAAGTGCTGTAACCCCGGGTCTGTCTGTGAGTGCACAAGCGAGGTCTGGGCTAACCAAGGCAAGCAGAGTAGACAGGCACAAGCAAAGCTCACGGAAAGTCTGTTGGGTGCTCTCACATCGTCGCAAAAAGAAGCGCCAAAACCTCAGCATAAAAAGTCAAGACAAAAGCGCCTGGAACGATGCCGGGCGAGACGAAAAGATACCTCGCAAGGTTCAGATCACACCCTTCTACTGAGCACCAAATTTGCCCAAAAATGCTGCAGTAGATAGAGCGGCGAAATCAAGTAGGTTGCGCAGCTTAGGTGAGTACAGCCATTGCTCTCGACAGGCCGAAGGCTGCAATCACGAAATTTTCACGCTTGCATGGAGAGCTCAAAGTTTGCATGCCAAATCCCCAGCTTGTAAGCCACGACGATATCATCCCCATAACTTTCAAAAGCTTTGGCGGCAAAGGTGTGATCAGTGATCTTCGCATTAAACGGTCTCTGGCTGCACTGCACTGCACGCTGGACTGTACTGTGTCGATCGACCATATGCCACATCGATAAGTATGGCTTTTGACCTTCTGCTGAGACTCAGGTAGTCCACCGAGTGCAAGCCCACTGCCCAGAATAAAGGCTGCATGCGGAGTGACATCTGCACCTGGGTATAACATCGCCATAGCATCTACAAGACATAGCTGGGAACCGCCTTTGTTGGAACTTGGACCAAAGACATGCGGACTAGTGCGCGGAACGCTGGCAAGTGTAGTGACTCCAAGCCTCTCACAGATGTGTTCCCAGCCACAAGAGGGACTCCTGCTCCCACAGAACGCAAGCGGGTGCGTATTGACTGTACAAGGCACACAGACTGTGCATCAGCAAGCCGCGCGTTCTTCGCGGGTTTGCATGAGCACTTGCATATACAATAGTCTATTCATACATGAAGGGTACTAAGGAGGATGCCCCTTCTGCACAGGCAGCTACCAGCAAATTGGCAGATGCCATGCCAGCATCAGAACCTGCGCCTGCATCAAAGAACGCACATAAGACATTGCGCAAGCGCACCAAGAAAGCAAAAACTAGTGAGAAGCACTTGCGCCAGTTCATGTCCTCTGTCACTGTCGATGAAGACACATTCAGCGTGGGTGACAGCGCATACCTTCGGATGACAGATGACTTTGATGAGGATGAGTTCACTGAGGTAGAAGTGTGCCAGATGTGTGGACATGCAGAACCTGAGGAGGTGCCAATGATTGAATGCAACAAATGCCTGTTGGGATACCACATCACATGCCTCAGGCCACCCCTCACTGATGTTCCCAAGGTAATGTTCAGTGCCATCTCTTCCTTGCAGTCGATGTGAAAATTGGCCACAAAGCACAGGCCGCATGTGAATGATGACTTAGACCATTGCATGCGCATCCTATTCAACCCCAAGTTATGATATGCACCAGGGCTTGTATACACAAACAGTCAGTGCTACATCTGGCTCTGCTGTAGCATGCACTGCACCCAGTTGCCATCTTGCTGATGACATCAAATGTCAACAATCCCGATGCAAGTGGTGCTACATGATGAGCTGTCACTACACTTGTTTGGGACCCATCACCGTCAGTACATGAAAGTTTCGTATGTGCAAAGCTACAGCGCACTCTGCTGCATTGCTGCCCGCCATCAGTGATCCTTCATAAGTCAGGCTTGTGTAGATGTCACTCCTCCATGTTTCATGTGATATGTCATGCATAGTGCGACACCTGGATCAGATGGGGTAGTTGCAAATCTGTGGTTTCCCCATGTCATTTGTTGACCTATGAACGCAACATGAACAGCATACTGTGTGGTCTGGTATCAGGGCGACTGGCTGTGCCCCAGCTGTGTGACTGGGAAGCAGCGGCGAGGCCGAAAGGCTGGGTCAGGCACTGCAAGGGAGCACTTACTGGCAGGAGGCAAGAAGCTGGCTCTGGTGCAGATCCAAGCCTTATGGCAAGAGCCTGACGGCAGCCAGTGCTTTGCTGGCAGGTGGTATGAGGTGCCTGAACACACCCACACTGGCAGACAGGTGCACCCTCATGCTGATCATCATAGCTGCTCTGGTTGGTGAAATGACAATGGGCTTCTCTGCTACTGTGCTCAATGTTGCTGGTATGCTGGGATAACATTTGGCCAATCTCTTTGCATGTAGTAGCAGCAGCAATGCTTGGTGAAATTCCAGTTCACTGGCTGCAGCTCCACAGGGAGCGGTGCCACATGTCTGTGGCAACAACAGACTATGTAATAAGTATACAAAGGTGACAACAAAGCTCTTCCAGAACTTGATCAGGTGATGGCCTGCATGTCATGCATGCAATGAATTTTGTGACACAATGATTGCAATGCCACCATATACTCTGTAGCTATTCAGTATACCAGGTGCTGCTGTTATGCTGCTTGACTGAAAATAAGTATGGCCATCTTCATTGCTGCACAAGGCGGATTCGTCTTGTGCCAGCCATTGATCAAGGCAGCTTCATTTCACCCAATTAGCATGCCTCAGTCAGCACGTACTTTGAGACAGCAGAATACATGCAATGAGTCACTGGAACTCTGATGTAACAAGGGTGTTTCTGTTGCGTGTCCTGATCAAATAGTCATGAAGGTCCAAAAAGTGAGCCCAAAATAAAGACCATAATAGATGGGAAAGTGGTATTTGGATTCAATACTGTGTCAGACAAGTAGATAGTAGTGTGCGCTGGCATGCAGAAGCACCATGCAGCCAGGGAGGTGTTCCTGACTCAGATGGTGGACAACAACGGCGTGGAGTCTTTGTGGAGGCCAGCCCAGGTGTGCCTGCCAGACGCCTTCGCCAAGGCCACAGGCGACGATGCCTTCATCTGTGAGTACGAGTATGACACAGTATGGCAGGTGTGTGCCCACCCTGCTCCCATTGCTTGCCTGCCACATGTTCATGATGCAAAGAGCTCTGGACTGATGTGCACGACAACACTGGTAACGCCGGGCAAGAAGCTAGTCATTGTGGTTTCAACATGTCATGCTTGAAGTCAAGCACATCTGACTGCTGCACCTTGCCTCAAGGCAGCCCTTGATTTGCTCATTTTGCAGCTGCTGGTTCACAAGATGTGTGCATAGTGCCAGGTGGCACTGCCACTCCTCACTAGGGTGCTTGTTGCTGAGTAACAGATATAGTCATCTGCCCGGAGAGCAAATGTCCTTGTTGACCATATCTGATGACATTTAGCTGAGCTGTGGCAGTCTTGGTCATTTTTGGTATTGCCTGTTGAGGGCAGATGCATAACTGCTGCTGTTGGCAACAGTGAGCTGACCTGCAGAGGTTCAGGCGACGCACAAGTGATGTGAATGAGGATGACTCTGACTGGGCAGCTTCTGATGGGGAGGCAGCTTCTGATGAAGAAGCAGATGGCACCTTCAAGCCTCAGTATGCCTTCTGGGCTGAAAAGGGCACTTGGAAGGCCAAGAGCACAAAAGGGCCCCACATTGGCAGAGGGGCTGCTGTCACACCCGCCCTCAACAGGCATAAGGCACGTCAGCAGGTGAGCAGTGCCACTGAATGCCACGACTGTGCTATGGTAGGGCAGGCACACAGACCATGTTGACAGAGCCCAAGTCCCCTCATGTGAAGTTTTGGGTCCTTCCATGTGCAGTAGTAGGCAGATGCACTGAATGCTTCTTTGACATCCTGCATGACCAATGCCAATGCTGGCAGGAGGATGTGCAAGCATGAGACACAACCTCCTGGCTGAGTTGCCATGTGAGCCAACAAGACAGAGCAACAACATGAGGTGTTGCCATTTCAGGATTGCTGCAACCTCTGCAGTATCTGAGTGCAGCTGCTGTCTGCCAAGTTGAGTTGCAGCATAGGGAGCACACGTTAATCATGAGTGGCACAAAAGGACAGTCCCGCTGCCCTTGCCTAAAAAGTGTGGTGTGCAGGGAGGCAGTGAGTGGGTAGCAGCGCAGAGGGACACTCTGTCAGGGCTGGGGGCAGCTGAGATCCCTGCCTCCAGCAGGCAAAAAGAGGGGGCCTCCCCCCTGGCTCGAGCCCAGGCCTTGCTGGCCCTGACAGCCAACCCCCGCACCATGCCTTGCCGAGACAATGAGCGCGCCGCCATCACCTCCTTTGTTGAGGACTCCCTGACTGCTGGTCGGTCATCCCTGTTGCTGCCAAAACTCTGCCCCACTGTCTTCTGCACTGTGTACAGCACTGCATATGTTGCACGCATACTTGCTGTGCGTGTACATGAAGCTGTGCTGTGTACCAGGGCCAGTAGGCAACTGCTCAGTGACTGCAGTGCCATGGCATTCCAGCTTGTGATGGGACAGAGGAGTGGCTCTGAGTCTGATCACTCACCTGACTGGTCCATCACATACATCTGATTGAGCATCTTCAGACATGCATTGGTGATAACACTATGAAACGCTTCACAGCCGTTCCCCTGAACCAGCAATGCGCTCTATCAGTGGCAGGAGTGCGTGCCTGTGCACATCAAGAGTGTCAACCAGCTGTGGAAGCCTTGCAGCAGTAGGAGCAATGTAGACAGAGGTTGCTCTTGATCTTGCATCGGACAGCACAAGCCAAGCACAGGCTAAGCCGCAGTGCAAGACCATGTGAGTTGCAAGCATGCATGTCCTCAATGCTGAC
>JAABUO010005338.1_pt1 | contig 14970 bp, 20 predicted proteins | sample 5559291 | NCBI WGS metagenome assembly JAABUO01 (sample SAMN10711878, study PRJNA513372) | rock metagenome | isolation source: Antarctica rocks | place: Antarctica: Victoria Land, Finger Mt sud
TGATAGTCTGAACTCTAAAGCTATTCGTTTCAAGCTTGATCACGTGATCCCTAGTGACCCATGATACACAGTTGGGGATACAGGGAAATGCTGCATTGTACATGTTTGGATGCAGACTTTTGACTGCTGGTGTACATTGCAGCATTTCCCTGTATCCCCAACTGCGTATCATGGGTCACTAGGGATCACGTGATCAAGCTTGAAACGAATAGCTTTAGAGTTCAGACTATCAGCGAGGGGTATAGCAACATGCTTTGCCTCGGCGCAGCCGAAGGCGCAGGTAAGCGGGGGAGTGGATTGTCTTTGTCTGCCGTCAAAGTCAAAGTCAAAAAGTCAAATAGCAACCACTCTGGCAATTTTTTTGGCACCTGCAAGTGGTTGCACTGAAAACAGGGGCTTGCTGGTTGCAAAAACTTTGCTTCAAGTGACAGCAAAGCTTGCCCAACAAGCAAACTCCTTGTCTTTTGTGAAAATGCTCTGGCTAACAGCACATTACTATGGTCATCTGGACTTTCCAACAGCCATTGCACGCCTATTGAACAGATACGCCAAGAACTAAACTGATAGAAGCAAGCTAGCAATTCAGTGCACAACCCTAGACAGATGAATGCAAGCATTCAGGCACGATTTAAGCTGAGTTGACAATCGAAGGATTCACCTCCCCTCTGAACTTCAATCTCAACATGACATGCTACTTTAGCATGTATGCAGAGGATGCATTGTTTGGAGCCAGCTTTGATGCATACAATGTGAAGTGGACCAGTGCATCACAAGTGAAACCTGAATACGTGGCTGTAGCCATGGAAAAGGCCATGAGATGGCCAATCCCAATGCAGAGGAAGGTACAGAACCGGTGTTGAGCAAACAATATGTAGCTAGACATGATAAAGCCATGAGAACAGTCATCCAAACTTTCATTGAACGACATCGTGGCAGTTACTACCTGATTGCAGATGTAGGAAATTGAAGGACTCAAAGATGTGGGCGTGCACAGCAAGAGAGATCCAGCATTTGTACTCCCAGACAGATGTTTACAAGCAAGGGGCTTGGACCCTACGGTGGAGAGGGGCTCCTTGCAGAGGGGAGCAGCAGACCCGCAAAGCAAGATGAGGCCAGACATGATGTAAGTACAAATGATAACGGCAAAACAACAGCAGTACGTGCGCCATGATGCCAACTCTGGATCCAGACTGACAGCCTGAATACCAAGTGATGCCTGATGGAATTCTAAGGAGCATTGAGATTGTCAAACGAGGATATTGCCCAGACACAAGATATCAGGAAAAACTGCAAGAAAAGGAAGCACATCATGAAGCATGGGAGGGAGCTCTCATTCCAAATTGCATGAATACTCTGTTTTGACTGTTCACAAGATTCTTACATCTAGGAGAGTACTACCAAGGGAGAAGACCGACAAAACCAGACAGAATAGGCCTGATCCACCTTATGTTTATGAGTTTCCTTTCCCTTTGGGCTATGGCCTGTTTTTTATGATCTTAGCAGCGTGCGTGTACGCAAGCGCTGTTGACTGCAAGCCATGGCAATATCAGGCTTGCATACCATGGTCAGTATGGCTAGTGCTGCTTCTCTGTCTCAAACAGCGACTCTAGCTAGAGTATACCTGCTATAGCAGCGCCAACAAGACTAGCGACACAAAGACCTGCAGGGTGACAACGGTGCTTTGAGGTCCTGTTGGAATGAAAGAAGGCTGCTGACAGTGGCAAAATCGCAAATTGGTGGCAATATCTTTCTGTCATACTTCAGACAAATCCAGATGATCCAAATGAGGCTTGGAATGTTGCACTGAAGTGCAAGTGCTGCGAAGCTTTTCTGTCTTCCAGCAACCCCGGCAGAATTGCTGGTACTCATAGCAGGTATACATCTTTGCATGTAGAAGTGTTGGACCTGCATGCTGTTGTCTGCAATTAATTATTATAATGCAGCCTGGAGTCCAACATTGCTGCTTAATGTCCTATATATGTCATATATGCAATGTCGCAACGAACATGGAGTAAGGTGCAGCAGGTCAACAGCCATCAGTCAGTGAAATTTTTCATGTAATTTGACCCAGTACACGTTTAAATACATGCATATCACTACTTTGTCCAAATACGTATACAATGTACACGCTCCTTTCAGCCCATGTGTAAAGTTGTCAATCATCGTATGTATTTACTCCATATGTACGCGTATCCGTATGTATATACGTATATACAGGTTTTAATGGGCCAAGTGGGGGGAAAACGGGATCAGGTGAAAGTTATACGGCGGGTGATACGTCATACGGCGTATATAAAATCTTGGGGTAGGCTGCCTACCGTAGGCAGATTTTGAATGCAGTCTGAATCTGTGACGTCAGCATTGCTCCTGCAATACCCGCCAGTACATTGGTCTGAAACGTGTGTGCGATTGGAAGCAGAATGCTCTCTGCTACAGGAATGCAAGCTGGTGTTAGCAGAGACCTTTGATGGCAGCTGTACTTGTACATGGCTTGTGAGCGTGACTGTGAGTATCAGACGCGCAAAAATCTCTAACAGCCACTCTAGTATTGGAGTTCGGACTGTGCGGGCATGGCTGGACGTATTTCGGCGTGTCTCCGCTCACACATAGTGGTGCACGCTGTGCTGTGGACTAGTCTTGTGATTTCGTTGGCTTGGCTTCAGAAGCAGGTAACAATGCAGAAGCTCGCTGGGCTTGTCTGCTGTGCAGTCTTGTGTCCTGACGTGTTATGCCCCTTCAAGGAAGTCCCACGATCAAAAATCTGGGACCGTTACCAAGCTAATAAAGGCGAACATCTTGAGTCTCGTACAAGGCAAGATTTATAGCCGCAGACAAGCCCTCCAACTGTTTCTATCCTTGTTTGGAATGTGCAGAACACCCTTACAGTACCTGGCAGCCACGGATTTGGACACGACTCCTTCAAGTATTCTGATGTCTGTAACTTACCTCCCCGGTGGAGGCTTGTGCAATCAGCTGATCACCATCATCAATACTTTCGCGGTTGCGTATGCAACTCAGGCATCGGTTCAGTTGCAGCCATCCGGCTACCGTGACTCCTTCAACACTCCGTTTTTCGACATAAACTGGACTTCCATCGACGTCAGCTCATTGCTCAACGTCGAGCATCTGAGACAGTACTGGGCTGCTGTGGGAGTAGAGATACACGACTATGTCATCCGTACAGAAGCGGAAGACGCAGAGCCATTTGCATCGAAGCAAGTCGAGATGAGAATGCATGAACAGCCTTCTAGAAGTCTGTTGTCAGTGGCCAATCGCGTATATGCAACTGCTCTTACATGCTTAGCCGATGAAATGGACATTCAACCCTCTGATAGGGACCTGTCACGAGTCGTGATTAATCTCGGATGGCCATCAGAAAAAATAAAGATTTCCTCACACCCAAACATATTTTCTCAGGTATTGGACTCTGTAGTGTTTGCTCCTGCATTGGAGTATATAGCAGAAGCTATATTACTGAAGCTGCATCAGCTAGCTCCTCACTTCAATGGTGTGCACCTGAGGATTGAAAATGACTATGTTCATCATCCTCACCTAGACCATCAGGGTACCTGTGATAACAGTTTGCATTGCTTAGATGCTCAGTTTGTCCCGGCAATGCAACAAGCTAATTTCTCTCAAGAATTGCCTTTATTCATTGCCAGTGCTTTTTTCACAGCACAACCACAGCATCAATCCAGTGTTCTTCAAAAATTGTCCCCTTTTGGTTCCCGCATCTTACACAAAGAAGCTTTGGCTGATAAAGGCCAGCTCGAGCCTCTCAACCCTGAGCAATTGGCTGTCATTGATTTCATGCTTATGCGAAGGACGGCCACATTTGTAGGTGTCATTGACTCTACTTTCTCCAAATTGGTTGCACGCTTCAGGGTGCATGATGGATGTGATATTGGCAGCAACTTTTTTGCAAGGGATTTTGACAGAGCACGTGTTGACTTAAGTTAGTGATAAGCTATGAGTTAAGCTAGTGACAGATAGCTGACGTCTAGCTCATAGGATCATCAATCACCAGCCCTCATAATGAATCACGTAGCCGTGTGGCTGGATATGCAGCTGCAGGATGTCTAGTCAGTTCTTCCTTGCATATGTCTTCGTGCCTATTTCATGCATTTTCAGTTATCGTGCATTCAGCTGCATGATGGTACACTTTCAGTACAAGTACAACATTGCACTTGCCCACAATATGTCTCGGCAAAACTTGACCATCAGACTTAGCAACATACATGGTGACAACATTTGCGATCGCTATATCTTTTTGAAACCCTACACTGAAGTCAAAACCCTCCACTTATTGTAGACCAAAGTATCAAGCAAATCTTTGCATTGGGGCAACTTAAGGCGTGAATAGGCTTTAGCAGTTGTTCAGACCATGCACGCAGACCTTTGTGCTGTAACTGTAATTTTTGCCAATCTACCAATGTTGGTCAACTTAGCTTGCTACTCCTCTCAACTGGATTGACCCCTCTTTGACAGCATGGTAATTTGTCAATTTGGAAAAATAAGTCTGACATTATGCTGTGTTTGTGCATATAGGTTGCTGAACCTACCAAAGCTGCAACATGCAAGATGGAACTCCTTTGTACAACAGGACATTAAACCATGCCATGGACAGCAATGCTGGTTGGGCTTGGTGCAGCTTGAGTTTGGCTTGAGATGACTTGCAATATTGGGCTGACTGTCTGAGAATCAGCACAGGTACAACATGGATCAAGCAATTCAAGTCACTGCACATTTGTGGAGATGCTTCCAGTGTGGACTATGAGGCATACATGCCTAATGGTGAAACATCCAAGATGATCATGTCTTTTGGTGACAAGAAGCGAAAAGCCCTAATGCAGGCAAAGAAGCTGTCTTGCGGGAGACCAAAACTGCTTGGCTTGCAGTGTAAGCTGTGGTGCACAATGTTGACCCACTCAAGATATCTGGTGCCAATATTGTTTTCACAGGGGATTGCCAGCCCTCCATCCAGGGCTTGTTGAAACTGGGGGTTACCCCTGATGTTCTACTTGAAATCACAAGGTTCAGCTCTTGAAATGCTGATTGCTGATGCATTGTCTTGAGAGGAAGATAGCTCAGAAATCTTTGTCACACGCAAGACACTCCATCGTATTGTTTTCCACAGGTAGGGGTTGGTGCACTAGGGCATGCCCACTCTTGACGTTTTTACTGTGACTGCAATCGGCCAGCACACATGTTTATTGTTGAGAGTGGTCTTGAAGACGCTATTCGAGAAGCCCCGTCTTCACTGAACGTCTCAGAAGGGCATAAGAAGCTCCGTCTTTGAGACCGTCTCTGAGACGAAACTTCTCTTGACCGTCTCGAGAAGGAAAGTATCAGGAGAAGCTCCAGAGACGCAGCGTCTTAGATGATAACGGGGCGTCTCTGGCCTGTTCAGCGCATTTTTAAGGTTCTCAAGCGTTACATACACAGTCATGTCAGACAGCAACTGTAACTGACATTGCCAGCACTGAGTGTTCATTGTTGGCAACAACTGCATTAAGATTCAATGATCACTGACAAGTTGTCACAGAAGGTTTACCATGTCTCAAACATAGGAACATGCAACAAACAGCTATGGCACAGGGCGTTTGCCTCTTCAAGGGCCGTTGCTGCTGCTGCTGATGTTGCTGCAGCTGCTGCGCTGCAGCAGCCTGCTGCTGGGCATCATGAGGAATGCGGCAAAGGTCAGGCCACAAGTTCAGCAAATCATTCAAATGGAAAGTCTTGTGGGGGCCCTTGCTTCCACAAGGCAAGGTGAGGACACGCATGCTCATCTTAAGATAAGCCTTGGTAACATGGCAGAAGTACTTCAGGAGTACTTGAAGGAAGCATTTTTTGCTGCAAAACATCCTCTCACCCTTTTGGAAGTTGTCGTCTGCAGCACATTTTAAAGTAAACATCTAATGTTAACTGCCAAAGTGAACCAGTGAAATCTGTCTACCAAAAACATGGTGTCTTTGCAAGCTCAGGCTGCCTATCGGGACGTCAGTCTCGCAGGGCACAGGCAAAATTGCCAACAATAACCTTCAAAGCTAAATTTGGAATACAGTCAGTAACTTGGAGAAACAGAAAGTGTGGGGCTTCATGTCATGCCTGCATGGTCAACACATATCGTTTGTTGGTTGAGCAATCAAAAAGAAAGTGCTGCTCGTCCTCCACACAATCCAATGACTTGCACACTAGACATAGCCTGTCTGTCCTGTTCAGGTGAACACCGTCAGCCCAGCGACCTGTGTACCCGTAGACCATGGCATCCAGTCCTAAATCTATTAATTAGCCTTCTATTTTACGCACACCTGACAACAGACAGATACTCTGCAGGTTTGTACTCAGGCTGCATTGTCCTATATACCAGCAAGCTGCTATGCTGAACATCTGCAAAGTAGTCAAATGTATGCTGATGCTTAGCCCTTTCTACAACAGATGCAATGTCAAAATTGTGAAAAAGCTGCTGCTGTCCTAAATGACCATGCAGAAAATCACCTAGATGATGCTGCCAACTGTCTTTGACTGCTGTCTGATCCAAAGCAAAGCCATCAACCATTGCGAGCTTAACGCGACGCACACTGTCTAATGCAATTGTCCTATGGTGATAACGCAGAATCTGCTGCCAGAAGTGAACTTGCAATGGGACTGCGACCCAACTCAGCTAAGACCAGGTGGGTTGCTGTAGACTTCCTGACACTTGACAGACGTCTTAGAAAGTCCCGATGCAAAGCTTCTGCTGCTGCACCGCATTTAGTGTCCACTCCCCAGACTTCGCAACCATAGCTCAGGATCGGTAAACATCAGAGTATCAAATAGTTTGCACTGCAGAGCTGGATCTCGTATGCCCAGAAGTACATATCGCCGTCTCATAGCACATAGAGCCTTTTTTGCCGTAGCCACCAGAGCATCTGTCTCAAAGGTCAATCTCTTTGTGGCATGGACGACAAACCCTGAATACGTAGCTTTCCACCCGTTCCACAACTGTTTCAGGGTGTGTCTTGTCAGCACGCTGACATGACATGACGGAACGTTGAGCGGTGCGGTAGCAAATCAGCAGATAGGGAACCGGGAGGAATGCTTTCCAGTGTGAATGATGCATGAACACATCGCTTTCGTAGAGTAAACCTCGATTGCCTTTTGGTACGCATGTTTTTTTGGTGTGTATGATGGCGGGCCCGGGGTTGCCTAGTCATTGGGGTCTATCCCAACCAATCAGTGTTCATTTATTGATGTGCCGAGGCACCTTTACGGAGGCCGCCAGATCGCGAGATGCGTGCATATTTTCAAATTGTCTCGCGGCACTTCGAAGTAAGTTGCAACACTGAGCAGGCTAGCAGCAAAAGTCCCCCTCAATACAGCACCACGCTAGACTACCCCCTGTATGTCTAGTCACCCCATAAGCCACATGCTGATTACGGAAATGCTCGCAAAAATCTGGGAATACACTCATGAATCACGATACAGCAGTATGATGTAATCTGGCCATGAGTAAATGGCATGTGAGAAACAATCTAATGTAAACATGATGATGAGGATGCATTCCTCAGTCCCTATACACCGTACCATAGTGAACATTAAGATCACCATCTGAGCACCCTTCCTGCTGCACAAAGAGACAACAGCATGCATTCCGCAACATGGTTGCATTTGTGAGCAGCATGTTCCTGCTGCCCACAAATGCAACCCCAAGGCGCATGCAGGAGGGCCTGAGCTGGGCAGGCTCACCCCAGGGGCCCGCCCCAGGGGCCACCCCCAGGGCCTGCATGGACACAAGCATGTGAAGCCACAATTGACCACCCCTACAGGCACCAGCATGGTACAACGACCCCCAGAGGTTCAACAGGCTGGGGCAGAGCCTGCTATGCCCTGCTTATGCAGAGGCAATAGCAGCGCCAGTGGACCCTGTCACCTGCTCCAGCATCTACCTGCAAGGACTAACAGACACAGCTAAGCTAGTGGAGAAAGCAGTCAAGGGCGACCCCAACTCATCAGACGCAAACATGTGCGAGAGTACATGCACTGGAGGGGCAGCCTGCAGCTGCAAAAAAAGCATGCAGACAGTCACACCCGAAGACCTGTGTGTGTACTTTGCTCAGCATTGGATTCCCAGGCATGCAGGCTCCAGTGCAAATCTGTCACTGCCCCAAGCAGCCTGGCAGGAAACTCATCCCACCTGTCCGAGTTTGAGCTGCTAGGCAGGAATGGGGAACGGAATGCTGAGACCTTGCAAGCTTGCCCCTAAGGGAAGCCAACATGGAGCCCCTTGTTCAGGAGACTGATCAAAAGATACAAAGCAGAGGCTGAGGAGCAAGGCTATCAGCAGAAAGGAGCAGTTATCCTGGCAGAGGAAGAAATCCAGCAGCTCCTAGAGCATCCGACTACATTATCAGGCCCCTGGTGAAAGGCACCTTTGATGAGACCTTCATGAAGAGCGATGCCATCTAGCACCAGCTCACAAAGTTCCTGAAAGACTGAAACATGTACACAGGGCAGAGTGTACACAGCAGTCGCAGAGGCAAATGATTCACACGAACAACCAAGAAGGATCAGGCTGGGAAGAAGCCGGTGAAGCCGCCATGATTCCAACAAAGCAGATTGTGCTGAAACAGATTGATGAGCACCAATCAACCGATTACAAGGGTGTAGAAAATTGTACTAAGCAAGCTGTCAAGGCAATCCTAGGCTTGTTCCTTCCCTGCATGTTCTTAGGTGCCCTAAACGGTTTAGGCTAAACCCATCTCATACAACCCTGCACGCTAAGGCAGCTGGAAAACAGAAAAGAAAAGTTTACTCTTTTCAGCGATCATAATGGGAGCCTCCTACGGCAAAGCTATGACCATAGGCCATAGCCCAAAGGGAAAATGAAAATCCTAAACCTAAGGTGGATCAGGCCTACTCCATCTGGTTCTGTCTGTCTTCACTCTCTCTAGTACTCTTTTAGACGTAAGAATCTTGTGACATGTCAGAACAGAGTGTTCATGCAACTTGGACAAAACTTTGCCTGCAGGTCCATGCTCTATACCAATCCTTGCTAGAGGGTAAGACATGGTGTGGTATTGTGACCCAGATTGTCCTATGATTATCGGCATAAGGCAGCTGGACAATATGTACCACAGGCAACTGCTGAAGCATGGCAGACCAGTGCCTCAGGAAATGAGGGACAATAAAAATTGCATTCACCTGTTCATGCAACAACTTACTGATCACCGCACCTATCAATGAAAGGTGGCAACTGGGGCCATGCACTGCAGCATCAGCAGCCCAGTCACAATGCACTGTGCTTATGCCTACAGAAACAGGACTGCAATACTTTGTTTAAAGTTGTGCAGCCTTGCCATCCTTATTTTGAAGGGGCCTTCTTAGACGCTTTGAGAGCGTCTCCGAGACGCCCCCTTCTCGAGATGAGAAATTTAGAAGCCGGAGCCTGAGCCGGAGCGTCCTTCAAGCGTCTCCAAGACGGGGCTTCTCGTGAGCGTCTTCGAGACGGAGCTTCTCGTGAGCGTGTTCAACACAAGGCTTTTCGAGAAGCTGCGCCTGAGACGCGCCGTTTTAGACGCTCTTCATAGAAAAGCGTCTTCCACGCTCATTGCAGCTATCAGAAATTCAAGCAGTCACGTGGACCCTATTGACTGACTGTTCTTTACAGGATTGCTGTACTTCCTGTCCTGTACACACACACTTCGTCCCACGAAATCAACTCTGCTGCCAAGTGCTACCTACTAACACTACTACCAGCAGTTCTAGTAAAGCAATGGTGGCAACCTGTCTGACCTTCAGTAAACACATGCTCATCAAGGTGACTTGCATGCAAACCACACAAAGACATACAGCTATCACTGATCTGCTCAAGCCAATACAAAACCAAAAAAAACCCTAGCATGCTGAGTTCTAGATCTAGCCTAAAGAGGAGGTCTATAGGGATGTAGCTACAAAGCATCTGAACAGAAAGAGCAGAGGGAAACGTCAAATTTTAGTAGGACAAATTACAAAAGTACATTGAAACCAGCTACAAGACAGAACTGTCCTCAGACTAGACATTGTGTCGGAATTGCGAAGCAGAAACACCGACCACCTAGACTCCAGAGAGATAAACGACATCGAGTGTAGAGCGCTAGCAATGCTAAGGGATCACTCATTGCTGAACCCAGCACGCAACAGCAGAAAGAGCAACAAGAGCAAGCCCTGCAGACGAGACGGGCACGATACAAGCATGGGAAAGCCACCTGAAAGATCGTCTAACCTCACAGATGACCGAATCAGCTCTGACGACGGACCAGACAGCCTTGGTACTAACACAGCAGCCAAAGACATGGACGCGGAGCAAACACTTTCGCCTGGCCATGCGACTACACTCAACAGACGAAGTACGATGCCAAGAGAAGGTGAAGAAGAGGAAGCACGAGACCCACAAGCAGGACAAAAGGAAGAGCAGACAGTCAGCACAGAGTACAAGGCAAGGCAGGACCTAGACGAAGCTGATGCAGATGGAACCAAACTTTACAATGAGTATAAGAGAGGTGAATTGTTGGTACACGGGGAAGACACCTACAAAAACATCAAACTTGACCTGAAGGCAATAAACGAATTTCTCAACAACACCAAAGAATGTGAAACTGCGCCCCCCCAATCAAACTCGAGTGTGAAAAGCCCCATGGAGCAGTAACTGAATACCACTAAGTGATGAGAAGACACAAGCATCGTACCAGGCATAAATCAGCCAACTGGAAGCTAAGAAAAAGCAGAGACAGCTCAAGATGCTGCATGAGAAGATGTGCTTACAGAAAGATTTTCTGCCTCCTGGCCTGACATTTGACCAATTCTGGGCCCGCATGAAACACCACAGTAGAAATCCACGCGTCTTGGAGTACCTCTATGGCCAACAGAACCAAATGGACCATATCAAACATGAATGTCATATCACAGACAAAAGGAACCGCATCAAGCAAAAGCAATACATGGTCCAATGGGCTGACACATATATACTCAAGAGGCACCTGCCAGTGTACCTAGAGCAAGGCTATAAGGTGATAGGAATAAACGCATGCCCAATTCTGAGGCAATGTGCTGGAAGAGTAGCACGTCATGCAATGGTAAAAGCCACATGGCAACCGATCAGAGAACCAGCCCAGAATGTACCAAGAGAGGTGATGGAAAACTTTGAGGCCAAAAAGGCAGGACTCAAGCCCTTAAAGCTGGCTAGGGACAATCGCACAAGACCAGATCAAGATAAGTCAAACATGGACAAACAGGGCTATCAGACGCCCGTACAAGACAAGGAAGTGTCTGCCTTCCTGCACGAACCAAGCTTAGCACGGCTTATAACCATTGACCCCAATGACACAGTAAACCCCGACCAAGACATCAAACCATGTTCAAGTATGTCATATCAATGAGCTGGAGGGATCAGTGTATCAGGGAGACCATGGCCAATGTGTACAATTCTTCTGGCAAATTATGCGGCTCAATTACTATGCACCGTCTACGTGTCCTCTACAGCACCTTCAGACACTCACAGCTGCACCAACCTGACACACACAAACATTATGGTCACTTGGACTTTGCAACAGCCATTGCACGCCTACTGAACAGATACACCAATAAAGCAACTGATGGAAGCAAGAGAAGCAAGCTAGCAAACCAGTGCACAACCCCAGACAAATACATGCAAGCATTTAGGGACGGTTTAAGCGTGACAACTGAAAGATTCGCCTCCCCTCTAAGCTTCAATCCAATCATGGCATGCTACTTTAGCATGTACGCAGAGGATGCACTGTTTGGAGCCAACTTTGATGCGTACAGCGTGAAGTGGACAGGTGCATCACAAGTGAACCCTGAATACGAGGCTGTAGCCATGGAAAAGGCCATGAGATGGGCAATCCTAAGTGCAGAGGAAGCCACAGAACCGGTGCTCACTACCATTGTACTACCATGGTGGGATGACAAAGGCAGCTCCTATGCAAGGTGGCTACCACACAGGACGGTGCAAGCAGTTGCAACAATTGACAGAAGCAAGTTCAGATTCAATGCCCCAAGACACTGGGCTGATGAACAAGACCAGTGGTGCACATCAAAGAGGAATGTCCACTTCTTGATTGTTGCAAATGAAGCTGGATTGCAACACTATGTGCAACAAGACAAATTGAACAAAGGATTTGCCTGTGCATCTCAGCTTGGGAACCCACCGCAAAGACCAAAACAGCTGAAGATGACCATACAGCAAACAGTCTCACCGCCAGGCCTGTACCCGCTCAAGCACTACCCAAAGGCCACAAATAGTACAGCCACGGCATGGTCACCTGAAGAGCAGCCAACCAGTGAAGAGTTCAGCATGATTTTTCACAAAACTGAACTCAAATTCCGCCCAGACGAGATCATATATACGGACGGAAGCAGGAAGGGAATCCCCCACACATTGGTCTTGTCACTGGCTCAGGAGTACATAGAGAATACAAGCGTGCACACCTGAGTCTCAAGGTGCACCCATATGAGCAGGGCATGCTCAACACCATCAACAGGGCCGAACTGGTAGCGCTTTTGATCGCATTGAGGCACTGCAGACCGGGAGTGAAGGAGAGCATAGCAACCGACTCGAAGTGTTCGATGCAGAAGGTTGGCATGCACCTAAGGTCACCGTCATCGACAGTCGACGACTGCCACAGACCGCTGCTTGAAGCGATCGGACACGAGATCATGCAACGAGCACAATCGGGCGATGAGACAATCCTGCTCAAAGTGAAACCACATATAGGCATACACGGCAATGAGATAGCTGATAAGCTTGCAAATGAAGCAGCAGATGAATGCTGCATGGGCAGGCACTTTGACTATGACCTATCTGATGACTACACACAACCATTCCAAGGACAATTTCTGGTTGCAACAGATCATTCAGGTCCAGGCAGCAGAAGCGCCAGCAGAAACCAAAGCATGCATAAGAGATTTGGATGACTCATTGAGAAAAGCTTTGCATGATAAATAGAAACTACCAGTCAAAGCAAGACTCACTTTACTTTCAACTATGGGACAAGGTGCAGCCATTCAGGGTTAAGCTGCACAGTGACGTGCTGTGGACCATGCCATCAATCCCAGAATCACACAAGAGAAACATCTTCAAAAATAGGACAGGTCAAATCTGGAACAAGAAAATAGCCTTCAAGAGGCATATGTCATACATGCCTGGGCAGCCAATAGCCAGAGACACACGCTGCCCGCTCTGTAGAGGTGATGACTCTCAGGGCCACATCTTTGGGAGCTGCATGCACCCAGACATGAGCAAGCAATATATAGCTAGACATGATAAAGCCATGACAACACTCATCCAAGATTTCACTAAAGGGCAGTGTGGTAGTCACTACCTGATTGCAGATGTTGGAAAGATTGAAGGACTCACATGGGCGTGCACAGTAAGAGAGTTCCAGCCTTTGTGCTCCCAGACAGATGTTTACAAGCAAGGGGCTTGGACCCTACGGTGGAGAGAGGTTTCTTGCAGGGGGGAGCAGCAGACACACGGAGCAAGATGAGGCCGGACATGATGATAGTGGAAATGACAACAGCAGAACAACAGCAATACTTGCGTCATGCTGACAACTCTGGATCCAGATTGACACCCTTGACACCAGTGATGCCTAATGGAACTCCAAGGAGTATAAAGATTGTGGAAGCTGCAAGAAAAGGGAGCGCAGCATAAAGCATTGGAGGAAGCTCTCAAGGACTATGGTTACAATGTTACCACACTGCCTATAATCATAGGACAATCTGGGTCACAATATCACACTACATCTGACGCTCTAGCAAAGATTGGTATAGAGCATGGACCTGCAAGCAAAGTTATATCCAAATTGCATGAACATTCTGTTTTGACATTTCACAAGATTCTGACCTTTAGGAGAGTACTAGAGAGGGAGAAGACAGACAAAAGCAGACAGAACAGGCCAGATCCACCTTAGGTTTAGGGATTTTCCTTTCACAGCGAATTGACGGAGTACATATAGTGGGCTTATAATCCGGATTAGCGCAGTGCAGAGTGGAATAGTCTGCTATTGCGACACGCATCTTAGTCGACAAAAATGACGGTTTAGAGGCACTCTTGCACTGCGCCGACTAATCCTGTAGCCCTCTACTAAACGGTAGATTAGTTTTGACGTCTCGATTAGTCGGCTGAGTGCTTTAGTCGACCGTTTAGTAGACAAGCACCGATTAGTCGTGCTGTGTGAGACCGGATTAGCATGCTGAAGATTGCCGGAATTAGCATGCTGAGGATTGCCGGATTAGCAGGCAAAAGATTGCCGAATTAGCATGCAAAAGATTGCCGGATTAGCATCATGATATAATATAAAATTTACAAATTTTCATTGAAAAGCTTGGCCATCGATAAAAAGACTGCCCTAATTTGCAAGCACAATAGACAACTTGTCACGACATGCAATTTACTCAACATGCACTGATTTAATCATTGCAATGCCATGTAGTGATGAGCAAAAATGATGCATCTCCTATAATGGGAGAGCCATCACGGTTCTCCTGTGTCTCATCTTGAAAGTCTATGGGAAATGCATCCTTGTCAGGGATCCCAGCAGGCAACTCAACCTGGGGTTGGCTTCAGAGTTGCAATCCATCGTTCGTTGCTCTATCAGGTTCGTGTGAGGATACCTGGCAATGATAGGGATGTCCCTGCATTACAATGCTGTGCCAAGGACGTCGGTAGCGCAGACTGTCAGCACGACAAGACATCTAGTGTCCAGGGTTTCTATGTAAGCAAGCATACCGTCCGTGCTAATGACGAGGCGAATGATCTTACCTTTACAGCTCTAGGCATATGTAATGTCCAGCATGTTTGCATTTCCCAGTGAGATTACACAGAATGCTATGCCAGATCATGCATGCAGCATGACTCACCATACTGACAGCATGATTGCATGTGCATGACTCAATCTAAAAACTCAGAATCCCTTTGAAATTTTGAACCAC
>JAABUO010005339.1_pt1 | contig 14969 bp, 11 predicted proteins | sample 5559291 | NCBI WGS metagenome assembly JAABUO01 (sample SAMN10711878, study PRJNA513372) | rock metagenome | isolation source: Antarctica rocks | place: Antarctica: Victoria Land, Finger Mt sud
AGACAGCGGCTCGGATGCGATGCGCTTGATCTCGTTCACGCGCTCGACCGGCACTTCCATCTCGGCGGCCAGCTCGTCCTGGGTCGGTTCCCGCGACAACTGCTGACGCAGCAGGCCCTCGGTGCGAACCAGCTTGTGGATGGTCTCGGCGACATAGACCGGAATGCGGATCGTCCGGCCCTGGTTGATGACGGCGCGGGCAATGGCCCGGCGAATCCACCAGGTCGCATAGGTGCTGAACCGGTAGCCCTTCGTGTAGTCGAACTTCTCGACGGCACGAATCAGACCGATATTGCCCTCTTGAATGAGGTCTGCCAGGCTGATGCCCGGCACCGAGTAGCGGCGTGCGATGGAGACGACGAGGCGCAGGTTCGCCTCGGTCAGAATATCTTTCGCACGCTGGTCGCCGTCGGCGACTTTCCGCGCCAGGTCGATCTCTTCAGCAGCGCTCAAAAGCTTGGTGCTTTTGGTCTTCCGCATCCACATCTGAAGCGACTCGTCGCGCGGGTTTTCCTCGACAGGCGCGTACACGGTCTCCTGCGGCTCGTCTTCGGCTGAATCTTCGGCGTCGTCCTCCGCCGAAGAGCTTTCCAGAAGCGGGTTCGAAGTGTCGTCGTCGCCCCCAGCGGCAAGCGCCAGAAAACGGATGGCATCGGGATCATCCAGCGCCCCGCTTGCCGCCAGCGCCGACTCATCGCCGCCGAATTCCGACCCCTGACGCCGCTCGCTGGACCCAGCGAGGCCATGCGGCAGCGCTGCCGTGTTCGGGTTGTCCCTTAATGCTGTATTGCTCCCCATTGATATCCCCTTTGTCCCACTCAAAATCAAGTCCCAAACTCTGGTCAAACTTCAATCAAAAAATAATTTCTCACAGTAATTGTCACTTACTCAACACTCCGGCAATATGTAAGGTTCCAGAAGCTGCTGTGCTTGTGCTTCTTTTTACGGAACCAAGTCCTTAATTGTCACAAATATTTTGCGATATTTCAGTAATCCAAGTTACGTTTATATAAAAATTATTTTGGAGTGCTTGCTTCCTGAAATGCGTTAGTACCCACGCGCAAGCGCTTTTAATCCAACAAATTCAATCCAACAGAAGATTTTATTTGGAAGCGGGGAAAGGCCGGGGAATATCGCCGGCCCAGGCGGCAAATTGGGAAACCAGCGCGGCCTCCCACTGACGCCCTGCGCCGGTCAGCAGTGTCTGCTGCACTTCATTCATCGCTGTTTATTCTGGGAGCGGCGAGTTTATGCCGTTGCCCCGGCAGACCCGCGTGGATTGCGCCGCAAACGCTCCAAAATCGGCGCGTTGGCTTCAGGAAATAGATAATCGTCAAGCTGTTCCGGCCGCACCCAGGAAACTTGCTTGCTTTCGCGCGGCTGCGCGTCGCCGCTGTGGGCGCGGCACAAAAACGGGTGCAGGACAACAATGCGCTCCGGGTACTCGTGCGTGATGGCCGGCCAGGCTTCCAGAATTGTCACTTCCAGGCCCGTTTCCTCGCGCGTTTCCCGCACCGCGCACTCTGCGGGCATCTCGCCGTCCTGACACTTGCCGCCGGGAAACTCCCAAAACCCGGCTTTGTGGACGCCGTCTTTGCGCTGAGCGATGAGCAGGGTGCCGCCCGTAGGGTGCAGGATAAGAGCGAGGGCGATGTGCATGATAAGATTAGGAGAAGGCGCGAGGGAGTGAACTCCTTTATGCCTTCGGCATTACTTCGTATCCGCTAGTCAAGGTCGTCCTTCGGACGAAAGAGCGATGAACACTCAGTTTTCCTCTCTTCTCGTCCGAAGGACGACCCTCATCAGCAGATACGAAGTAATGCCGAAGGCATAGAGGAGTTTACTCCCTCGCTTCCTTCTATCTGTTACAATTCCAGCCGCCCCTGCGCGTCATGCCGCCACAAAAGCTCCGTCAGCTTGACCTGCGGCGTCGCCAGCGCGTATTCCACCCGACTCTCCGCTGATACCCACGCATGACGCACTCCGTCCGAAACCACGCCCTCATGCTCCGCCTCAAAGCCGTGCAGCGTCACCCGGCGGTTTGCGACGACGTGCTTCACGACGCCGAAGGGCCGCAGGCCATACACCCGTACACCGAGACTTTCGCAGACGGCCCGCGCCGCGCAAGACTCCAGCGTCTCGCCGTCCTGCCGCGTCCCGCGCGGCATCTCCCACAGCCCGCCCCACAGCGGCAAATCCGGCGAGCGCTGAACAATCAGCGTTTCTCCGGGGCGCTGCGGGTCACGCAGGGCGACCGACACGTCTTCCACATCCAGCCACTTCTTGACGCCCGAGAACTGCGGGAACGCCGTCGGCTCTCCCAATTCTTTCGCCCGGCACTCCGCGCTGACCGGGCAGGTGCCGCACTTCGGCGCTCCCGCCTCGCAGATGAGCGCTCCCAGCTCCATCAAAGCTTGATTGAAGTCTCCTGCCCTGCCGCTTGGGATGGCTTCTTCCGCCAGCCGCCAAAGCTGCGCCTGCGTCTGCGCGGACGTCTTCGGGTCGCCCGTCACGGCATGGACACGGGCCATGACCCGGATAACATTGGCGTCTAAAATCGGCGCGTCCTGATTGAACGCAATGGACAAAATCGCCCCCGCCGTGTACCGCCCGATGCCCGGCAGCGACAGCAGCGTCTTCGGGTCAGACGGCACCTGTCCCCCAAACTCGGCCACGACTAGACACGCCCCTTTGTGCAGGTTCCGCGCACGGGCATAGTACCCTAAGCCAGCCCAATGCTTCAGCACATCGTCGAGCGGCGCATCGGCCAATGCCTGCACCGTCGGGAACCGTGCCATCCACTTCTGATAAAATGGAATGACCGCCGCCACCGTCGTCTGCTGCAGCATAATCTCCGACACCCAAACTGCGTAGGGGTCATGCCCCAGCCGCCGCCACGGCAAATCCCGCTTGCAGCCGTCGTACCACGCCAAAAGGTCACGCGAAAATTGGTCTTGCTCCGTCGTCATTTCGCCGAACTGCCCTCACTTGTCCAGGTAATTTCGACATCGTGAAAGACTAGACGAATGTTGTGCGCGTTTGTCTCAATATAGACTTCCTGCATCGGCTTGTTTAATCGATTTGCCCAGTCTTGCGCTGTCAGCGAGTCGGCAATATAGGACAAACCGGGATAAGCATTCTGCCAATTGACAGCCCAAGCGTAACCGTCTGCCTCACCTGAGTCAACCCATGTTTGATAATCGGTAAAGGCATCTGTCCATGCCCCCACCCAGACCTCACTAGGTAGGGAAGTTGTCACCTCAGCGAAAACGCAGTGCGTAAATCGGTAGCGGGAACGGCCTATCAGTGTAGCTCTATCGCTGCCGGGAGCAGAAGCCCCATAAACATCTACGAAAACATCGTAGTCACGCATGTAATCTGTGAAATGATGCTCGACAATTGCCATGTCGAACATCGGGCCGGCTTCCAATTTTTCCTGAACGCTGAGGCTCATCCCGCTACCCTCGCTTCACTAGCGCGGACTTTGCTTTTGTCGTCGCTGTCGGCTCCGGCGTCGAGCGAGATGTCTAAATTGGGAGATGCGCCATTGATGACGACTTCGTAGGCGGCTCGCATCTGGCGGGCGGCTCTTAGCGGGGGCATGAAGCCGTTATCGGTGCCGAGGCCGGGGACAAGCAAAGTTTGGATGATGTCGCCGTGCAGGGCGTTGAAGTCCAAAACGGAGCGCAGGGCGGCGCGGAACGCGAGGTAAGAGTTGACGGTGCGGCTGATGTTCTGCGGGACGCGCATGGTCGGGGCGACAACGAGAAACGGGAACTGGGTGGCTTGGGTGATGACGATTTCGGCCAGTCCCACGACAAGCTCGCCGTCGTGCCGGTCCCGAATCCTCTGCTGGACCTCGATCTCGACATCTTCACCCAGAAACTCAACGATTTGGGCATCGAGGCCGCCGTCCATGCGCCCGAACGAATTGGCAGGGGAAACCAGCGCGTCGGCTTCCAGTGTAAAGATGCTGTCACAGGTGATGGAGAGGTTCGGCAGGCCGGAAAAGTAGGCTTGCCAGGACTCGACCAGAGGCAAATAGGTGTCGCAGAGGGTAATTTGCAGGCCGTGGCTTGAGGCGGACATGGGTTATTATAGCACAAGAAGACCCGGCCATGAATGGCCGGGTCTTTGCCGCGCCAAAGATCATCCGAACCGACCCGAAACGTAGGCTTCAGTGTCCTTGTCTTTTGGGTTGGTGAAAATCTGGTCCGTATCGCCGAACTCCTTCATCTCGCCCCGCAAAAAGAAGCCGGTGCGCTGGGAAACGCGGGCGGCCTGCTGCATGTTGTGGGTGACAATCACAATCGTGTAGTCTTTTTTCAGGTCTTCCATGAGCTGCTCAATGCGGAACGTCGAATTCGGGTCAAGCGCCGAACACGGCTCGTCCATGAGAATGACTTCGGGTTCGACGGCCAGCGTCCGGGCGATGCAGAGGCGCTGCTGCTGGCCGCCGGACAGGGCGAACGCGGAGGCTTTGAGCTTGTCTTTGACTTCGTCCCACAAGGCGGAGCCGCGCAGGGTGCGCTCGACGATTTCATTCAGCTTCTTGCGGTTCGTCATGCCGTGGATGCGCGGGCCGTAAGCGATATTGTCGTAGATGGACATCGGAAACGGGTTCGGCTTCTGGAAGACCATGCCGACACGCTTGCGAAGGTCAACAACGTCCACGCGCTTATCGTAGATGTTGTCGGCGTCTACGGTGATCTTGCCGGTCAGGCGTGTGCCGTCAATCAAATCGTTCATGCGGTTCAGTGTTCGCAGAAACGTAGACTTGCCGCAGCCGGACGGGCCGATGAGGGCCGTAATCTGGCGGTCAGGGACAACCAGATTGATGTTTTTGAGTGCGTGAAAATCGCTGTAATAAAAGTCCACATTGTCGGCAACGACTTTGGGGGCAGTTGAGACCGGCGTTTGTGCGCGGGCGAGGTCCGCGATGTCGCCCGCCTTCTGGTCCAGTGAAAGCGGTTCGGTTGAATATCCGTCAGCCATGAAGGGTCTCCCAATGGTTAGCGTGAGAAGTCTATTTTTCTTCCATCACATTGCCGCGCGTTGCGAAACGGGCGGCGATGCTGAGAATGAGAATGAGCGTAATCAGGACCACGGCGGCGGCCCAGGCTTGATTATTGTGGTTCACGTCCACATCCTGCGAATAATTGTAGATCCTCAGAGGCAGCGCGTCAATGGGCGCGTTCAATGTCGGCAGATGGAGTTTGCCGCCAAGAACGGCGTGGGTGGTGAAGAATTCGCTGCCCAAAATCGTAAACAGCAGCGGCGCGGTCTCTCCGGCAATCCGGGCCAGCGCCAGCATGATGCCGGTGATGATGCCGCCTTTCGCCGCCGGAAGCACGACGCTGGCCATTGTGCGCCAGCGGGTCGCCCCGAGACCCAGCGATCCTTCGCGGAGCGAGAACGGCACCAAGCGCAGAATCTCTTCCGTGGTCCGCATGATGGTCGGCACCATCAAAATGCCGAGCGCGAAGCCGCCGGCATACGCCGAAAACCCGGAGCCGCCCGTGTGGTGCTTGAACGCATATTGGGCGGCGGGATACACCACGGCGGCATACGCAAAGATGCCGATAACGATAGATGGAATGCCGTTCAGGACATCCGTGAAGAACCGGACCATGAACGCGAACCGGCCATGCGCTTCAAGCTGGTAGATGCCGCCCAAAATCCCGAGCGGTAGGCCGATCACCGAGGCAATCCCCAGCAGCACCAGCGTTCCAAAGATGGATTGTGACATGCCGCCTTTGCTGGTGTCAATGTTGTTCGGGAGCTGGGTGAACAATCTCAGATGCAGCGAGCTAAAGCCTTTGGACAGCAGAAAAAACAGCACCAGGCCGAGAATGGCAATCGCGAAGGTCGCCGCCAGAATGCACAAAATCAGCATCAGGCGATTGACGAACTTGCGCCGGGCGACATTGCCGCTGCGGACCGGCAGCATCCGGCCCGAGTTGTCTGGAGAGATGACCGTACTCATTACTTTTTCCCCTGGACATCTTTGGCTGTGTAGAACACCAGCGCCCGCGCGGCAATGTTGACGACAATCGTGACGCCAAACAGCACCAGGGCAATTTCCACCAGCGCCGAAATGTTCAGGCCGGGAATGGCTTCGTTGAACTTGTTCGCCAGAACGCTGGCCATGGTATAACCTGACGACAGCAAAGAAAACGAGATGCCGGACGCCGTATTTGGCGACTGGTTGCCAATCACCATCGTCACGGCCATTGTCTCGCCGAGCGCACGTCCGAGGCCCAAAACGACCGCGCCGATAATGCCGGACTTGGCATAGGGAATGACGACCCGTGCAATGGTTTCCCACTGGGTCGCGCCCAGTGCATACGAGCCTTCGCGCTGCGAGCGCGGAATGGCCCGCAGAATGTCCCGCGTCACCGCCGTAATAAACGGAATGACCATGATGGCAAGCAAGACGCCCGCCGCCAGCATCGAATACCCCGCCGACTGCCCCTGGAACAATCCGCCGATAATCCGTGTGTGCGGCAGACGCGAGTTCGTTACCGGCCCGACAACCGCAATCTTCAGGAACGGGATTAAAACAAAGATGCCCCAAAGGCCGTAAATGACGCTGGGAATGGCAGCGAGAAGCTCAATCAAAAAGGTTGCCGGCGTGCGAATCCAGCGCGGAGCCAGCTCGGACAAAAAAATTGCTGCGCCAATGCTGACGGGAACCGCCAGCACCAGGGCAATAAACGACGAGTAAAGCGTCCCAAAGATGAAGGGCAGGGCGTGGTAGCTGTTGGTGTCCTCATTCCAGTCCGACCCGGTAATGAAGCTCCAGCCGCTATGATGGATCGAAAGCTGGCTGGCAGAGATAAGCTGCCACAAAAGCCAGAGGATAATGACAAAAATACTCAGCGAGGCAAGAAAAGTGACGGCATGATAAATCGAGTCGCCAATCCGGGCCGCCGAGGAGGCAGGCCGGACACGCTTCGGGCGGGCCTCGACGGAAACTGTTTGGGGCTTGGAAGTGCCGCCGAGTGGAACCCCGGAAACGCGGTCAGCCATAAGAACTACTCCAGTAAGAACTACTCCAGAATGAAGATTGCTTCCATAGGGGGAAGTTACTCCCCTGCATCATGCCGATTATCTCGCTAATGCAGGGGAATTCACTCAACTACTGAATGGTAGCAACGGCGGCTAACGCCCGCTTATCCACATTTGCCGGCAGAGGTGCGTAGTAGTTGCCCGAAGCATCTTTCTGCCCGGTGGTCAGCGCCCATTCCAGGAACTTTTTCACGGCCGGCTTGGTGCCGTTCTTGAAAACCAGCAGGAACGTGAAGCCGGTGATTGGGTAGCCGCCGGGCGCTTCCGTGTTCGTGATGACTTTGCGGAAGTCGGGAGGCAGGGTGACGCCCGACGCGGCAATGGTCGCAGTCTCAACGCTGGGGTAGACGAACTTGCCCTTCTGGTTGCGGACCGCCGCGTAGAAGATGTGGTTTGTGACCGCATAGCTCAGCTCGATGTAGCCGATGCCGCCTTCGTTCTGCTTGATAAGCTGGGCGACGCCCTGGTTGCCCTTGCCGCCCAGACCAACCGGCCAGCGGACGGCGGTGCCGGAGCCGACCTCATCTTTCCAGGAAGGACTCACCTGGCTCAGATACGTCGTGAAGATGTTGGTTGTTCCTGAGCCGTCCGAGCGGTGCGCGGTGAAGATGCTGGTGCCGGGCATCTTCGTGCCGTGGTTCTCGTTGGCGATGCGCGGATCGTTCCACTTTGTAATCTTGCCCTGGAAGATGTCGGCAATGACATCACCCGAGAGGCTCAGGCCGGGGCCGATGCCGGGAATGTTATACGAGATGCAGACGGGGCCGGCCACAGTCGGAATGTGCAGAATGCCGGGAGCCGCTTTCATCTGGTCAGCGTTCATGGGAGCGTCAGAAGCGCCGAAATCTACGACATGGCCGGTGATGTCCTTGATGCCGCCGCCGGAGCCGATAGCCTGGTAGTTGATCTGGACGCCGGTCTCCTGTTTGTACTCCTGGAACCACTTCAAATACAGCGGTGCAGGGAATGTTCCGCCCGCCCCATTGAGGTCCTGGGCCTCTGCTTTGACGCCGCCGAAGAGGGCAACGGCAACGGCGGCCACTGCGGCGGCTTTGATTGCCTGTGTCAACATGATCATTTTAATTCTCCTTTGCGAAAGATGCCGCCCTGTGCTTCCCGGAAATTGCGGAAATGGAAGCAGGAAGAAGCGCAGAGCGGCAGCGCACGAACGATTGCAGCTATGTTAGGATTACGCATTGCTGTCAGCGGCGAGTGTACCTGCTTTATGTTAAGAGAATGTTAAGAAGAGGGTGAAATTGCTTAATTCACTCGGGTCTGCGCGGAAGACTCGGCAGACTGCGCCGGGGAAGAAGCCGCCGCAGGAAGCGCGGCGGGCTGCACATAGATCGGGTTGCTGAAAATCCAGGGCCTAGCCCCAAAACACAGGCTGCCGACGCGGCGGCGGTACAAAAACACTTCAATGCGGTAGACGCCCGGCACTCGCACGGCGTAATCCAAACGTCCCCCCCGCGCCGCCGCCACGAGGCGGCCGTCGTGGTACAAGCGCACCAGGGACCGGGTGCGCGGCGCTTGTGCGGTCAGCACGAATGCCGCCGCGCCGGAAGCGCTTTCGGCGGGGAATGTCAGCGCGTCGCCCATTAGCGCCATCGGTGCTTGGCCGGCGGGCATGTCCGCCGGCCCGGCCTCAAACGTGAAGCCGGTGGGGTCGGCGTAGTTGTCATAGGCCATGTAGCAGTGGCCGAGCGCAAGAGAACGATGCACCAGCGCGTTATCTTTTGCATCCTCTTTTTCGCGGGCGTCCTTCCGGCTGGATTCCCCATAGGACAGCGGCTCGGAAGTCAAGAGATGCGTCCGAAGCGTTCGAAACGTCTCTTCATAGGTCGGGAACGGGTACGAGCGGCGGGCGAACTTCATCACGGCGTGGGCGTCGAGCGACGCGATGCCGACCACGCGGCGGGCGGGCCAGCCCGGCTCCGGCGCGGCGGTCAGCTTGTCCCACAGCCGCAGCTCCGGGGCGGGACGTGCGGCGACCATGTGGAACGCTTTCTGAGGGTCACGGCTTTTGTAGCGCCGCCAGACTTCGACCAGCCCCGGCAGGTTAATTTTTGTCCGGGCAATCGCGCTTAAGTTGAAGACTTCTAGGCCGATGCCGTCCTGCATCCGGCTGAAGTCGCGCCAGTGGTCTTTCAAGTCGCACGGCAGGGCGACAAAGCCGAGGCCGCCACTCTGCTGGATCGCCGTTTGGGCCGGCTCGGCGTCATGCGGCGCGGGCAGGAAGCTTTCAGGCACGCCCAGCGCCAGCAGATGCCCGGCGTCAGTCGTGATTTCCGTGCCGATCAGCACCAGGGTCCGCCCGCGCCAGCCATCTTTGCCGTCGGCCCGCGCTTGCAGGCTGGAATGGTCGCACAGAACCACAAAATCCAGCCCGGCCCGGTTCGCCGCCGCCGCGATTTCTTCCACCGTTCCCGCGCCGTCGCTGTAAGTGGAGTGGATGTGCATCGCCCCGGCGTAGTCATAGAAGCGCGGCATGGCGAGAGTTTTGCCGCCGCGTGCTTCTTTCGCATCTGCTTTTCTTGAGGCTGGTTTCTTCGGCGCGGGCTGGGGCGGCGCGAACTGCACCCGTTCGCGTAGGGTCGCGAACAGTCCTTCACAGGAAATAATTGACAGGTACAGCCGCACCCGAGACCAGCGTAACACGTCTAGGCATCTCCGAAAATAGAATGGTTCTATTGTAGCACGGATTTGCGGGTTTTGTGCAAAATAAACCGGCACTGGAAGTGCCGGTTCCGAGCTTGTGCCGCAGTCGGGAGAACGCACAAAGTCCCGGCAGCGTGAACCGCTGCCGGGACTTTTTTTTGCAGACTAAGCCTGCGCTTTGCGGCGGCGGGCAACGGCAAGGCCGCCCAGACCCAGGGCCAGCAGAAGGCCCAGCGAAACGGTCGTGGAGGCTTCCGGTACGGCAGCCGGGACTGCAGCACCGAAGGTCAGCGACGGGAAACCGCCCGTGTTGCCGCCGCCGGCTCCGGCAAAGGAAGCAACTTCCGTGGAAGCGCCGGTGCCGGGGTCCGCCGTGACCACAAACCGCAGATCGCCGTTGGCGTTCAGCCGCTGCAGGAACAGGCTCTGGGCCGCGCTGTTCAAATTCAGCGTGAACGGCAGGTCGCCGCCGACGGGCGTTCGGGAAGTGGACGTATACACGCCCCGGCCCAGCGAATACAGGTTGCCGAGCTGGCTGCCGACGCCGGCGGTGGCCGACGTATCGGTGGGATCGTATTTCAGCGAGGACAGCGCGGAAGTGCCGTCGGCGAGGTAAAAGTTCAGGCTGCCGGGACGGGTCTGCGAGAATGTCTGGTCGGTGAAGTCCAGCGTAATGGAAGGTGCGACGCCCGAAACGGCTTCGGTGTTGCCGTTGGCGTCAAAAACGCCGTTGCCGAAAAAGTCAACGACGCCGAAGGTGGCGAACGTGCCGTTGCCTACGCCTTCAACGTCCAGATAAGTCTGGCTGGAACTGGGGCCTTTTGTTCCGACCTGTGCGGTGTCGCCGAAAGCGTCGCCGGGAAAGTTTGCGGGCGCAGCGGTCAGGGTCACGGTCTGCGTGTTGGACTGGGCGAAAGCGCCCGAAGCGGCGAGCGCGGTCAGCGCGGCGGCAAGGCCGAGAGTTTTGAGTGTTTGCATCAGGAAAAATAGCTTTCTTTGAGTGTGATAGTCCCCTGCCCCGGCCTCTTTTCAAGAAGCGGGAGCAGAGGATTGGGGGGGTGCTTAGTCGCCGTCGGCGTCATGCGCCGGGGCAGAATTGCCGTTCTTGACGGCGACGGGGATGACGCCGTGGCGCGGGGCGGGCATCGGGGAGTTCACGCCCTTGACGCTCTCCCAGATGATCTTGTTCAGCACCTGCTCCGGCACTAAATCTTCCTTGCTGAAGTCCATTTTGTCCGACAGCTTGGCAAGCTTCGCGTACTCCGGGTGCTTCTTCAGGAAAGCGGCGGAGGCGGTCTGCGTGACCGTGCCGGCACTCTCCGGCAGCAGCGTGATGGTCGCGCCGCTCGGGGTAGGCTGGAAGTCCGGGCCGAACGACGGCGCATAAGCGTCGTTCTGGTTCAGCGGGCCGACGCCGAGCAGCAGGCCGATGGACTTGACGACGGAGGCGCTGTTGTGGAACGTATGGTCTACCGTGTTTGGCTTGACGTAAGGGCTGATGACGTAGCAGGTGGAGCGGTGGCAGTCCACATGGTCGGGGCCGTCCTGCGCGTCGTCTTCAATCACGAAGATCGCCGTGCTGTTCCAGAGAGGACTCACGCTGACGGCCTGCACCAATTGGGCGACGCCGTAATCGTTGTCGGCGACATGGGCGGCGGGGGTGGGTTTGCCGGTGCTGTAGCCTGCCGTGTGGTCGCTCATCAGCTTGACGGTCATGAGGCTCGGAACGTACTTGTCGTAGTTGTTGCCGTCGGCTTTGGCCGACGTCAGCATGGCCTGGAACTCGCGGTTCCATTCCTGGAAGCGGTTCGGCGAATTGAACTTGCCGTAAACGGCGCGGGGATACGGGGCGGAGTTGCCGCCGGTGGTCGGGGCGTCGCTGTCGGCGTAGTCCGTGTCGAACTTGCGGAAGTCAATGTCCGTGTAGCCGTTGGTGCTGCGGGAAAGCAGGCCGCCGGTGTAGTGGCCGCCGGGCGTGAGGCCCAGTTCGCCGGGATAGTTGTCGGGAACCTGGTTCTTTGCGCCCGTTGATGTAAAGAAGCCGTAGTTGCGGAAGGTCAGGCCGCCGCTTTCGACGGCATCCCAAATGAAGCCGCCCGGCTCGGTGGCAACGTCGGTGATCGGCGCGGCCCCTTTGGGGAACAGCTTGGAATAGGCGACGCCTTCCGGGCTGGTGGCCGGGAAGCCGCCGACAATGTAGCCGTTGTTCTGGCCCTCAAAGTCATACTGGCGGTTGCGCTTGCTGTACTGGTAGGGGACGTTCTTGATCGTGTATTCGTTCGCCATCGCCGACGATGCCCAGTTCCAGCCGTCGGGGCTGACTTCGGACGCATCGTAGAAGTTGTCCAGCCAGACGAACTGGGACTCCAGCGCGTGCAGGTTCGGGGTGACGGTCTGGCCGAAGACGGCGAGGTCCGCTTCGCCGTTGACGGCCTGGCCGTTGACGGTCTGCGTGTCGCCGAGAACTTGGTCGTAGGTGCGGTTCTCTTTGACGATATAAATGACGTGCTTGATCTGCTTGGTGCCGGCAAGGCCAATCTGGGTCAGCATGTCATTGGCTGTGCTGCCGCCGACGTTGTTTGCCATGACCTGCGCCGTGTCTGCCGCAAGCGTTGTGCTGCTCGGAATCGGCACGTTCAGAACATTGCCTTCAATGATGCTGAGGTCGTAGAACGTGTCCTCGTACTCGTTGGGCGATGCGGGAGTCGTCTTGACATGGCCGGGGTTCGGGTTGGTGGTGCCGCTGCCTTTGGCGTTTGCGACCAGCAGGTTGCCGCTGGAACCGACCGCAACGGCGGTGGGATACCAGCCGGCGGGGATCGCGCCGGTGACTGTCGCAGAAGCGGTATTGATGACCGCGACGGCGTTCATATCGCCGAGCGTCGCGTAGAGAGTTTTGCCGTCCGCCGTCAGCGTCAGGCCGGTCGGGGTGACGCCGGGAATGCTTGCCGCACCCGCCGGGCGCAGGGAAACCGTGCCGATGACAGTGTCGGTGACGGTGCTGACGATGCTGATGCTGTCGTCCTGGGCATTGGCGACATACAGCTTCTTGGAAGCGCTGTCATAGGCAAACGAGACCGGGTGCGAGCCGCCGACAATCGAGCCGGGAACGGCGGCAAGGACGACCGGCTGCGTGCCGGTCTTGATGAACTTGGGCGCGGACGCCGCGCCGTTCGTCAGGCTGATCGCGTAAATGCCGCCGTCACGCTGAGAGCTGGCATACACTTTGCTGCCGTCCGGCAGGGCGCTCACGGCATAGGCATAAGAAGGCGGCGTGAACGGCAGGGCCGGGCCGGGGCGCGTCGAGTTGTTGGACGGCGCGTTGTAAGTGCCGAGGTTGTCAACGCCGGTGTTGAAGAGGACGCGGGACACTTCCGGCGCGGGGCCGCTGGTGCCGGCGGCAGTGGCCGTGTTGTAGACGACCAGGCTGCTCGGCGTGAAGAGGGGCGACGCACGGTTGACGTTCACGGCAACATACAGCAAGCCGTTGCTGTCCAGCGACAAGCCGGCGGGGAAGTCGCCGGACTTCATCTTAATCGTGCCGGTCTGGCTCAGGCTGCCGTCGGCGGCGACGGTGATGACGGCGATGGTGGCGTTCGCGCCCTGCGCGGCATACGCGGTGTAAGTGCCATCAGTGTTGCTCTTGAGCGCAAGGCCGTAATACAGGCCGTTGCTGGCGGTATACGGAGCGCCGAACGCAATCAAAGACTTGGAAACGGGCGGCAGCGCCACCGAGCCGTCGGTCGGCGTCGGCGGCGTGGACGTAATCGGCTGGGCAAGCTGGCCGGTGCTGGTGTTCAGGCAGGTCAGGTACTCGCGGAAGCCCATGTCGCTGACCAGCGCGTATTTGCCGTCGGGCGTCAGCACCATGTTCATCGGCAGGCTGCCAACGTTTGCGGCGGCTGTGCCGGCTGGGGTAATTTGTTTTCCGGTGACAAGCTGAGTGGTTCCGAGACCGCTCGGCGGTGCGGGAGCGGCGGCGTGCGCCGCCGACGGCAGCAGGCCGCCGGCGAGAAATCCACCGGCCAGGACCGCGGCCAGCGCTTTGAGTGTGTGCCGTGATAATCGAGAAGTACAGTGTAACATCCTATGATTTCCTTTCCGAAAAGAAGCAAAGCCAAAAGAAGCAAAGCCAAAAGAAGCAAAGCGAGCTTCCGCAGTTTGTCCGGGTCGTTCCGGTGGCTGCCGTGTGAAGCTCGTGCCCATAATGACATGCCTAGATTAAGCCAGTGTTAATACTAGGTTAAGTTTATGTTAAGACTTTGTTAAGCACCGAACGCGGCAGGATTTTTGCCGTTCCGCGCCGAATGGCGAACCAAATAAACATCAGGCAGAAACGGAAATACTCATGCAGGAAATTGAGGCGCTGCAAAGCCATTTAGGAGAAATCAAGGCGCTGTCGGAAGCCGCCGCCGTGCTGGGCTGGGACCAGCAAACCTACATGCCGCCGGGCGGGGCCGAAAGCCGGGCGGCGCAGCTCGAAGCCCTATCCAAAGTCATTCACGCCAAGATGACCGGCCCCGAAACGGCCCGGCTGCTCGGCGCGGCGGAATCCGCAGCGTTGGGCGAGGACCCCGGCTCGGACGACGCGGCGCTGGTGCGGGTCATCCGGCGCGACTTCGACCAGGCCACTAAGATGCCGGAAGCGCTGGTCGCGGAACTGGCCCAGGTGACGGCGCTAGCGCACGGGCACTGGGCCGAGGCGCGGGCGGCAAGCGACTACCAAAAGTTCGCGCCCTGGCTGTCCCGGATTTTAGACTTGACCCGGCAGGCCGCCGATCATCTGGGCCACGGCGGGGAGCGCTACGACGCCCTTTTGGACCAGTACGAGCCGGGAATGACGACGGCGGACGCGCGGGCGCTGTTTGACGCGCTTAAACCGGACACCGTCGCTTTAGTCAAATCCATTGCGGCGCTGGGGCCGGAGGCGGTAGATGCTTCAATGCTGGCGCGGGAGTATCCCGAAAACGTGCAGGCGTCGTTTGGCGAAAGCGTCATCAAAGCGCTTGGCTATGACTTTGGGCGGGGCCGGCAGGACCGCGCTTTGCACCCGTTCTGCACGTCGTTCGGCTCGGGGGACGTGCGGATTACGACCCGTTTCGACGAAAACTTCCTGCCGATGGCCCTGTTCGGCTCGGTTCACGAGACCGGCCATGCGCTGTACGAGCAGGGAATGACCCGGCGCTACCCCGGCGGCGGGCTGGGCGAGGCGGCGTCGCTCGGCATTCACGAAAGCCAGT
>JAABUO010005341.1_pt1 | contig 14967 bp, 3 predicted proteins | sample 5559291 | NCBI WGS metagenome assembly JAABUO01 (sample SAMN10711878, study PRJNA513372) | rock metagenome | isolation source: Antarctica rocks | place: Antarctica: Victoria Land, Finger Mt sud
TGTAATTTTATTTCATTAATATTATTTTTCACAATTAAAACATTATTAATCGTTAATAATTATTAACATTTTATTAATTAAGAATATCTGCGATTATAAAATTAAAAGCATTAATCTTTATTTTAATCTTTTTACTTAAGTTATAATAAGTAAGAAATGAAGTTAACATAAAAATATCGCGCAGCTAACGAAAAGTTTACTTCGTTACATTAAATTATTTAAAAGATTCTGATTTCTTATCGTTTTTATTATTTTTTAGTAAATTAATAAAAGACGCTATTATCTTAAAATAGCGATAAATAAAGCGTTTATAAAAGTTAACGAAGCTTAAAAACATTTAAACTTCGCGATAAATCTTCGATTTAAATCATTCTTTAATCATTTTAATCTTATCTGAATTCATTTTCATTTCATTTATAAATATTATAAAGTTTAAAAATTTAATCTCATTAATGACGAATTAACATTTCTTAAGATTAACATATAGCTGATAATTTTTTAAACGTTGAAATATCTCTCTTACATGACGTTAATGTTGCGTTAAATCGTTATTAAAAATTAAGATATTATTTAAATATACGACATAAATAACATTAATTAAATTCTTTAATGCTTTATTAATATAGGCTTAAAAAGTAGCTGAAACGTTAATTAACTTAAATGACATAACTTAATATTTAAAATGCTCATAGCGCGTACGAAACGTCGTCTTTCATTTATTATCTTACTTAATTCGTATACGATAATAAACGTTCTTAAGATTCAGCTTAATAAAACATTTAAATTCGTTTAATTATTTCAGCGTTTTAATGATTAAAAATAATAAATGAAAATTCTTAATCGTAATCGCATTTAAGTTTTAATAATTAACGTATAAACGTAACTTATTATTCTTTTTAAATATAAAAAGTATAAAAACTTTTACTAACGAGACGAAATGCTTAATTTAATCTTTAATTAAAGCATCTTCGAGATAGCGTTAAAGCTTCGTTAACTCTGTTTATAAAAAATTATATAAAGACATAAATGACGACTTCGCGTTTTTTATTAAATTAATAACATGATCGTTCTTGTTTTACTTTAATAAAATATTAATCTTTTTTGTATCGTAAACATTCTTAAAATTTATTAATTTCTTTAAAACTTTTAATATTATAATTTATTTACTTCACGTTTCTGTAACGTCAGCGCAAATAATTATAAAGATTTCGCTTTACTTGAAAAGACTTTTTAAAAACTTCTGAAATGTTAATACTTTAAGATTTTCGAATTTTATCTTAAAGCGTTAACTTGTTATCTGCGAGTTTATAAAAATTCTTTAATTAATTAACATTAACATATTAAAAATAGTATCGAGCTTAACGTAATTTACAGCGTAAAAAAGAGTAATACATTCTTAATGTTATTTTCAGAAGTTAATTATATTATATATAAGTTTATAAACGTCGTAATAATAACGATTTTAATTATTAAGAAATCTCGATAACGATAAGACAGCGTGTTTTATTAATTATAACTTTTACTATATTACGTAAGTTTAACTAATTAAATTTAGCTTTGCTTTCGAGTTAACGAGCTTGAATAATAAACGCTTTTCGTTTAAAAGTTTAACTTAATTCTTAATAATAATTAAGTTATGCGTCTTTATTAATCTTTCTTACTTCGCTTACGCGTTAACGAAGCTTAATTAAACTAATCGTCGAGTTAAGTTTCGATATTAACATTTTAACTTAACTTAAATACTTAATATTAACATTATAACTTAACTTAAATATTCGATCTTAACTTCGTAACTCGACTTAATATTAATCTCGAGTTAAGTTATGATTTAAGTTCTTAACTCGATTCGTTAAGCAATTAAAAATAACGTTAAATGTTAAGATTTATTAAAAAAAATCTATTACGTTATTATTATTAAAAGACTTATAGTAATAATTAAAACTGTTTCTTTATTTTTTTATATTATCTTTTCGTTGTTTATATTATTTTATTACATTATTAATAATATATATTATAAAATGTTTAATTATAATAAAATATACGAATTATTAAAATCTTCAATAATTTAACTAACTAATTACATTACTCTTTCGCATTACTTTCTTACATTATTATATAATTATTAAATATACGACGAGAATTCAGTCATATATGAATAGCAGTAATGATAAACGATGTCGCTAGCATACAGCGTGTGTATTATGTATTTAGTATGTAATTATTAAAGTATGTAAGAAGTATAATTTACAACGTACGAAGATACAATGAAAACTCTGCATTTAACACTAGTTTTAATAAAGATAATTAACTACGTCTTAACGAGTCGAGTTAAGAATTCGAGTTAATACTCGATATTAACATTATAACTCGACTCAAATACTCGATATTAATATTATAATTCGACTCGAATACTTAATATTAATATCATGACTCGACTTAAATACTCGATTTTAAAATCGTAACTCGAATTAAGTCTTAACGAGTTAAGAACTCGACTCGAGCTCGATGTATTAATTCGTCGCGATTAGTCTAGCAATGCGCGATTATTACGTTAGCTTAATTAATACTTACGCTTTTATTTAAACTTAAATTAATTATAATAACTCGAGCATCATTACTTTTAATACGATAAATATAATAAAATTAATAAATAATTATTCAGTCGCTGAATCATTATTAAAAGACGAAATTAATTAATTTCAAGATTTTGTTCGTGTTTCGTTAACGTGCGTAATAAATAATATTAATCGTAACTTACGAGCTTTAACTTTTAATTCTACGATTCGTTATAAAGCACGTAAATAATTAACTTTCGCTTATTTCTTAATTAATATTTAATTCACGAATTCGTTACGTAAAGTATTTTTCGAACTTTACTCTTTATTAATCTTATAAGATTAACTTCGTTAATTATTCGCTAGCGCGTTTAAATATAAAAGACGTAAGACATAATAAACTTATTATAATTATACTTAGTTATTATAATATTAATATGTAAAACTAATCGCTAAAAAACATTAAGAGAATAAGCTTTAGCTTATTTAATACTCTTAATGACTTCATCGTTAACATTTCGTTATTTAATCGTAATAATTTATTATTAATACGTTATAAGAAACGTTAACTTATTAAGCGACTTAAGATCATTTAATAAGTTATCTAATCTTGTTTCTAATAAGCGTTAACGTTAAGCTAGCGCTTATTATTATTATAATTATCTTTTCTTTTAAAGCATTAATCTTCAGTGTAAAGAAGCTATATTAATTCTTTTAAGTGAAAACACTTGTTAATCGCGCCTGTTAAGCGCAGCTTTTTAAAGCTTATTAAAAACCTTTTAAATCTCTTTAAGTTAATAAAAGAAAAAGAGTCTTGTAAATGTAATATTATCTTGCAATTAATTATAATCTGTAATCTTTTTATGTAATTTTATAAAACTATAATTTTAGTTATTATTATTATAATGTTTACTAGCGCGCTATCATTACGATAACGCGAATTTAATGTTTATTTAACATTATCGTTACGATAATTACGTACTTAATGTTTATTTAACATTATTATTACGATGACGCTTATTTATTACATATAATATTATTATTTCTTTTTTTCTTTCTTTTTTTCTTTTTTTCTTTTCATCTTTTAGCTACACACTTTTATATATACTTAATAACAGCGAGTAAATGATATGAATACTAATGTGTGTTTTTAAATATATATAAGCAAATTTATATGTACTTAAAAACAAAGAGTAAACGATGTACAAACTTATGTATATGTTTTTTAGTACAAACAAACATAATATGATCTTAGCGATTACACGAATTAATAAAGAAATAACGATTACGATTAATATATGTACATTTACTAATTTAAGTGTAAAGCTAATCTTTTACTCTTTAAAGTGTAAAGATTTTTCGTATATAATTTACATCGATAAACGCGAGTACGTGCGCGAGTTAAATGTTTATAAGTCGTGTAAAGCTTAACGTTACGGCTCGAATCGTTATATTACGATAAGTTCTATCTCGTTAACGCTGCGATAATTGCTAAGAATTATTTAATTCATTAAACGTTTTCGAAACGAAACGAAACGCGTTATTCGTAAATTTACTCGCGTAAATTAACATTAACGTATTATTTTCGTTAACGTAAAGAATAAACGAAAAAGATTAATAATAATCATGAAGAAATAACGTCGCGTTAATGAATACATTTTTAACATCATACATAAAGCTTAACTCGCGATTAAACGTGATCAGCGCGAGATTACTTAATTAATTAAGCGTTTAACGAAAGCGAAACGAAAGCGCGATAAGACGTAAACAAAATATAAAATATTTTAAGTTAAGCGCGATGAAGCTAGAAAAGTAATGAATAAGATAATAATTAAAGAAATGAAGTAAGAAAAGAATGTAATAATAAGTAAGAAGAAGAAGAAGCGCGAGATTATAAAGTAAGTTTTCATGAAAAACGACGTTAACTTGTTAAAGACTTCGTTTCGTTTATTAAAGACGATTTCTAAACGAGCTTTAGCTTAACGTTTTTAAACGTTACTAGCAGCTCGAAGTCGTCGTTTTAATACTTAAGCTCGATATGTATAATAATAAATAAATAAATAAATAAATAAATAATGATATAACTTAATATTCGAAATGCTCATAACGCGTGCGAAACATCGTCTTTTATTTATTATCTTGTTTAATTCGTATACGATAATAAACGTTCTTAAGATTTAACTTAATAAAACATTTAAATTCGTTTAATTAATTCAGCGTCTTAATGATTAAAGATAATAAATAATAATTCTTAATCGTAATCGCATTTAAATTTTAATAATTAACGCATAAACGTAACTTATTATTCTTTTTAAACATAAAAAGTATAAAGACTTTTATTAACGAGACGAAATGCTTAATTTAATCTTTAATTAAAGCATCTTTAAGATAGCGTTAAAGCTTTATTAACTCTGTTTATAATAAATTATATAAAGACATAAATAACGACTTCGCGCTTTTTATTAAATTAATAACATAATCGCTCTTGTTTTACTTTAATAAAATATTAATCTTTTTTATATCGCAGACATTTTTAAAATTTATTAATTTTTTTAAAACTTTTAATATTATAATTTGTTTACTTAACGTCTCTGTAACGTCAGCGCAAATAATTATAAAGATTTCGCTTTGCTCGAAAAGAATTTTTAAAAACTTTTAAGATGTTAATACTTTAAGATTTTCGAATTTTATCTTAAAGCGTTAACTTATTATTTACAAGTTTATAAAAATTCTTTAATTAATTAACATTAATATATTAAAAATAGCATCGAGCTCGACGTAATTTACAGCGTAAAAAAAAAAATACATTTTTAATATTGCTTTCAGAAGTTAATTATATTATATGTAAGCTTATAAACGTCGTAATAATAACGATCTTAATTATTAAGAAATCTTAATAGCGATAAGACAGCGCGTTTTATTAATTATAACTTTTATTATATTACGTAAATTTAATTAATTAAATTTAGCTTTATTCTCGAGTTAACGAGCTCGAATAATAAACGCTTTTTGTTTAAAAGTTTAACTCAGCTTTTAATAATAATTAAGTCACGCGCCTTTATTAATCTTTCTTGCTTCGTTTACGCGTTAGCGAAGCTTAATCATTTTTTAAATTCTTATTAAAAACATTAATCATCGTTTTAACTGTGTTTCATTTATTCTTTCTAGAATAATTCTTTTTTTAATATTTCTTTTTATCGCAGTTATAACAGTAATTAACTTTATTATCTGAATTAATTAATTTAAACAGACGCTTATTGCTCGCTCGTGACTTTAAATTTTTATCGAATTAATTATCTCTTCGTGAGTTTCGATTTTCTTTATTAAAAAAGAGTTTCTAATTCTTTAACTTACGTTAATTATTTTAATTAATAAAATTCGAGACGTTATCATTACGCTTGCGCGATTTAATGCTTTTCAGCATTATTACTTTTATTAAAAGCTTTTCTTAATTTTTTAACATTATATCGTTAATGACGAGAATCTTTTAACGCAGCTTTAAAAAAAGTTTAATAAAGAAATCGTTAATTCTTTATGTCGACGATGTTTTAAATAAATGAGCTTTAATATTCTTTAAATATGATTTAAAGCTAGTTACACTTTACTTTAATCTTTGTTTTATTTTCTTAAATCTTTAATAAGCTTTAAGCTTTAAATTAACTGAATCGATTATTAAATTAAGCAAGAATTAACGAAATTTCGTAAAAGCATAATTCGTCGTCTTAACGTTTACGTTTATCTCGTAAGATCATTAATTTAAGAGATTTTTCATTATAAACTGCACGCATTAAAGAATTTTTATTACATTATTAAAAAAGTAATTCGAGCTAAATTAAAACTTAATTTTTATTTCTTAAAATCATTTTTTATGCTCGCTTTCATTATGATCTTTATAAAGACGCATCGTCTTTAACTTAATGATTTTCGCAGTGCGCGATTATTACGTTAACTTAATTAATACTTACGCTTTTATTTAAGCTTAAATTAATTATAATAATTTAAGCATTATTACTTTTAATACGATAAATATAATAAAGTTAATAAATAATTATTTAATCGTTAAATCATCGTTAAGAGACGAAATTAATTAATTTCGAGATTTTGTTTATGTTTCGTTAACGTTTATAATAAATAATATTAATCATAATTTACGAGCTTTAACTTTTAATTCTGCGATTCGTCGCAGAGCACGTAAATAATTAACTTTTGCTTACGTTTTAATTAATATTCGATTCACGAATTCATTACGCAAAGTATTTTTTAAACTTTACTTTTTATTATCACTAACTACATGAGCTAATAATAAGTTTACTTAACGTCGTTTTAATGATCGTAATTCTTCGTTATTATTAATAATTATTAAATTACTCGAAATTATTAATTTTAAAATATTCTGAGCTTTAATATTAAGCTCTTTAAAGTCGCTATCATTATCATAATTAATATGTGATTTAAAGACTGTTATAGCTATATTATGTCTCGAGCCTTTTTTTAAAAGAAAAGCGATTAAAATTATAAGATCGACTTCGTTAGCTGTGCGTTAACGCGTTTAAATATAAAAGACGTAAGACATAATAAACTTGCTATAATTATGCTCAGTTATTATAATATTAATATGTAGAACTAATCGTTAAAGAACATTAAAAAAATGAGCTTCAGCTTATTTAATATTCTTAATAACTTCATCGTTAACATTTCGTTATTTAATCGTAATAAATCATTTTTAATACGTTATAAGAAACGTTAGCTTTATTAAGCGATTTCAGATTATTTAACAAGTCATTTAATCTTGTCTTTAACGAGCGCTATCGTAAAGCTAGCGCTTGCTATCATTATAATTATAGTCGATTGCAAGATAATATTATATTTAAAAGACTTTTTTTCTTCTATTAACTTAAAGAGGTTTAAGAAGTTTTTAATGAGCTTTAAAAAGCTGCGCTTAGCAGACGCGATTAACAAGTGTCTTTACTTTAAGAGAATTAATACAGCTTCTTTATACTGAAGATCAGTGCTTTAAAAGAAAAGATAATTATAATAATAACAAGCGCTAGCTTCACGATAGCGCTTACTAAAAACAAGATTAAATGACTTATTAAATGATCTTAAATCGCTCAATAAGCTAACGTTTCTTATAACGTATTAAGAATAATTCATTACGATTAAATAGCGAGATGTTAACGATGAAGTCATTAAGAATATTAAATAAGCTGAAGCTCATTCTCTTAATATTTTTTAGCGATTAGTTTTATATATTAATATTATAATAACTGAGTATAATTATAGTAAGTTTATTATGTCTTACGTCTTTTATATTTAAGCGCGCTAGCGAACAGCTAACGAAGTCGACCTTACATGAAGAATTTAATTAGCTTTAAGAAATTCTTAATGAATTGTTAATAAAAGTTAATAAATCTTACGAAGCTTTAAATCTTTTTTAAATTAGTTAAAGTAACTTAATTAATTATGACTTTCATCTTAACGAGATTTATTTAAAGACTTTGTTTTAACACGATAACTTTTAAAAAGACTATTTCTTTAACGTTAAATTTATATTTTCGAATATTTATTTATAAATTAGCTTCTCGTAAACGGCTTAATATCATCTTAACATGTTATTTATGTTTTCGTTAAGTTTTATTATAAATCAGAATGTCATTTAAATAAATTTAATAAAATTCGTTTAAAAGGTCTTATAAAACATCGTTCATATACTGTTAAAAAGAAACAGAGTCGTTAATAAGTTTAAAAGAAAGAATTCGTAATTTATATAATTTTAAAGTTATAATAAAGATCGTATAATCTTCGCTATTAAAATGTATACGAAGTTTATTAAACGTTAATATAATATTTAAGCGAGTTAAATGTTTACATCTTACAATTTTATTAATAATCTTCTTAATTAAAGATAGCGAGTAACGATTTCTTTTAATGATAACGTTAAGCTTTTAATAATTTACGCAAAATCGTAAATCTTCATTTACTTTTAAAACGAACAGAATTAATAAGAAATAAAGAGCTTTACTGAAAGTAATAAAATTCTTAAAAAGATTTTCGTTCAAATATTTCTTTATTTTTTAAAGCTTGTAAAAAGACATTTAATATACTCGACATTAAGATAAAACGACGTTACTAATAAGCTTTATCTTGTAATTATAAAAACGATGCGAAGATAGCTTATCGATCTGAGCTCGATTAAAAACGTTTAGAAAATTCTGATATTTCGCGAATAGCTTAATTTTAATGTCTTTTAGATTTTAAATCATCTCGTTAATTAAGAATAAACTAACTGAATTTAAATTGCACTGAGTGTTATTAATTAGCTTTTTATTAATATCTTCGACTAACATAATAAAAACCTTAATGTGATTCTTCTTTAAACGATTAACTAAAGTTTAAAAAGCAGCAGCGCTTATACTGTAAATTAAACAGACTTCTTTCTCTGAGGTTAAAACTGAACGTTAAAGTACTTTAAGTGCTTTAAAAATGTTCGTTAAATCTGTCGTTTTTAATTCGTACGAAACTAATAGTACTAATATTAACGTTTTCAGTTAACTAAAAAAAATGATGATGTCGCGACTCATATTTAATAGTACTTCGTTTTTGTTCATTTAAGATTTTTTTAATATTATTTCGTAATGCTCGATATTAACGATCAGCATTAATACAGAAGATTTCTTATGTTTATTAATAATTAAAATAAAAAGAATTTTATGAGTAATTATTTTCTTAACTAGCTTTTCGTCGTAGTCGCGTATAAGTTTTTCTTTTAATAATGAAATAGGTTACAAGCTAAGCTTCTTACAAACTTTAGCGACTAGATTCATATGTATTAAGATGTAAGCAGCTAATTCGCTATTTACTAAAGATTAAATATTAAAAGACTAGTCTTGCAAGATAAGAAACGCGTTAATCAGAAAGAACTTTTTAAAATATTCATCTTTTTAAAGAATTTCGTTATAATTATATAAAGATATTATCTCGACTTTTTCGATGACTTTTAAAAAAACAATTAATTTTTTACATCGAAGTTCGAATTAAAATTAAAATAATTAAACTCGTTCGCATTATTATTTATAGCATTAACTTTTATAACTTAATAAGAACATTCTTTAAAGATATAATCGAGTTTGTAACAAATTAAGCAGTTTTCATTTAATATGTTAATTTCTTTTACGCTAATTAAAATCGCGTCGCGCTGTTTTAACTAATTCATGAATATATCAGATTTTTTCTAATAGTGAGATTTAAAAACGTTTTTAGTAAAGATAATTTATTTAATCGACTTTAATTTAATGAATTTCTTTTTCTTAATTTCTCGCATAGCTTAATAATTATTATTTAAACGTATTAAATAATTTCGAATTTCGCTTAAAAAGCGAAGTTATATAACTTAACTACTTAAAACTGCTCGAAGATGAAAAGTTATCTTATTCTTCAGATCGATTATTAGTTATTTTTCTTAATATTTTAAATAAAATAATAAACGCTGAAACACGAAATAAAACTCGTTAAACTTCTTAACTTCTTAAGTAAAATTATTATATTTTCTTCGAAAGTTAATCTCTTTATTTAAATCATTATACAGCTGAGCGAGCTTTTTAAAAAATTCATTAATTATTACATAAAGATTCATTAAATCTCGTTATCTTCGAGTTAAAGTTATCTTTAATGTTTCTTTAATAATTTTAAAGTAAATATAAGCTAATTAAACATGATCATTCTTATAATAATTCGCGTTTATTTTCAGCTTATTTTAAATCTTTTCATGTTAGTCGTTTTAAAAAGATTTAACATCGTTTATTAATTAAGATGAATTCGAAAGCTTTTAAAAGCAATTAATTAAATTAAAATAAATGAAAATTAATGATGTAACTTTTTTAAACTAATGTAATTATTATTTTAACTGAGTCTTCGCTTCATTTAATTACTTTGTAATCTTATTAAAGTAACGAAAAAATTTGTTAAAACGATTATAAACTTTAATACTTAAGTCGCGTTAAACTCGTAGCTCGTTAAGAATCTTTATAATTTAATTTAAATCTTTTTTAATTTATCTCTTTAGCTAATAAATGTTTTTAATGTCTCAGAGCGAGTTAACGTCGTTAAGTTCATTAAAAGTTGTAAAAGCAGATACGAATGTGCGTCGTTCTCGAACTGCATCGAATCGCAGATATTTAAAGACTTTAATAAAAAGCTTAAAATAAATAACGAAGTCTGCGATTAATAAGCTTCGAGAGAGATTATTAATGATCTTCGAGTTTTCGAATTAATTAAACTCGTTAAATCGAGTCATGATTTAAGAACGATTAAGAAACGACGATTAACTAGAAATTTTCGTAAATAATTTATTGAAATTTAGAATAATTTTTTACTAAGCGAAGAACGATGCTTAACAGTACTGTTAAAATAAAAGCGATGTTAATAAGCTTTAATTTAAAGAGTTTTTTGTGATCGCTTTAATTAATAACTTTCTTAGCCTGAATCGATGTTACTTAATGAGCGATAAGTTCTCTAGTAATTTAACAGTAATTTAAACTCTTTAAGCTTAATTTTATTAATTTTATTAACTCTTTAATGTTATTTAATCTTTCGAAGTTGTTAATCATTAAATATATAAATTTCTTTATACTCGTTTCGTTGTTAGTTAAGTAAATTTAAATAAGTATAAAAATTAATATCGTATGATTAACGAATTCTTAAACTAATGTTAAAATCATGTTTAAAGTCTAAATCACTGATAGAAAAGCTGATAAAATGTTTAATTTATAAAGATAGCTATAACTAGAAGTTTAAGAATACAGAAGAAAGAAAGTGTCTGAAGCGATATTTACGCTTAGAGACTCAAAGTTCGTGCTAGACTCGAAAAGAAGATGTTATGACACAGAGAAGATGTAATACTCAGAAGTGTTAATTAGTTCGTGTTAAAGCTATGTTAAAGAATGTTATGTTAAGACCGTGTCTAGAATTTAATTACTAGTAAATAAACTAAATAAAATGTTTAATTTATAAAGATAATTATAACTAGAAGTTTAAGAATACAGAAGAAAGAAAGTTTCTGAAGCGATATTTATGTCTAGAAACTCAGAATTCGTGCTAGACTCGAAAGAAAGATGTTATAACTCAGAGAAGATGTAATACTTAAAAGTGTTAATTAGTTCGTGTTAAAGCTGTGTTAAAACATGTTAAAATATGTTAAAGCTTTTGCTCGTGATAAGCTCGATCTAGCTTTAATTAATTTTAATACACTCGTAACATTATTTCTTTCTTTAAATATTCATGTTCGCATAAATGAAAGAAAAGAAATTAAATTTAAAACGTCGTGTTTGTTTAATCTAGTGTGACTTGTTTAAATAAAGTTTATGAAATTCGATTAGAATCTTCTTAAAGCTCTCGAATTCTTCTTTATTAATATAATATCATTCGTCGTCTCGATTTAAATTTATTCATTTAATCTTATATTATAATTAATCTCGATAGCGTTTAAAGTTCAGAATATCGTTTATCTTTTAATATTTTTCGTTTTTAATGATTAATAATCGTAATGATTCTAAATGTTAATTTAATAAAGAATTTTAAGAATACGAACGCAGTAGCTTAAGACTGAAAATTAAATAAAGTAGCTTTATACTTTCGAATAAACGAAGCTAATAAAAGATTCTTACATTAACAGTAATTTAATAAAGTTTTAGCTGTTTGTCTTTTAAATTCTTACATGATTTAGTTATTTTAACGTTTTAAGAGAATAATTAAACTTAATCGCTTATTTAATAAATTACGTCTCGACGATGCTTATTAATCTGTGCTTTAATGATTATCTTAGTCTTTTTTAGCTATTAATGATTGAAAATCAGAAGCTCTTTCATCTTAATTATAATGTCGTTAACCTTTCTAGCTTTAATGCGTGCACGAGTTATTTCGTAGTCAGTCGTATTTAAATCGAAACTTATTCGTAAATGAAAATCTTTATTAAAGTAAAACGAAGTCATGAAGATAATCGAGAAAATATTAAAATTTTCGCTGAATTTCATCATTAAAAGTCATTTTGCTTAATCATTTTGCATGTAATTGCAGTAGGTTCTTAACTCGCGTTTAACGTTTTAATTAACTCGTTTCGATTAATTATCTGTTTCGAAATAATAAACTGTTAATAAACTAGCTTTAATTTTTAATCGCTTGTAAAGACTCTGTCACATCGTTAATATAAATTAAAAGTCTCTGTTAAAAATAATAAAACTGAGTAAATTATAAAGTTTATAAACGTTTCATAACATGATTTAAATCGTTTCTTTAGTTAAGATTTCATCGTCTTCTTAATAACAGAATACGTAATAACGTTTCTGTAATGATAGCAAGCGCTAGCTTCACGTCAGCGCTTACTAAAGGCAAGGTCAGATGACTTGTTAAATGATCTCGAGTCGCTCGATAAGCTAACGTCTCTTATAACGTATTAAGAATGATCTATTACGATTAAATAGCGAAATGCTGACGAAGAAGTCATTAAGAATATTAAATGAGCTGAGACTCATTTTCTTAATGTTTTTCAGCGATTAGTTTTACATATTAATATCATAATAACTGAGTATAATCATAGCAAATCTATTGTGTCTCACGTCTTTTATATTTAAACGCGCTAGTAAATAATTAACGAAGCCGATCTTACAGTTCTAATCGCTCTTCTTTTAAGAAAAGGCTCGAGACATAGTATAGTTATGACAGTCTTCAGACCACATATCGATTATGATAATGACAGCGACTTTAAAGAGCTTAGCACTGAAGCTCAGAATATTTTAAGATCATTAAAACGATTTTAAGCAGGCTCATTATTAGCTCGTGCAGTTAATAATGATAAAGAGTAAAGTTCGAAAAATACTTTACGTAATGAATTCGTGAATCGAATATTAATTAAGACGCAAGCGAAAGTTAATCGTTTACGTGCTTTGCGACGAATCGCAGAATTAAAAATTAAAGCTCGTAAATTACGATCAACATTGCTTATTACGAACGCTGACGAAACACAGACGAAATCTTGAAATTAATTAATTTCGTCTCTTAACGATGATTTAACGATTAAATAATTATTTATTAATTTTAATGTATTTATCGTATCGAAAGCAATGACGCTTAAGTTATTGCAGTTAATTTAAGCTCAGATAAAAGCGCAGATATCGATTAAATTAACGTAATAATCGCGCACTGCGAAAATCATTAAGTCGAAGACGATGCGTCTTTATAAAGATTACAGTGAAAGCGAGCATGAAAAATGATTTTAAAAGATAAAAATTAAGTTTTAATTAAGCTTAAATTACTTTTTTAATGATGTAATAAAAATTCTTTAATGCATGCAGTTTATAGTGAAAGATTTCATGAATTAATAATCTTACGAGATAAATGCAGACGTTAAGACGGCGAATTATGCTTTTACGAAATTTCGCTAATTCTTACTTAATTTAATAATTAATTCAGTTAATCTGAAGCTTAAAGCTCATTAAAGATTTAAGAAAGCAAAACAAAGAACAGAACAAAGTGTGACTAGCTTTAAGTCGTATTTAAAAAATATTAAAGCTCATTTACTCGAAACATCGCCGGCGCAGAGAATTAACAGTTTCTTTACTAAACTTCTTTTAAAACTGCGTCAGAAGATTCTTTTCACTAACGATATAATGTTAAAAAATCGAAAAAAGCTTTTAATAAAAGCAATAATGCTGAAAAGCATTAAATCGCGCAAGCGTAACGACGACGCTTTAAATTCTGCTGAATAAAATAATTAACGTAAGCTAAAAAATCAGAAATTCTTTTCTGATAAAGAGAATCGAAACTCACGAAGAAATGATTAATTCGATGAAAATTTAAAGTCGCGAGCGAGTAACAAGCGCGTGTTTAAATTAATTAATTCAGATGATAAAGTTAATCACTGTTATGATTACGATGAAAAGAAACACTGAAAAAAGAATTATTTTAAAAAGAATAAGTGAAACACAGCTACAACGATGACTAATGTTTTTAATAAGAATTTAAAAAATGATTAAGCTTTGCAGACGCGTAAGCGAAGCAAGAAAGATTAATAAAGACGCGTGACTTAATTATTACTAAGAATTAAGTTAAATTTTTAAACGAAGAGCGTTTATTGTTCGAGCTCGTTAACTCGAAAGCAAAGCTAAATTTAATTAATCAGATTTACGTGATACAGTGAAAGTTGTAATTAATAAAACGCGTCGTCTTATCGTTATTAAGATTTCTTAATAATTAAGACCGTTATTGTTACGACGTTTATGAGCTCACATATAATACAATTAACTCTTAAGAGTAACATTAAGAATGTATTATTCTTTTTTACGCTGTAGATTACGTCGAGCCCGATGTTATTTTTAATATATTAATGTTAATCGATCAGAGAATTCTTATAAACTCGCAG
>JAABUO010005342.1_pt1 | contig 14967 bp, 17 predicted proteins | sample 5559291 | NCBI WGS metagenome assembly JAABUO01 (sample SAMN10711878, study PRJNA513372) | rock metagenome | isolation source: Antarctica rocks | place: Antarctica: Victoria Land, Finger Mt sud
CCTTCAACAGCAACAGCGGCAAATGTACTCAAGCAATGAAAGCTGCCGTGTTTGTGCATGCACCTGGTTATTCTGACTGACACTTCACAACTTGTAATGCTGCAACTGAGGCACGGGAGTGGGGTTAACGGTATCTTACATGCCACTGCACCGACAAACCAGCGGCATTTGGGGATGCAATTGGTAAACACACGTCACACACCAATAGCCTGTCGTGAGTAGCAGACAGAACAGACATGCTCACCATGGGCGCCAGGCAGAGATTTGAGCCTCAACACTTGTTCCTGTCGTCCATTCTGAGTATGGCTTAAGCATACCTTGCTTGGGTTCCTCCAGCAGGGCTGCTGCCTTGCCACAGTTGTGATTTGTTCCAGAGCGTCATTGTCCACACCTGCAAGAAGGGTCGGATCCTGTCGACAGGTGTCTGCATGAGATGCAACATACAGATCATGACTATGCATACCTAAGAAACATCTGACTTTCAAGCTTCAGCCACTATAGCAAAGGCAACCATCAATGGCTGAATATCAAAGGCAAGATTGATTGATCATCCATGGCTCAGACTGGCGCTGTGCAGACACCAATGCTGCACGCCATGCATGCAACCATAATTTTTGCCAGAGAACAGCAGAACACCTCAGCAATGCAGGCAGGCGTACAGCCATATTCAGGACCAAAGCTGAGGAAGGTGCATGGCCAGACAGGCTACTGCATGCCTGTCGGTCAAGAAGGGGCTTGCAAGCTGTTGCTCGCTTGTAGACGCCTGAACAGACTAGCTCAAGGTTTTGTAGTTTTGCAGGATGGCAAATGGTGGCCATTATTCCTGCAAGCCTGCTCATCATGCTTGTATGCATAAGTCCAACAGCTTAAGCACGTTTAGCCTTGCATACGTTTCACTGCTTCACTAATAGCTACTCATGGGCTGATTGACAAACATCAAAGTCAATGGCACCTATGCAAGCATAGACATTTTGTTAACATCCATGCAAAAAGGCCTAGGCAGCACATGACTAATATTGTGAAAATGGAGGGATTGATCCATGAAGGTTGTACGCAGCTCTGGCCGCACGCAAGTTGGAAGCAGAAAATTTAAATGCGTCACCTCAGGATCAGGGTTTGCCCAATGCTTGTGCATGAAGGTTGCCCTCAGCCCTGGCCGCATGCAATTTGGAAGCTGGAATGTGTCACCTCAGGCCTAGGGTTTGCCACAGGGTTGCGCTCCTAGTTTCTAGCTGCCCTTGGGTCAGCAAGCTTATGAGTGTGTGTCTCATGCGCACCTTTGGCTCACTCAAACGCTTTGAATAACCTGCTTTTAGCACGCTTGCAACGCTACCTGAACCAAGATTGCCTTTTTGAATGCTGTGAACAAGTTGCAACTACAGAATCTTCCTAAGCCAGCAATCAAAATGCTGCAGCTGCGTTTTGGTGGCACGCAAACATACACTGAAGACGTAGACATTGGTACATGGTGCCACTCATCAGTAGACCAATCATCCTGCCCAAAATGGCTTGCACTGCAGCGCATGGAGTGCTGGCATATGGTAAGTGGCCAACTGCCATCGAGCGTGGTTTGCAAATCCGGTTGGACAGACATGTGCATCAGGCTTACTTGCGCACCACTGGGCCAGGCGCCCTGGATCATGGTCAGCAATGCTTGCTTCTGAGTCAGCTGAAGTAAGCACTGAAGACCACAAAGCAGGGCGCTTTCCACACGCTTTCAAATGCGCCAAAATATTGTGAAACTTTCTTGGACCACATCACCATTCTAAAGCCATCTTAGTCATTGTGTGCATGTAGAGTTGCTACGCTACTCGAGGGGCACTGTTTCAGCAGATTTCCTCAAAGCAAGCTTGATCATGTGTTGATCCAACCAAACAGGAAATAATTAACTCAGCCTCACTAGTCAGTACTGAAGCATGACTCACAGTCAGATCTGCTGGATCAGACACCATGACGCACTGAGCACACAATCTGTAGAATAGTACATTCTGTTACGATACGCATGGACATGCACACACAGATGGACAATATTTTGTCAGCTGGCCACAAAAAGCATCATTTGGCAAGTGCTTGGAGACATCTGGCTGAACCTACAAGGAACACGTCAGATTGACTATTGTCGCAAGGTATAATGCCTTGATTCATGCGGTATTTTATTACTGATGCTGACAGTACCAACATATCGGTACTGATGCTACCTGGAATGCAATTTTGACAACGCACCCTGTCCATTTCCTGCAGCTGCACTGTCAGGCCATGAGACATTGCTCATCCAGTAGCAAGCATCCCCACCACAGTTGGAAGCATCACCATTTCAGCAGCATAAGTCCCCATCACAGCAAGAAGCCTTTTCAGCATCCCCAGGCAGCGCCCGTTGATATCCCTTACATGAAAATCAATTGAAAAGCAAGGGCAGGGCAGGGGCAAGATGAGTTGTCGATCCTCTTACTATAGCTTACTAATAGGTAAGAAGACCGAACAAGCCATTCTACCCGTTGACTGTCCCCTGAGCAGTCCCTTGAGCACGCTGGCAAGCACTCCCGGCGCTAAAGACAGTAGTGTCAGTACTGACATGCAACCAAGTGGTGTCTGTACGGCAACTTCCATGCGTGTCTGCTGTGGGTAACAGCAGCATGTCGTTGTTGTAGCAACACTGTATGCAAATGCCTGCCTGACCTGCACTTCCCTCCTCAATATGCAAGGATCTACCCACCATCTTCCTTGGCGTGCAATTGTGCATGCAGACAAATCCATGCGCAAATGTGCACCGACAGAGATGGTGAGATACGTGGCTACAGACACGTTCTCGCATATAGTGTATGTAGGCCGAGCACACTTCACGGTCAGAAATTTGTCCTTGCAGCAAAATGTGGTCAGGCAAAGCAGTCATGGAGGCATGCACATTGCAATGTGCACAGAATGGGATGTAGGCACAAGCAATCCATGGAGCAGTGCAGATGTGCACAGAACAGGTCTGACGTCTTGTCATTGCAAACATGCCACAAGTGGTTTGTTTTTGCATGCTACTGCTGCAGAGCAAGATCAAGCCAGCCAGTCGCTATGCTCATTGAAGCAGCCACCGTTGAGTAAGTGCAACTGAAATGAGCTAGCCATCATGATGGCCTGCAAAGTTGTTCCCCTTTGGTATTCAAAAAAAAGTGCATGCGATGACATACCATGCAACTGCTTTTTAGGGAAGAGGCACATTTGTAAAACATTTAACAAAAAATTGGCATGCTCAGTCTCAGGTGATCATCTTGATAGCTGCTCAGCCTAACTCAGCCATGGCAACACAAGGCATGCCAACACAGGGCTGGCAAGGCAAGATGCATAGGGCTAGCAGATGCATGTGCTGTGCCAACAGCTGAACTTTTTTAAGCTTAATCCCAAGCACACCCGATAGCTGTTGTGAGGTCTGGTGACCACTCAAAGCTCACTGAAGGCAACTTATCAACAGTACATTACTGTGAAGCACCGTAATTTGCCAAGGCGACATGCCTCAGCTTTCGGCTTGCATGCTAATCACTCATCTCCAGCTTTTGTGCTACCCCACAGCAAAAGAAAATGCAGGTGCAGAGTCTCTGTGCCCTTGAAAATTTATGCTTTTCAGCGATCACAATGGGAGCCTCCTAAGGCGGCAGCCCAGAGTCTCTGTGCCCTTATACGTCACGCGACGCATGGATGGCATGCAGGGATTCTATTTTGGAATTGCCAAGGCTAAAGTGAACTACCAAGCTCTGCAGCAAGCTTTCAGTTTTTCCCTGTAGGTGCAGCTAGCTGTTGTGAAATTTGAGCAATAAACTTTGGTTCACAGTGTCCTGATGGGTGCAGACCGTCTGCTCCCATCAGGACTGGGTGAACCAAAAAGTTATTGGTCGGACCAATTGCTATCAGCCTGTACCACATCACACATTTTATTCTGGCTGCAAAGGAGCAGGCTACCGCAAGCTGCTCTTATCTGGTAGCAGGCTCTTTTTCAGCAAGAAAAAGACGGCTTGCTTAGGCTTGCATACACTTACCTGATTGAGTGTACTGAGAGTGTCAGGTTTGAGGTTCCAATGTCAACAGCTAGCATTGCCCTGATTACCCTCCTGTTCAAATCACGCTTTCTTGTAATTTCTTGTACAAGTTGCTTGAATTCATGTCAATGCGCAGTGGCATGCAATGTACCAACACAAAGTGTGATCTAGCATTGACACATGAACTTGATCAAACTACAAACCAAAATCCTGAGACCCTGGAGCTGCCATACAGGGAGCTCTTAGCCTATGAATAAAGCGACGTATACGCTCTGCAAATAGCTCTGTAGCGACGCAGAGCTTCATGTTGTATGCGGCCGCTGTGGGGGTTCAGAGCTGAGCCCTGCGACATTGCAGAGCTGGCCCTTGCTGCCAGTTTGCCAAAGCTCGAGCCCTGCGACATGTCAGAACCCAACTCCAACTTTGTAGAGCTCTACAGAGTCTGAGTTGGGGTCTGACATATTGCAGGGCTTTCCCGCTCCCCCCGTCTTCAATTTGAATTTGTCCAATGATGCATGGGTTGGGCTCATGACTGAACACATGCGTCAGCAATGCAAACAGGCAGTCTGCGAACTGTTCAGAGAACTGTTTCTGATACAGCATGTCATGCAAGTCTTCGCTTCTAACCTGGTATCGAAACACACAAAGCTGAGTTTGAGGTGAAGAATGGCGTGCCATGCTGTCCTAACAATTTGCAACTACGCATTGAAGCAGATTCACTGAGGCTGCTGCATTTGGCCCCATCGCAACATTGTATTTCAATTGAGGTTAATCTGTAAATCAGATGCTGACCGTCAGTCGACTCTACGTCAGTCAGTCAGTACTGGTGTACGCCTGATAATGATGACCGTTTGCTGTCGAGCAGCAGCCCAGGGATGACATCATGTAAGATAGCTGGCTATAAAACAATCACAGTAACCATCAAAGGCTTGAATCTCAGCTACCATGTCATGGGTCAAGAGGCACATGCAGGTGTTGCGTCAACACAAGGGCAGCCCCCCGTGGCTCCCCCCAGAGACCAGATCATGGGACAGGAGACATGTGACCCATGACATGGCGACCAAGGGGGGCTGCTGGGAGCTGCCTTTGCCTTGGCAAAAGACCTGCATTTGCCTCTGGTCCCATAATTATCACGTGGTCATTGAGGGGAGCTACCAGGAGCTCCCCTTGCCTTGCAATTGGTGCAACATTTGCATGTGCCTCTGGACCAATGACATGGTAGCTGAGCTGTGTCAAACCAAGCTGAGAGGGGTTTAGATTACACTATTGGACCCCTGTTCAAGTTTGGACAAAACGCCAGACATAAACTTTTTCTGTTTGTGTGGAAGTGACGTTGGCATTGTCTGGTAGACTTTGGTTGCTAGTTTCTTGTCTTGTTGAGACAAAATTTGATGCCATGCATGAACCTCATGGGTTGATCGAAAGCCCATGTTGTGCTTCTGTTACAAAGTACGTATGCAACACCTAGCTGATGATGGGGCCTTGGAAGTGTACTAGCCAAGCAAAGTGTTGATACAAATAACAACTGCTGTGACTAAAACTAGGTGAGGTTGCACGTGAACTTCGTTCGGTGACTCAGATGTGTAATAGGTATAACATCTGTGCGCAACCCGCAACTCTTGGGTGTTGTGTTGAACACTGTTGCCATTGCATTTGTATCAAAGAAGACTTCAGCACAGAAAAACTGGGGCTGATTTCCCAGTGATGGAAGTCCTCTGTTGTCAAGACTTTGATGGTTTTTGACGCGATTGTTGATATATCATACATCTCTGCACTGGATGCTCACCATACCTGCCAAGCCTTGACTGGTGGCCTTTGCAGGCAGCTGCCTTGATCCTGCCAACCTCAACCCCTCCATAGCAAAGTCCATCTTCTCTGACACCTGCCCTGACAGGGCAGGGCAACTGTCCACAAGCCCAGCTTCTGCTCCTGCAGTCAAATAAGCCAAGTGAGCCAAGCCAGTATGTGAGAGACCACAGTTCTGCAACAAATAAAGGCAGACTAGGGCATGCCTGGCCATGGGTCAAGTAATGCATGAGGAGCTGCATTGCGCAAGACACTCATCCAAGTCCAGTCTTATACAACATGTGTTTTGATCATGCAGCACTAAGGCCACCAGTGTGGTGCTCAGCAACATCATTGTTGAAGCTCTTTGGGCTGATGCAGCAGCTGCACCACCCCAGGGAGCTTCTTCAATGATGTTGCTCTGCAGCTGTTTCAGATGACCCGACCTTACGTTGTTGAACTAAGGCACATCTTATTTCAAGCTGAGCTCACAAATCCTGACTCAGTGATGGCTGCTCAGCACACTCAATTGCTGCTTGACAGCCCCACAGCTAAACAAAGGATGATACTGTCTAATGTGCAAGGAAGCTTCAAACATGGATACTAATACTGTCCAGATGCTTTAAACAATCCCAGCTTGACACTCCACACAAGCTGCTTGCACTAAGTCCAGTTGAGCTAGCTTGCTGAACTAACAGTGCCAAACTGAGACTCTCAGTACAGTGGGAGTCGCTTCCAACTGTTGAGCTCATGGTTCAGTTGTAACAGGTATTGCATGATGCATTGTGACTTGCATGATGCCTTGCGACTCCCCTTCTATACTACTGTGAAACGCAAATGTACCCTAGCATAGCATACCAATCATGTGCTTCGCATATAGCAGCTGCGCTTGAGCGGTCAGAAGGCATAAAATTGGTCACAGCATGTTCAATTACATGTTGTGACCAATTTGATGCCTTCTGACCACTACATACATGTATATGCGCTGGTTCAACGCATATCATAACAGCAATCAACACTCTGAAGCAGCTTCTACTCAGTGATCACCTGCAGAGAGACTCTGCACTCAGTTCCTTGACTGCCTAACTGAGGCAACCCCTTGCAGCCTCTCACACGAGCCCAAAGGAGGATCAGGCTTGGCAATCAAGCATGATCCACATTAGACTCCTGTGGGCAGCGGCAACAGTCTGACACAGTCTGATAAGCTTGGCATATATATCTGTTCTATACACCATATGCAATGCGTTGAAGCTTGCATAGAGTTGTGCACCATTGCAGCTTGGCTGTTGGGACCTTGGCAGGCATTGCTTGTGCAGCATTTGCGGTATCCATTCTGTCAAGATGTATGTGCATGACAGCTGAACTTTGTGCTTGTTATCAGAGTTGGAGACGCATTGACATTGACAAACGAGACCAGATTTGTGGCTAGCTGAGGCTGTAGCACGTGCACAGGGCATTCTGTTATGTTGGTGTTGCAGCACGCACTGTAACACTACCAACAACAGTAGCCGCTACTGCTGAGCAACCGCCACATAAGCAACAGGACAGACAACAAAGGACAGGATACTGCTGGGCAGGGCAGCATAGGGTGGGGCAGGGCACAGGGCAGAGCACAGGGCAGGGCACAGGGCAGGGCAGGACAGGGCAGGGCACAGCCGGGCAGGCTGAGAGCATTGTAAGTTCAGAGCAGGTTAGTGCTTCTTTGATATGTTGTTGTTATCTACTTTGAAATTCCTCCAAGTTCCTCAAGCTTTGGAAGTGGCACACTTGGGGTTCATGATGTCATGTTTGCAGGTGATGACAAAGCATGACATAAGTCATGGGTGACAAGAGCAAGGAAGCTGCTTAAGGACTTAGGTGTAGACAGCACTGCAGATGTATCCCACATGCATGCTCTGTGTGCAGCATGCTTTGTGTGCAGTGGGCTACGCCAGCACCGGGCAGGCTTAATGCACCTTCTTCTTTTTTTTTTCTTTTTTTTTTCTTCGCTTTTCAGCGATCATAACGGGAGCCTCCTAAGGCGGCAGCCCGGAGCTTAATGCACCTATGTAAAACTATACGGCATACCTGCACAATCAATGTTGAAGGCACACTTCGCCATGCACACAATGTTCTGCTGACAGTACCGTGTGATGCATGGAATGTTGCCTTCAACAACAGAGATGTACAGCGCTGGTCATGAATATCATGTGACAAGAAAAGGTGTTGCCTCGACCTATGCAACATCCCAGGCACTCTAGACGCTACACCCTGGGTGCACTTGGCATGCTCTGCTCTGCCCTGCCCAGCCCTGCCCTAAACCCTAACCCCTGGGTCAAGCTAGTCATTGCTGTCGTAATATTAACAATAATCAACGCTTTCCAGCTCATGATGAGCTAGGTACGTGCAGGACAAGTCTTGTCTCTCTAGAGCAGTCTTGTGCATTGCTGCAAGGCCTACTCACATGACAGTCCGTGATTGTCAAAACTGTCACGTTAGTAGGCCTTTCAGAGATGCACAAGACAGGCTGCCCTGGAGAGACAAGACTTGTCCTGCACATACCTAGCTCATCAGCTGGAGCTGGAAAGCGAATTAATTATTATTATTAACGCGTATTACAGCACTGCCTAACTTGACCCGTGGGTTAGGGTTTAGGGCAGGGCAGGGCAGGGCAGGGCAGAGCATGCCGCGTGCACCCAGGATGCAGCGTGTAGAGTGCCTGGGATGTTGCATAGGACATGGCAACACCTTTTCTCACATGATATTTATGGCAGCAACTGCTACCAGCGTGACAGCACCATTCTTAGCAAACAATATATAATTAAAGCAAAAACATAGTCTCAATTGGTAAGGTGGAGCTGTGAGCACGGCAATTGTATGATTATGTAGTTTTGTGATGATCAAAGGCGCATGTAAAAAGGAGCGTTTAACCATTTCAGTTCCAAATATTGGTAACATTGGCCTACAGAATATGCCAGTGATGTGCAATGTAGTACCTCCTCAGGCTTTGCAAGCTTGCAGCCAGGTGGGCAGCTGCCACCATATCTCTCTCCACATCAACTGCCCTGGCAGGGCACCAGAATGGTTATCCAATTGCAAGGGTCTCCCGCCCACTGCTCCTGCGGCCAAGCAAAGTAAGTGTGAGGGCAGAGGGCAGGGCAGGGCAGAGGGCAGGGCAGGGCAGGGCAGGGCAGGGCAGGGCAGGGCAGGGCAGGGCAGGGCAGGACAGGGCGCGGCAGGGCGCGTGTAGGGCGCGTGTAGCGTCAAGTAGTGCCTGAGATATTTTGCAAGCAAGACAACAATCTTCTGGTCACACAAGGGTTGCCTCGAGCTTGCAGCCAAACTTTGTGCTGCTACAAACCTGCTGCAACAGCACATTCAGCGCAAACAGACAGGCTCTGAAGTCTATTGTGATAACCACCTGCTGAGCAGCACATGCACCACACGCATTCAGCGAAGCAGAGGCAAACCAGCAAGCTTGCCTCTGCTTCATTGATAACGTGTGTTGCTCAGCAGCTGTTGTTTCCTGTAGGTGAGCTTCCCTGATTTGTCAGATGAGCCACCACAAATGAGAGAACAGCTTACACCATTTGTTTTAGATTTGCTCTGATATGAAACTGGTTGTTTGCAATCACTTGTAGACAAAGTGTGCATGGCTCCAGTGGAGCCATCGTCTGAACATTGGCCTTGCTCACATTGCATATAACACATATGCATAAGGGCTCGGGATGTACATTGCAAAGTGTTGAGTTGCATTTTGATGAATCGCCTTGAAGGTGGGAAGTTGGGAATTTGTTGCCAACTGCATGTCAGCAGATTTCAATGCAAATTCAAGGAAGGGACCATGCATACCAGTCAAGCTCACTTGAGGCATGGACTCTCCTTAGGACTTGCATTGATGGCAGCAACTGGACTGACTAGGCTTGATACCACGCCAGAGTTCTCTTTTGTAGGCCAGACCACAACGCAAACCAGCCGTCAGGATCTTGTAGGGTTGAACGTCCCAGAAGAGCAGGTACAGGTCAGGGATAGCAACTTTTCACCACTGCTGACACACGTTCATCAATGGGCTGTCGACACATCATGCCAGCTTTGTGCAGCTGCCCATACGTGACATCGTGCACAATTTTAGTGAGCATGTCCAAAACATTGCTTGAGTGTGTATATGGGTGTATGGGTAGCGCCAAACGACGCTGGGCACATGCACGTGAACATATATGTTAACATGCATATGTCCAGCACCGTTTGGCGCTAATACACTCTCAAGAACAGAACTCCAGATTGAAATGCATACCAGCCCCTATGACTGATCTAAGCGAGCACGCATGTCAAAACTGTACCAGCAATGTGAAGCACAGTCTCTGTACAAGCGAGGGAGTCAAATGTGCATGTAAGATAGAGAGTCCAATGGCAATGGCTGGCTTTGCTAGAGATCCCAGCTCCTTTTGTTACATTCCATTGTACAAATTGCCAATGTCAGCTTGCCACCGCAGGCAGCACAACATCGCAAGTTAGTGCCCATCAATGATCAATCAACGACACATGATCTTGATCACTCATTAATCAATGACACATGATCTTGATCATGCTACAAACCAGAAACCTGAGACCACAGAGCCACCGTGCATGGTGATCTGGGCCCTGAAAGCTTTCCCAATGTCAGAAATGCATGGCTTGGTCTCACGAATGCAACACAAGCTTCAGCAAACAATCAGAAATAGTGAACACATGGCATGGCATGGCATGACTTCACTCAGCTCAGACCATGCCCACAAGCCCAACAGCAAGATACATAAAGCTGGGTCTGAGGTGCAGTGTGGCATGCCATGCCGTGCACAATCTGGGGCCAAAGCAGTTTGCAAGATCGGGTTCACAGTCAGGAGGAATGATAAGTCAAGTGCTGATAGTCTGTCAGAATGCGCTTGATTATGATGGGTTTTGGTATTCAGCAGCTGTCCAGGCATGACATCATGTATGAAAGTTGGTGAGGAAATGGTCGCAATGGCACAGTAACAAAGGCATGACTGTACATATCTATGTTTGAACCACCTCTACAGATCTGCTTGGCTAGCATACCTTCAACGATGACAAAAGTGGCAAAGGATTTTGCAAAATCTTGTCGCCGTGGGTAGACTAGCCAAACAAGTGCTGACGAGTTCTCGATGAGACTGGATGTCAGTCTGTTTTGGCAAAATGGAGCTGTGACTTTTTGACCTCATTGAAAGGGTCAAAGAGAGCGCTAGGAAGTGGCAAGTGCTGGTGTTCCAATTGAAACCTGCTTGCTAGATCAATGTTGCTGTCAAAACAAGGGAAATACTCATGAACATGAACCACCTGTGATTGGCTAGCACATGTTTTAGGTTTGATCTGATTTTGCACAGGACTGTCGCAATGTTTTGCCACCGTGTCATGCGTCAAGAGATACATGCATGTGCTGCTGGAGGCTGCCCGAGCCCGGATACAGCATATGGCTTTGCCTCTGAACCATGTCATGGATGCTGAGTTTGTCACTCAGAGCCAAGAGGGTTTTGGCAAAGGCACTACTTTGATTAGAGATGCCTTGCACAGGATGCCAGACATTTTGGATGGAACCCTCTCTGTTTGTGTAGAAGTCACATTGGCGCTGCTTGGTAGACTTATTTGTTGCTTTGTTGTCTTGCTGCAAAAGCTTTACTTAAGTTTTAGGCTACGCATGAAACACATGGCAGCAACAAGTGCTTAAGCAAGCATCAAGTTGGGCGACCAATCAGACTGGTTGTCTAAGAGGGCAGTCACATTTGTGTAAACTGTTGCCATGATGTTGGGACTGGAGGTTCATCCGGCACCTATGGAGGTGAAAAGATGACTTTGCGACCAGCTCTTGGCAAGTAACCAGGCAACAGAGAAGAGGTGCTTGTCCATGTTGTCATGGCTATCTGCAGGAGCTGATTGGGGGTTCTAGCCTAGTAGTACTGACATAAGAAACGCTTGCACAGTGCTGCCAGAGCTTTTGGACACAGTGCAAGCATTTCACATGCTGACTGCCTGTCTAGCTCACAAGTCTGCTTTCATCTTGACATCAGAAGCTATACGGCATGCCAACCTTGACATGGTGACTAGTTTAAGGCACAGTACAGCACAGCAGCATTGTGTGCGCACGTTCTATTGACTGACGGCCTTATTTATTAATCATTGCATGCCGTGGTATAGCTCACCACTGGTCAACTTGCAGTGGAAGGCATCATCCCATCAAAAATAGTTGTCTGTCATTGACAGAACAAGCTGGGGCTGATTCGGCAAACAACATGTGAATAGAATGGCTTGATGAGGGACAACTGTATGCAAGAGCATGCACTCAACTGAATTGAAGAGTGCATCGCCCATGCACTCATTGATGCCACTGGGTGCCTGCTAGCCTTATTGGATGAAGTTTTCTTCAAGGCAAGGTTCATTGTACAGCCTGAGACCCATGATTCAAGTTGAATTGTTTCAATGGTCTCAGGTTGTACTGTGAATCTTTCCTTGGGCTCTTGTGGTAACCAAGGTCCTGAGACCATGGAAGTGCCTTGCAGACCTTGCAATACGCCAGGCATTGTCAATGATGCATACAGTACCGGTCGGGCTCAAGACTACCACACAAGCCTGGTGAGTACAAATTTGTGTCGTTTCATCTGGGTGTGACTTCAAGTATGACACTGAGTATGACACTCAGCATGGCATGCAATGCCATGCCATCAAGACTTGAGACTGCGCATTGAAGCCAGACCCACCAAGGCCTGAGTTGGAATGCAAACTTGCAACGGGGCAACCCATCGCAAGATTGCATCGACAATCAGGGAAAATCGTTAATCATGTGTTGACTGCATTGTCCTTGTATGACTTTCATGGACCTTGATAACTGTGACGGACATTGTCACTGAGACCATGGCCAAAAGCATGGGCAGAACAGCATTGGCAGCATGTAATCTGCTTCTAAGCACATGTGTACAACACATTTTGCAGAAAAGGTCTGATCAGGTCCACACCTCCTACCACCCGATGGCCACTGAGGTCAATGCCAGTAATGTCAACGCCAATGTCACCGTGCTAGACTGCTTTGAATGCAAGGTACTGCTAGACAGGCAGCTTACCTGCAGCCACCCATGTCAAAGTTCTTCTTCCTCCTAGTCCAGACACCCATTACTAGTCTGACACTTCTGACTCTTCAATGCAGTCAGGATGCAACCCACTGAGGAGCGCAAGCTCAAGCCTGCAAATATGTTACAATGTTAGCCATGGGCATGCCCATGATGTTGTTCAACATCAGAATGACAAGGTTTTGGCAGAGATTTTGAATGCAAAAAATAGTGCTTTATGAAGCATATTGCTGTTGCTCAAAGTAGCTGGTGGACACACGTCATCAGTCGCATCAAAACAACTGATTGACATGACAGTGGGTGCACATGTATGCAGACACTGCAATCACAGTATTAGCAGTCAATGCAAGTCTGATGGCCTGCCAGGTAATGGGCTTGCATCATAGGCACTGACCTTGACACTGCACTGCCCAACGTGATGCACCCATTGTGTTCCATGCAGCTGTGCATAGTCTGACTGCACTCTAGGCTGGCGTGCTATCAAAACCACACACTGCTTGCCGGTTGTATTGGTTGGACAATCATGACAGCGCACACCTGCATGAGCAAAAGGATGAGCCCAGATCATGTGCAGCTGTATTGACACATGCACAATGGAGGGCAAGGAAAAGGGCTGCAGTTGAAAGGAGGGTATGGGTTTTGAGAATAGCCATTTCAGACCTTGTAAGGCAAACTTTGTTCCATACCTGTTGAAGACAGCTTCTGAGTTCTGAGAGAATGAGTTGCTTCAGCCACCCACGTTTCGATGGTTCACAGTGCTCACAGGCCCAAGACACTGCTTAGACTCCCGACAAGGGTGTGCTGCGGACAACGGTTCGGAAGCTGGTTTCCTGACATGCATCAGAGCCTATGCACCCGCAGCTATCGCAGAGTGGTCCGCGTCGAAGTCTGCGTGACAAGTAACAAACAATATTACCAACTGCAAAAGTGCAGCCAGATCTATGGAGCAGAAGCAGCAAGTGTGTGCAAGCATCGCGTGGAAGACCCACCTAGTGCAGCGTGACTCGTCAAGCAGCAACATGGCAGTCTTTTGGCTGCCGCAATTTTGCGTTTGGGTTTGCATACTTTACCTGCACGGGCCAGAAGCTATTGAAAACCGCAGTTTCTGGACGCAGTATCAGCGATCAGCTTGCATTGTGATCTGCAAAGGGTTGCTTACCTTTCAGCTGTGTTCGATGGACGAACACCTGCACCGTGAACACGTATTAAGATTTGGGTTTGCAGGCAATCACAGGACGCAAGCGGCAACGCATCGCCAGGGTCTTGACCTAATGCTCGCAGAGGGACGAGGTGATTAGTCATAAACCAAGAGAGGTTGCAGCTAGTAGCTCTGAGCTACTGCTAGGCGGGTGGTCGCACAGTTGCACATGGACACATTTTACATGATGTGCGAGGTGCACACGTTCACCACAAACTGAATCAGCATGGTGAGTGCTACCTCCTGAGTCCATAACCTCTTGTGAGTCTGAATGCTTTCATACTATGTACCGGATTCATTTATAATAATTCCTTGATGCGTTCAGAAGAATGCATTGGCATTTGCCAGCTGGGTCAACACGTTCAAAATTGCACTGGGCTTGCTATCACATGCTTTGGCAACTGCTGCTTGTTGTGACCTTGTCAAGTGCTGATACTCAAAGACTGACATCCCATCAATAATACCCTCAGCAGGCAAGGGCTTCCCAAAGTGCTGCCCTCCTGCTAGACTCTTTGAGGACCGCTGGAAACGCCTCCTGCAGAAAACAAATCATGTTCCAGAGACACTTCATGATCAGCTCTGCATTAAATTATGGTCAACACATCACACACCTTTTCACATCATGTCTTGTCAATGGCAAGGTGTCTGCATGCAGCGTCAGGCACAGTCACATTTGTGGACAGCATGCTTTGCAGCACTGGAAATAACCTGTAAGCAACTTTGCACATCATCAGAAAACCATATTCACCTGAAGGCAGCAGGGTTCAGTCCAGCTGGCTGGGGTTGTGCCAGCACCATATGCCGCTGTAGCTTCTGCAGCAGGGGCTCCATTGACTCATTCAGCAGTGGGGTTATGTAGCCCAGGCTGCCT
>JAABUO010005343.1_pt1 | contig 14966 bp, 14 predicted proteins | sample 5559291 | NCBI WGS metagenome assembly JAABUO01 (sample SAMN10711878, study PRJNA513372) | rock metagenome | isolation source: Antarctica rocks | place: Antarctica: Victoria Land, Finger Mt sud
GAGTTGGGCGAGGACGGCCGCACGATCCTGTTCGTCGGTACCAAGAAGCAGGCGCAGGAGGCGGTGCAGGACGCGGCGGCGCGCTGCGGCATGTTCTACGTCAACCAGCGCTGGCTCGGCGGTATGCTGACCAACTTCCAGACGATGCAGCAGCGGCTGCGCTACCTCAGTACGCTCGAGGCGCAGCGCGACAGCGGTGAGTTGTCGGCGCTGCCCAAGCGCGAGCAACTGGGCGTCGAGCGAGAGATCGCCAAGCTCAATCGCATGCTCGGCGGCGTGAAGGGTATGCGCCGCTTGCCCGACGCGCTCTTCATCGTGGACACGCATAAAGAGCGGTTGGCCGTGATGGAGGCGCTACGCCTGCAGGTGCCCATCGTGGCCCTGGCGGACACGAACTCCGATCCCGATGAGATCTCCTATCCGATCCCGGCCAACGACGACGCGATCCGCGCGGTACGCCTGATCTGTGATCGTGTGGCCGACGCGGTGATCGAGGGGCGCAATATGCGCATCTCGGCGATGGCCGATACGGAGGGGGGGGCGACCGACGAGGAGCTCAACCTGCCGATGAGCTTCGCGCCCGACGAGAGCGAGTTGAGTTACGCGCCGCCCGCGCTCCCTGTGACGAACGACGCCGGCGAGCCGGAGCCCGCGCCCGAGCGCACGGGGCCGCCGATGGAGGACACGCTCGCCCCCGGTGTCGTCGCGGGTGACGAGAAGAGCCCGGCCCCGTTCGCGTAAGACGGAGCTTCGAGTTGGGCCTGGATCATGGCCGGCGCGCCTCGATTGCGCTGGTAGGCGTCGTGGGCCTGGCCTTAAAAGCCAGGCCGCGCCTCACAATGAGCGCCACGGACCTGCGACTGAAGTCGCATGGCAAACGACAGACACTGAAGTGTCTGTGGCCTAGTAGCCCGTCAAGACGGCGCTTGACGGACTACTAGCGTCCCAAGCGACTTCAGTCGCCGTGGTTTGCCATGCGACTTCAGTCGCAGGCCGCGTTTCACAATCAGGAGCTATACCGGCGCCAGGCCGCGTTTCACAATCAGGAGTCATACCGGCGTCGCGAGCGCTACGGTCAATCGGTAATTGATGTAGAGTAGATGTAGTACAGCAGATAAGAGGACGAGAGAGTTATGGCCGATATTACGGCAGCCACAATCAAGCAATTGCGCGACGAGACGGGTGTTGGCATCATGGAGGCGCGCTCCGCGCTGACCGAGGCTAACGGCGACATGGAGAGGGCCAAGGCCGTCTTGCGCCAAAAGGGAGCGGCGACGGCGGAGAAGAAGGCGGGACGGGCGACGAGCCAAGGCTTGGTCGACGCCTATATCCACCCTGGTGGACGGTACGGCGCGTTGGTTGAGGTCAATTGCGAGACCGACTTCGTGGCGCGCACGGACGACTTCAAGGGGCTGGTGCGCGACCTCGCTATGCACATAACCGCAACGAACCCCCACTATGTCGACCTCAGCAATATCCCCACCGCTGAAGTCGAGGCCAAGCGCACGCAGGTGCGTCAGGAGGCGCTGGCCGAGGGTAAGCCGGAGAGCGTCGTGGACAAGATGGTCGACGGGCGCATGAAGAAGTACACCGAGGAGGTGTGCTTGCTCGACCAGCCATGGGTCAAGGATCCCGAGAAGACGATTCGTCAACTCATACAGGAAACGGTCGCCAAGACCAGCGAGAATATTCAGGTGCGCCGCTTCGCGCGCTACCAGTTGGGCGAATAGCGGTATGGAGAGTGATGGCGCGACGACGATGACCGCGAGCCCTTTCGTCGAGAGCGGCGCCGCCTACAGTCGTGTACTGCTCAAGCTGAGCGGTGAGATGCTGATGGGCCACAGCGGCTACGGCATCGACCCGGATACGGTGCAGGGGATCGCGCAGGAGTTGGCGCGCGTGCGCGAGCTCGGTGTGCAGGTCGCCATCGTGGTCGGCGGCGGCAACATCTTCCGCGGTGTGGCGGCGTCGTCGCACGGCATGGACCGCGCGACGGCCGACTACATGGGCATGCTCGCCACCGTTATGAACGCGCTGGCGCTGCAGGACGCGCTGGAGAAGCGCGGCGTGCAGACGCGCGTGCAGACGGCGATCGCGATGCATGCCGTGGCCGAGCCTTATATCCGCCGCCGTGCCATCCGTCACCTTGAGAAGGGGCGCGTCGTGATACTGGCGGCCGGTTCGGGTGACCCGTACTTCACGACCGATACGACAGCGGCGCTGCGCGCGCTCGAACTGAGCGCCGACGTGTTGCTCAAAGCGACCAAGGTCGACGGCGTTTACACGGCCGATCCGCTGAAGGACCCCCACGCCACGAAGTACGATCACCTTGACTACACCACGGCGCTCGAGCGCGACCTGCGCGTGATGGATAGCACGGCTTTCGCGCTGTGCAAGGACAATGCGTTGCCGATCGTGGTCTTTAATCTACAACAGGGCAGTATCGAACGGATCGTGCGCGGTGAGCCCCTCGGTACGCTCGTAACGGCAGGAGGACAGCGATGATTGAGGAGCAACTCGCGGATGGTGAGCGGCGCATGCAACGCGCCGTCGATGATTTGAGGAAAGATCTCAATACAATTCGCACGGGCCGGGCCAGCCCCAGCATCCTCGATAACGTGCTGGTCGACTATTATGGCACGTCCTCGCCGATCAATGGTCTGGCGCAGATCTCGGTCAGCGAGGCGCGCCAGCTTGTGATCCAGCCCTACGACCGTTCAGCGATTGGGGCGATCGACAAGGCAATCCAGAAATCGGACCTCGGCATCACCCCGACTAACGACGGGCAGGTGATCCGCCTGAACATCCCGCCGCTCACCGAGCAGCGGCGCAAGGATCTGGCCAAGGCGGTCCACAAGATGGTCGAAGAGCATAAGGTCGCGGTGCGTAATGGACGGCGCGACGTGGCCGACAAGCTCAAGGCGGCCGAGAAGGATAAGTCCGCCTCGGCCGACGAGATCAAGCGGGCGCAGGAGCGGCTGCAGAAGATCACCGACCGCATTATTGGCGAGTTGGACGCGGTCGGCCGCGACAAAGAGTCCGACATCATGGCGGTCTGATCATGGCGAGCGCGAGTGATCCGGCCGTGGTCACGCCGTCCGCGGCGATTCCGCGGCACGTTGCCATCATTATGGATGGCAACGGCCGCTGGGCGCAGCGGCGTCACTTGCCGCGCTTAGTGGGGCATCGTCAGGGCACGAACAACATCCATCCGATCGTCGAGGCCTGTGAGGACCTGGGCATCGCGGTGCTGACGCTCTATGCGTTCTCGACGGAGAACTGGGGCCGTCCTGAAGACGAAGTCAACGGGCTGATGAAGATCTTCCTGGAGATTCATCGGCGGGAGACGCAGGCGCTGCACCGCAAGGGCGTGCATGTGCGCCACGTCGGCTCCCTGGAGGGGGTGAGCCCGTCGCTGCAGGAGGCCATCCGGGACGCCGAGGAACTAACCTGTAAAAATAGGGGCTTGGTGCTCAACTTCGCGTTCAACTATGGGGGACGCGCCGAGATCGTGCACGCGGTGCGCGCGCTGATCGAGGAGGGCGCGCGGCCGGAGGACGTGACCGAGGAAACCATCTCGCGCCACCTGCACACGGGTGGGCTGCCCGACCCCGATATGGTTATCCGCACGGCCGGCGAGATGCGGCTGTCCAACTTCCTGATTTGGCAGGCCGCCTACGCCGAGTACTACTTCATCGACAAGTTGTGGCCGGACTTCAAGGCGGAAGATCTGCGCAAAGCCGTCGAGGCCTACAGCGCGCGTAAGCGCAAATACGGGCGTTTGTGATCACGCGCATCGTCAGTGGCATCGCGCTCGGCGTCGTCGCGCTCCTGCTCGTGTGGTTCGGCGGCATTCCCTATGAACTGGCGATTATTGCCCTGGCGGCGGCGGCCCTGCACGAGTTCTACACCCTGGCGGCGCGCTTGCTGCCGGCCGCGCCGCCCTTCGCCAACGCGGGCATCGGCACTATCATCGTCCTCCTCGCGGTCGTCGCGTTCGCGCCCGACCCGCGCTGGCGCTTTATCGCCGTCGTGTTGGCCCTGCTGCTCTCGCTTGGCGCTCTTCTGTTCGCGCGCGGAGAGGCCGTGGCGTTGCGCTGGACCACGAGCGTCGCGGGAGTCCTCTATATCGGCGTGTTCTGCGCGCTGTTGTTGTTGCTGCGTGGCGGCGTGACGGCGCAGGGGCGCGCCTGGGTGTTCGTCGTCGCGGCGATCACCTGGGGGACGGACACGGCGGCCTACTTCGTGGGGCGCGTGTTGGGGCGCCACCCTTTTTTCCCGCGCATCAGCCCTAAGAAGACCGTGGAGGGCTCGCTGGGCGGGGTGGTCGGGGGCGTGGTGGCCGCGCTCGTCGTGGCGCGCGTCGCCGGGCTACAGCAGCCGGGGGGGATCGTCGTGTTGGTGAGCGTGACCGGCACGGTAGCCGCGCAGGCGGGCGACCTGGTGGAATCGTTGTTCAAGCGGCAGGCCGGGGTGAAGGACTCGGGTACACTGATACCAGGTCACGGCGGCGTGCTCGACCGGGTAGACAGCCTGGTGTTCGTCGCGGCGCTAACCTATTGCTGGCGCCTCCTTCTTCTCACTCAATGACTGCACATAACTAAATAACACCATACCTCGTGATGATTATGGCACCTATCCACCAAGAAATAGTGCCCTACTTCTTGCAGACGACCGAGGCCTCTATCGCAGCCCTTGTGAAACCTCTTGAAGGGTTAAACCAGCCGCAGCCGGCGCAACTCGACCGGTTTCTCCAACTAGTATGGAGGGGGGTCTTACCTAGACAGGGTAAATGTGGACGTATATCCTATCTCGTCCATGGCAGAATTGGGTGCAGAATGATCGGGCCTAACGGCGAATTCACAGACGTTGACGTTATGCCGGGCGGCGCTTGGATCTTCGATACCTGGCGTGTCCAGCAGTTTGCGCGCTCGATCAAATTGGAACTATTATTGGAACTATTAGCCGAGCCCATAATTCAAGAAGAGTGTGAAGAATTGGTACAGATCGGACAATTACAACGGTCCGAGAATGGTTGGTATATGCGTAAGCCTGCCGCCGAAGGGGATTAAAGAAAGGCGTATGAAGATTCGGTATCACATATGACTAAACTCATCATACTGGGCAGCACTGGCTCGATAGGCCAACAGACCCTAGAGGTCGTCGCCGCGCACCCCGACAAGCTGCGCGTCCTCGGTATTGCCGCGCGCAACAGGCGCATGCTGGCCGACCAGGCGCGCCGGTTCGCTGTGCCGCTCGTCGGCGTCGCCACCGACACCGCGACAGACACCGATCGCGACGCAGGGGACGGCATGCCCGAGGGGACGCGCGTGCTGCGGGGCAGGGAGTCGCTCGTCAAACTGGCGACGCATCCCGATGCCGACATCGTGGTCGTGGCGACGGTCGGGCGCGCCGGACTAGAGGCCACGCTGGCGGCGGTGCGCGCGGGTAAGAAGGTCGCGATCGCCAACAAAGAGGCTCTGGTGATGGCCGGAGCGCTCATCACGGAAGCGGCCAAAGAGCACGGAGCCACACTACTGCCAATTGATAGCGAGCACAGCGCCCTGTGGCAATGTCTCATGGGCGAAGACCCTGAGAGCGTGGCCGAACTGCTGCTGACAGCGTCCGGCGGCGCGCTACGCGACTATGACCCCGCCCAGTTGGACGCGATCACGCCGGAGCAGGCGCTACGCCACCCCACCTGGGTGATGGGACCCAAGGTCACGATCGACTCGGCCACGCTGATGAACAAAGGCCTCGAGGTGATGGAGGCGCGTTGGCTGTTCGACGTCCCGCTGGAGCGCATCGCGGTCGTCATGCATCCCACCAGCACCGTGCACTCGTTGGTGCGCTTCCGCGACGGCGCGCTCAAAGCGCAACTCGGCTCGCCCGACATGAAAGCGCCGATCCAGTTTGCTTTGAGCTATCCGCAACGCTGGCCGATCCAGACACACGAGCTAGACATAACACAGGCCGGACCGCTCACGTTCGGCGCGCCGCCGGCGGGGCGGTACCCCTGCCTGGAGTTGGCGTTGCGCGCCGGGCGGCAGGGCGGCACGTACCCGGCGGCGTTGTGCGCGGCCGACGAAGTCGCGGTCGAGTTGTTCCTGGAGCGGCGCATCCCATTCACGGCGATCCCGCGGCTGATCGCGGGTGTGCTCGACGCCCATCAGCCCAGCGACGACCACGACCTCGCCGCGATCCTGCACGCCGACACCTGGGCCCGCGCGGAGTGCCTGCGCCTCGCCGCCCTGTTCCCGCCGACCACTCACATCAGGTAAGAAGACATGGCCCACCGAACGGATATACAGGATGGGCGCCCAAGCGGGCGCACCCTGCCCCCCACTCATACCACCGCTTTGACAGCGGATACGCTCTCGTGCTACCATTGACGCCAGCGAGCCCGACCGCTCACGGCGTGGTGGCCGCGCATCGTCATCAGTGATGCCGACAAGGCAGGGGTTGTTTATGTATGTTCGTGTTCTGTCCGCCCGCTACAATCCAGCGAACGAAGCGGCGTTGACACGCCTCACCCAGGAGCAGCTGCTCCCCGCCTACCACGGCCTTCCAGGGTTCCAAAGCGCCATAAACGGCGCTGGCCGCACTGCTGGGCGGCTGCTCTCCATTACCACCTGGGATACAGAGCAGCACGCTCAGGCCGTGGCGGAGGCTGCGCCGATCCGTGAGCTCCTGTCCCACTTTCAAGCGGCCGGTGTCGAGTTTGACCAACCGCCTGTCGTCTATGAAATCATCGGGCAAAGCTGACCGCATCGACGCTCATGGGCAACAGGGGGTCGTTGGACGAGAGGTCCGACGGATCGTGCTATTCACGCCCCCGCGCTAGCCCTCCGTCGAGGGCGGCAAGGGGTCGTGGAACCCGATGACCAGCCGCAAGCGCCCGTCGTCGGTGACGGCCGCGACATCCACCCCGTCCATGACCACCCCGCCGTCGTCGCGCGCCATGCGCCATCCGACCCGCAGCCACCCGTGGTGCTCCTCGATCCCGCTCGCCTGTGCGAAACGCACACCCGGCCACCGTTCGTGCAGCCCCGCCAGGCCTGCGACGACCTCCTCCGCCCCGTGGCAGGCGAACGCGGGGTAGACGAGGCGGGCATCCTCCGTCAGGGCGTCCGCGAGCAGTCGCCGTCGGTCCCCCTCGGTCGTGGCATTCCACAAGGCGAGATAGGCGCGATAGACCGTAGCCGTGTCGTGGCTCATTGACGTCACTCTCCCTCTCCCCCCAGCGCGCCTCTTCTCAGCAACCGGCCCGGCACGCGTAGAGGTCATCACATGGCTCTAGGTTGATAGTGTACCCTACGACGGGCTAGGCTATGCGCCGCTGGCGGTGGCCGCCCGGTTGCCGTGCGCCCCGATCGCGACGGCCGTGACCTCGTAGGTCCCGTCGCGTGGGTCGAGCGCGAACAGGAGGGGCGGGCGGGTGAAGTTGCCCCGCGCGCCGGTCGTCACGTCGCGCCCGTACTGCGACCTGCTGGCCCGACCCTGACCATGATAGACGGCGACGGTGTAGGACACGCGCACATGCTCACGAGGACGAAAGCCATGCCCGACGAGTTGGCAACTCGCCGATGACCGTCCGCCGACCGTGGCGCAATGCAGGGTAAGCATCGCCGTGGACTCTTGGTCGGGCGACATCCAGGCGAGGCGGAGGAACTGCCCCTGCGTGGGGAGAAGAGGCTGACCGCTGGCGTTGGAGGCGAGGACCGTCGTGCCTTTGCGCGTGGCGCTGTCGATCGTACGGATCAGCGTGACGTGGTGGCCGCCGCGTTCCGAGTCCGCGAGGTAGGTGACCGTCCACCCATCGGGCGACCACGCGGGACTCGAGATGACGGCGTCAGCGGTTGCCAGCCGGCGCGCGTGTTGCCCCTGCGCGTCGGCGGCCCACAACGCGGTCCGCGGGGGGTAGCCCTGTCCGCCAGTGACGTAGGCGATCGCTCCCGTTGGCGCGACGGCCGGGTCCTGCCCGTCCGCGACCAGCGTACGCGTCCGCCCGGTCACGGTGTCGAGGGCCAGCACGGCATCCAGCACCGGTGAGGAACTGGTCGAGGCCACATGCTGTGCTCTCTGGCAGACGATGCCGACGGCGAGCGTCCGGCCGTCGGGGGTCCAGGAAAGCCCCGTCACCGACGGGACGACCGAACTCAGGCAGCCGCCACCTGGTGTTTGCACGGCCGCGGCGAGCGTTGTCCCCGTGGCCACCTGGTCAGGCCGCGCACGGTTGTAGGGTGTCAGCCACACGCCTACCTCGCTGTGCTGGCGTGATGAGAGCGGCGTGTCGCTCTCCGCATTGACGCCGTAGGCCAGCGTGTAACGGTCGGGCGACCAGTCGAGACCCGTGACGGCGACGTGTTCGCCGTGGATGTCGGTCGACAGCGCGACCAGGCGGGATGACTTGCCGCTGCTGTCGATCGTCCAGACGCCCGAAACGGTGTTTGGCCTCCCCGGCGAGGGTTGCGCGTCCTGGCCGAAGGCGACGTAGCGTCCACGGGGCGAGGGCGCCAGCCCTGGGTTGAGATTAAGCACGGTGACGCCCCGCGCCAGGACCCGGCGCACCGTCCCTCCCTCGATCTCCAAGATATCGGCATTGGGCGTCCCGCGCGAGACCATCGGTCCCATCAGCCCGCCCGGTTGGTCGAGGACGAGCAGGCTACCGGCGCCGCCCGTTGCTACCACGCTATGCGCTTCCCGCGGCGTCGCCACATGCGCGCGCGCCAGCCTCATCCCCTCGGGCACGAACAGGGATAGCGCGACCAGCAGCGCCGCCACCGACACCACACGCCCACGTAGAGTCTTGTTTGCCACTCCCGCACCCTTTCCGGTCCGGGGATGCTCGCGATGCCGCGCCAAGTAATCGTTCATCCTATCGTTTCTGGCTGCCGTGGAACACGCGCACGACGAGCAGCGTCCGATCGACGACGCGGTAATAGATGACGTACCGGTAGTCCGTTTCGATCAACTTACGCGTACCGGGGACCTCTGCCGGTTCATCGACCGCGGGGGCGGCCTCGGGGAATATACAGGCGCGTTTGATGGCGGCGATGATCGAGGAGAGGACGCGTACGGCGGCGTCCGGGTTGCGCGCCGTGAGATAGTCGGAGATCGACTCGAGATCGGAGACGGCGTCGTCGCTGAAGATATAGCGTAGCATGGGCTACGAGGCCCTGTGCTCCGGCGGGATGTCGTAGCGTTCCTCGGCCGCCGCGAGCGCTTCACGCGTGAGCCGGCCTGTCGCCAGGAAGCGCGCCACGACATCCTCGCCGTCCGCTGTCCCGATGACGCCGTCTTCCAGGCCCGCCAGGGTGCGCCTGACTTCCGTGATTTGCCATCCTTCGGTCTGCGCGTAGCGGCGCAGCGCCTCGACGAACAGCTGATTGCGTGGGCGCCCTGTCGCCGTGGCCAGTTGGTCGTAGACCTCAACGAGATCCTCGTCTACACGAATGCTCTGCGCAACCGTTGCCATCCTACCCGCCCCCCTTTCTTCCCGTAACCCAGCCACCACCTCGGCCTTTTGTATCACAGTGTAGCACAGATGCGAAAAGGAGGAAAACGGGTTCTTGCGCTGATAGCACGCCTGACGCACACTATCAGTAGGGAGAGCATCATGATCGTCCCTGGCATGACTATCCGAAAGACAACAACGCCGTGTACGTCATCATCACCGTCGTCGCCTTTATCCTGATACTGGGTATCCTCGTACTCATACACGAGCTTGGACACTTCTTGACCGCACGCTTCTTTGGGGTGCGTGTCGAGGAGTTCGGTGTCGGTTTCCCGCCCCGCATCTATCCTTCGCCACAGAAGGCCAAGAGACTCCGTGAAAGCGGTAAGACGGTCTACTCCATCAATGCGCTGCCCCTGGGCGGCTTCGTGCGCATGGCCGGCGAGAACGGCGTGGCCTCGCCCCGCCCCGAGGACGGCGAGGACGCCACGGAGGGAGCCGCGCGACACGATAGCGCGGGGTTATCCTTGAGCGGGGCACCGGTCTCCGCCGACGATCCCGGCGCTTTCGCCAACAAGGCACCGTGGCAGCGCATCATCATCCTTGTCGCCGGGGCGTTCAACAACATGGTCCTGGCGGTCGTGCTCGTGTTCCTCCTGCTCGCGGTCATCGGGACGCCACAGACACTGGTGCAGGTGGCGGGGGTCGAGTTAGGGTCCCCGGCTTACCAAGCGGGGCTGCGGCCCGGCGACATCATCCAGAAGGTCAACGGACGCCCGGTACAGGACACATCGGACATCCGACGGTTCGCCACGTCGGGTCAGCGCGTCGACCTAATCGTCAAACGCGCGCAACAGTCGCTCACCGTGGGCCTCGTGCCCCGATCCGCGGCTGCGCTCATTAGCGCTGGCAAGTGCGACGCGGGGCCGATCGGCGTGCTGACGAGCCCGAGCTACGAGCACAACGTGCCCACAAGTATCGGACAGGCGGCGGGGACGGCGATCAATGTGCCCGTTGTCGTCGTCCAGGCGCTGGTCGCCATACCGACGGCGTTGTTCAATCCGCCGCAGGCGTCTTCTACGGTCATCGATACCTGCGGCTACCCGTCGCGGTACCTGACATTTAATGACCGGGTTATGAAGGCCGATCAGATACATACGAACGTGCAAGTTCCGGGCGCGGTCCAGGAGGACGCCTGCCTGCCGACGGCCACCAATGGCGTCGCCGTCACGGGGCCGGTGGGCATCCTGCGGCAGGTCGGCTGCGAGGCCAACGCTATCTCGACGCGGGGCTGGGTCCCGCTGCTCACGCTGGTGATCGAGCTCAGCGCCACGCTCGCGGTGATGAACCTGCTGCCGTTCCCGGCGCTTGACGGCGGCCGCATCCTATTCGTGCTCATCGCGCTCGTCGCGCGCCGGCGCGTCCGGCCGGAGGTCGAGGCGCTGGTACACGCGCTGGGCATGGCCGCGCTGCTCACGCTCATCCTCGTCATCTCGGTACACGACGTGTCCAACTGGTTCACCAACCGGCCGACGTTCTAAACCCTTGACTACTCCAGGCGACGCGCCCGCTACACCGCTGACTACGTCAGACGACGCGCCCGCTACGCCGCGCATCAGTGGGACGCGGGACACGGCAGACCCACGCGCGTCCATGAGGCGGACGCAGGGCGGCGAGGGAGACCGCCGGACCCAGCTGGCGCGTCGCGAGGAGCGCCTACGCCGCCGCGCCCAACACCTGGAGACCGCCGCGCGCCGCTACGCCGTGGCGCGGCTCGCTATCTTCTTCGGCGGCATCCTCGCCGCCGCGCTCTGTTGGGGCCTCGCGGGAGTCGCGGCCGGCGTCATCGCCGCCGGCCTGGCCGCGCTCGCCTTCGGCGTCGTCGTCGTACTGGACAACAGGATCGAGGACGCCGTGGAGCGCTACACCCTCCTGGCACGGGCCGCGTCGGCGCAACGCGCGCGCCTGGACCTGGACTGGCCGCGGCTGCCGCCCGCGCGCGCGCCTGGACCTGGACTGGCCTCCCCGGATCACCCTTTCGCGGCGGACCTCGACCTCGTGGGCGCCTGTTCGCTGCACCGCCTGATCGACACCGCGGTCACGCGTGAGGGCGGCGAGCTCTTGCGCGAGTGGCTGCTCACGCCGGCGCCGGACGGGGCGACCACCCGCCTGCGACAAGCCCGCGTGCGCGCGCTGGCGCGACGCACGCCGTTCCGCGACAAGCTGTTCGCGACGGCCATCACGGCCACGGGCGGCGCCTGGGACGGGGCGGACGCCGCGCGCTGGCTCGCGGGGCGTCCGGCGGACCCGTTCGCCCGCTCCCGCGCGGTGGGGCTCGGCCTGCTCGTCGTGATCGCCGCCGTGGCGCTCCTCGTCGGCGTCTTCACGCCGGGCCTGAACCACGCGTTCGCGCTCGTCCCGCTCGCGCTCGCCGCCGGCCTCTACCTGTGGCGGCGGCGGCTGGTCCGCCCCTACATCGCGGGCGTGCGCGCCCTCGACGCGACGTTGGAGGGTCCCCGCCGGGTGTTCGCCTATCTGGAGACGCGTCCGGCCGGCGCGATACCCCCGTTGGACGCCCTCTACGCGCCCCTACGCGGGGATGGCGATGGAGCCGGTCGCGGGCGCGCGTCGGTCGTCGTGACCCGCGTCGCGCGCCTCACGGGGCTGGCGACGCTGCAAGAGTCACTAGCGTGGCCGGTGATCAATCTGTTCGCGCCCCTCGACCTTTTCCTGGCGTACCGCCTGAGCCACGACACGGCGCTCCTGGCAACGGACCTGCCGCGCTGGCTGGGCGTCTGGTTCGAGCTCGAGGCGCTGTCGTCGCTGGCCAACCTCGCCTACCTCCATCCCGACTACGCCTTCCCCGCGATACGGGATGACCTGCCCGCTGGCGAGGGCGCCGAGCCTCCCGTCTTCCGTGCGCGGGGCATCGGGCATCCGCTGATCCCGGAGGGGCGCGCGGTGGTCAACGACTTCACCGTCGACCGGCTCGGCGACATCGCGTTGATCACAGGGTCCAACATGGCGGGCAAAAGTTCGTTGCTGCGCACACTTGGCGTCAACCTGTGCCTGGCCTACGCCGGCGGCCCCGTTGCCGCTACGGAGTTGGACACGATCGTGTTCCGTCCCTTTACCAGCATCGCCGTCGCCGACTCGGTGACGGCCGGCTACTCGTATTTCTACGCCGAGGTGCGGCGGCTCAAGGCGCTGCTAACGGCGCTGGAGCAGGAGGACGCGCCGCCGCTGTTTTTCCTCGTTGACGAGATCTTCCGTGGCACGAACAACCGCGAGCGCCTGCTCGGCGGGCGAGCGTACCTGTGCGCGCTGGCGGGGCGGCGCGGCGTCGGGGCGGTCTCGACGCACGACCTGGGGCTGGTCGAGCTCGCGGACGAGTCGCCGCGGATCACCGTCTACCATTTCCGCGACGACGTCGTCGACGGCGCGCTCGTCTTCGACTACACGCTGCGGCCCGGTCCGGCCCCCACGACCAACGCGCTCACGATCATGCGGCTGGCCGGCCTGCCCGTACCGTAAATGTCTAGGCGCTATACACTGTGAGGTGTTGCAAGGGGACCCAACCGACACCGAAGGAGAGAGCAATGGTCGCCCAACCCTCCACCATTCAAATGCCCATTTTTACCGTCGCCGAGTACTTCGCCTTGGAGGGCGCGAGCGACACCAAGCACGAGTACGTCGACGGCCATATCTACGCCATGTCCGGCGGCACGCTCGACCATGACGGCGTCGCCAACAACGTCCGCGCGGACCTCACTGTCCACCTGCGGCACACCGGGACGCCCTGCCTGCTGCGCGGCCCCGATGTCCAACTGCACACCGGCCCGACCGTTTATTACTATCCAGACGCACTCGTGCTGTGCGGCCACGCCGTCCGCGGGACGACCACCGAACTCCACGACGCCACCCTCATCGTCGAAGTCCTCTCCGCGTCCACGGCCACGCGCGACCGCGGCGAGAAATTCGACAACTATCAGAATCTGCCGAGCTTCGCCGAGTACCTGCTCGTCGACGGCCGCACACGAGCGGCCGCGCGCTACCGGCGCGAGCCCGACGGCTCCTGGACCTACCGGCGCTACGGACGCGGCGACGTGGTCACCCTGGAGACGATCGCCTTCGCCGCGCCGCTCGACACATTTTACGCGCTCACCTCGGTGTAGGCGGCGCGGTCTGCCCACCACCGCCGGTTCTAGCATCCGATAAGTTACCCTTATCGGATGCTAGAGGGGCGAGAAGGGACGAGCCATGGGTTGCCAAGACGCCGTTTCGCCGGTACACTCTTAGTCAGCTTCAGGTGGCCCTTGCCGCGCCCGTCCACGGGCCCCGGCAGGGGCTTCTTGCCGCATGGCGGACACGTAGCGGGCACGTACAAGACGATGATGTCTTGTGGATGGGTTAGTAATAAAGGAGTCACGCGGTCTATGTCCTTAACCACCGGCGCGGCCATCTTCGCGATCATCTGCGCTATCGTCGGCATCCTGTTCGGGGGCGGCCTGATCCGCTGGGTGCTCCAGCAGCCCCAGGGCAACGCGCGCATGCGCGAGATCGCCGGCGCTATCCAGGAGGGCGCCAGCGCCTATCTCAACCGCCAGTACCGCACCGTCGCGGTCGTGGCGGTCGTCATCCTGATCCTGCTCGGCATCTACCGCGTCGGTCACGGCGCCGAGGTGTGGGAGTACCCGCTCGCGTTCCTCATCGGCGCGGTGTGCTCTTCGGCCGCTGGCTACATCGGCATGAACGTGGCCGTGCGCGACAACCTGCGCACCGCCCAGGGCGCCACCACGGGGCTCAACGGCGCACTACAGATCGCCTTCCGCGGCGGCGCCGTGACCGGCATGCTCGTGGTCTCGCTTGGCCTGCTCGGCGTGAGCGTGATGTACCTGATCACGCTGGCCACGGGGACCGGCCTCGAAACGCTCGTGCCGCTCGGCTTCGGCGGCTCGCTCATCTCCGTGTTCGCGCGCCTCGGCGGCGGTATCTACACCAAGGCGGCCGACGTGGGCGCCGACCTCGTGGGCAAGGTCGAGGCCGGCATCCCCGAGGACGACCCGCGCAACCCCGCCGTCATCGCCGACAACGTGGGCGATAACGTGGGCGACTGCGCCGGCATGGCCGCCGACCTGTTCGAGACCTACGCCATCACCATGATCGCGCCGATGCTGCTGGCCTCGCTGACCTTCCCCGTCGGCAACCCCTATCGCAATGCCGCGATCGCACTGCCGATCATGATTGGCGGCATCTCCATCCTGGCTTCGATCGTCGGCATCTTCTTCGTGCGCATCGGCCGTGGCGGCGGCATCATGGCCGCGATGTACAAGGGCACGATCGTCAGCGCCGTGCTCGCGGGGCTGGCCTTCCTCGTCCCCATCTTCAAGTTCACCAACGGGATCAGGTCGGTCCCCGTCGCCGCCGGCGTGGGTATCCCAGGCGTGACCAGCAACGCGGCCAGCGCGACTGGCTTCTTCCTGGCGGCGGTGGTCGGCCTCGTCATCAC